>ENA-OBLH01000041-OBLH01000041.1-metagenomes-genome-assembly--contig:-NODE-41-length-44902-cov-5.30446_pt1 | contig 44902 bp, 39 predicted proteins | sample MGYA00153382_OBLH01 | MGnify analysis MGYA00153382
TGTTACCTTCCTGAATAAGATCAAGGAATTGCAGGCCGCGGTTCGTATATTTTTTGGCAATCGAGATGACGAGGCGCAGGTTCGCTTCGACCATTTCCTTCTTGGCGATGCGCGCCTCGCGCTCGGCCTTTTGCACCGTGTTGACGATGCGGCGGAACTCGCTGAGCGACATGCCGGTCGCCTGTGCGATTTCGGCGATCTCGATACGGATACGCTCGACCGCTTCGCCCTCGGTGGTCGCAAAGGCGGTCCATTTCTTGTCGATCGCCTTGACGCTGTCGAGCCAGGTCTCGTCGAGCTCGCGGTTCACATAGCTGTCGAGGAACGCCTTGCGCGGCACTTTGTGGCGCTCGGCCAGACGCAACATCTGTCCGCCGAGTGCGGTCAACCGGCGGTTGAAGCTGTAGAGCTGATCGACGAGATATTCGATCTTGGCGTTGTGGAACTGAACGCTTTCGACTTGCGCGGTGAGTTCCTCGCGCAGCTTATGATATTTCTTCTCTTCGCCGCCGGGGAAGTCGTTGCCGACGCCCAGCGCGTCGATGCGCGCCTGCTGGACCTTACTGAACTTTTTGAACAGCGAGGTGATCGTGGCGAATTTTTCGAGTGCGGAGGGCTTGAGCAGCTCTTCCATCGCGGCGAGCGACAGCGTGTTGTCCTCTTCCTCGTCGTCCGAGGGGCGCGGGGCGCGGCGTTCGGTCAGCGAGTCCTCGTCATGGTCGTCTTCGCTGGCGACCGCAACGACTTCCTCGGGCTCTTCTTCTTCCTTGAAGGTCGGCCCGGCGTTCTTTTCGCTGATTTCGCCATCGGCCTCTTCGTCGTCGTCGGTCAGCGTCTCGGGTGCGGGGTCTTTCGACAGCATCGCGTCGAGATCGAGGATTTCGCGTAGCTGCATCGTGCCGGCGTTGAGCGCGTCCGACCAGCCGATGATGGCGTGGAAGGTGATCGGCGATTCACACAGGCCCAGAATCATCGTGTCGCGGCCGGCCTCGATCCGCTTGGCGATGGCGATTTCGCCTTCGCGGCTGAGCAGTTCGACCGCGCCCATTTCGCGCAGGTACATGCGGACGGGGTCGTCGGTGCGGTCGGTGACCTTGACCACTTTTTCGGCGACATGGCCCGATTCGCTGCCATCGACGGCCTCGATCTCGTCGTCGTCGTCCTTTTGCTCGTCACCGTCTTCGCTGGCTTCGTCGTTCTCAACGACGTTGACGCCCATTTCGTTGAGCGCCGACATGACGTCCTCGATCTGGTCGGTGGTCAACTCGCCAACGGCGGCGTTCAGGTCGTCGACCGTGATGTACCCGCGCTTCTTGGCGCGGGCGACCATCTTTTTGATATCGGCATCGTTCAGATCGATCAGCGGCGCATCCGCTCCCTCGGGAGCTGTATCCTGCGCCTCGGCCACGTTCGTTTTCGCCATCTAAAACCCGTTCCCAATCATTCGTCTTCGTCGTCCGACAAGGCGGCTAACACCCTGTCGGCTTCCGCCCGCGCCGCGATCAGCCGCATTTGTTCGGCAAATCCGTCGGCATCGGCCCCCATTGCCAGCCGTGCCGTCGCTGCCTCGAGCGCCGCGTCCAGTTCGGGTCGCGACGCCAGTGCCTCGATCGCCAGTGCCAAATCCCTGCGCGCCACCTCGGCGTCCGCTTCGCCGCGCGTGAACGAAAAGGCAAGCCCGTTCGCACGTCGCAGCGACTCGACAAGGGCCGAAAGGCCCGTCTGAACAAATATGGTATCGATTCCCCCCGATTCAACGGCGGGTGGGTCATAAGCCGCTTCGAGCAGGATCGAGCGCAGCCGGTCGAGATTATTGTCCTCGATCACCAGCATGGACAGCGCCTCGGCACAGGTCGTGACCATTGTTGGATGGCGCAGTAGTCCGGCCATGATCGCGTGCCTGTAAAGTGCATCCACCCCGCCACCGCCAATGCTGCGTGCGCGCTGGCCGGGCAGGGCGGGGGCCGGATCGAACCATTTCTTGCCATTAAGTCTGTTGCCGCTTGCAGGGGCAGGCCGACGGTCGCCGCGTGGGGCGAAGAACGCAGCTTCGAACCGCTGGCGCAGCTCCTCGACATATTGCTGGCGGACATCGCCATCGGCAATCGTTGCCGACAGTTCGGTCAGCCGCCGCTTAAGGCCCGCGCGCGCCTCGGGCGTTTTGAGCGGTAGCGCGGCCACCTCATGGTCCCACAACAGATCGATGAGTGATATCGCGCCTTCGACAAGCGGTTCGAATGCGGCTGGGCCGCCGCTGCGGACCATGTCATCGGGGTCTTTACCCGCTGGCAGCATCGCAATCGACAGGGACCGCCCCGGCGCGAGCAACGGCAGCGCGCGTTCGGCGGCGCGCACTGCCGCTTTCTTCCCCGCGCTGTCGCCGTCGAGACACAGCACCGGCACATCGACCACCCGCCACAGCCGTTCGAGCTGCGCCTCGGTCAGCGCGGTGCCGAGCGGGGCAACCACTTCGGATATGCCCGCCTGTGCCAGCGCGATCACGTCCATATAGCCCTCGACGACGATCAGCCGTCCGGCTTTGCGCGCGACCGGAGCGGCGCGGTCGAGGTTATAGAGCGTCCGTCCCTTGTCGAAGAGCGGCGTGTCCGGCGAATTGAGATACTTTGGCTCGCCCGCGCCCAATATCCGCCCGCCAAACGCGATCACGCGGCCGCGCGGGTCGCGGATCGGGATCATCAACCGCCCTCGAAACCGGTCGTAGGGCATCTTCTCTTCGACGGAGATCAGCAGCCCCGTCTCGATCAGCGCGGCATCGCCGAACCGTGCGAGAGCCGTTTTCAGCGCATCGCGACGGTCGGGCGCGAAGCCCATGCCAAAGGTCTCGACCGTCGCGGGCGTGATCCCGCGCTTCGCCAGATAGGCCCGCGCTTCCGCGCCCGCATCCTCGCGCAGCTGCCCCGCGAACCATTCCGCTGCCGCCGCCATGACGTCATGTTGCTTCGACGCCTGTTCGTCGCGTTCGGCAGCGCGCGGATCGGGCGCGGGCAGGGCGAGCCCCGCATTATCCGCCAGCTCCTTGACCGCATCGAGGAACGACAGCCCCTGCTGGTCGGTCATCCAGCGGATCGCGTCGCCATGGGCGCTGCACCCGAAGCAGTGGTAGAAGCCCTTGTCGTCGTTGACGTAGAAACTCGGCGACTTCTCGTGGTGGAACGGGCAGCACGCCTTCCACTCGCGGCCAGCGCGGGTCAACTTCAAGCCGCGCCCGATCAGCGCCGACAACAGCGTTCGCCCGCGCAATTCGTCGAGAAACTGGGGCGAGAAGCGACTCATCCCTCTAGCTACACCGAATCAGGCGACGAACGGTAGGTCCAATGCATCGGCGACTGCCCGGTGCCTGATCTGCCCGCCCGACACGTTCAGCCCCGCCGCCAGATGCGGATCCGCTGCCATCGCCCCTGCCGCGCCTTGATTGGCCAACCGCAGCACGAACGGCAGCGTCGCATTGTTAAGCGCAAAGGCAGATGTCCGCGCGACCGCGCCAGGCATGTTGGCGACGCAATAATGGATCACGCCTTCCTCGATATACACCGGGTCGTCGTGCGTGGTCGGGCGACTGGTTTCGAAACACCCGCCCTGGTCGATCGCGATATCGACCAGCACCGATCCGCGCTTCATCGTTTTCAGCATATCGCGCGTGACCAGCTTGGGCGCCGCAGCCCCCGGTACCAGCACGGCGCCGATAACCAGATGCGCGCGCTCGACCGCGGCAGCGATAGCGGCGCGCGAGGCATATTGCGTTTTGATCTGGCTCGAGAAAAACATGTCGAGTTCGGCCAGCCGGTCGTTGTTGATGTCATAAATTGTCACATCGGCACGCATACCGACCGCCATTTGCGCGGCATTCACGCCCGAAATGCCCCCGCCGAGGATTGCCACGCGGGCAGGGGCGACGCCCGGAACGCCGCCGAGCAATACCCCGCGACCGCCCTGTTCCTTTTCAAGATAGTGCGCGCCGACCTGTACCGACATGCGCCCCGCGACTTCGGACATCGGCTTCAACAGCGGCAGCGCGCCCGATTTCGACGTCACCGTTTCATAGGCAATGCAGGTCGCACCCGATGCCATCAGCCCCTTTGCCTGATCGGGATCGGGCGCGAGATGGAGATAGGTGAACAGCGTATGCCGCGCCTGCAGCATCGCGATTTCAGCGGGTTGCGGCTCCTTGACCTTCACGATCATGTCGGCGGCCATGAACACTTCAGCGGCGTTGGGCAGGATGCGTGCGCCCGCGTCCATATAATCGCGGTCGCTGAAATCGATGCCGTTGCCCGCCAGCGCCTCGACCACGACTTCGTGCCCCGCCGCGGTCAGTTCGGCGACCGATGCCGGGGTCAGCCCCACACGATATTCATGGTTCTTGATCTCTTTGGGAACGCCAACACGCATCGCACGACTCCTTGAAATATTGTTGCGCGAAGCTCTAACAGCGCCCGGAGGCTTTGTCTCGATTGCACCGCCCAAATCGTGGTGCTAGGGGCGCGCATCCGGCGCTAGGCCGGACATTTTTGGCAGGTTCCGCCCGTCCATGACCAGCGCCGACACAACCGTAGCGCCCCTCCACAGCGACGAAGAGCACAGCGAGGGGCACCGCGTCGGCGGCAGCTTGCCCAAACTGGCACTCGGCGCGATCGGCGTCGTGTTCGGCGACATCGGCACGTCGCCGCTCTATGCGATGAAGGAAACATTTCGCGGCCACCATCCGCTTCCCGTCGACATGCTTCACGTTTTCGGCGTGCTGAGCCTGGTATTCTGGTCATTGATGATGATCGTGACGCTGAAATACGTCATGCTTGTGCTCCACGCCGACAACAAGGGCGAGGGCGGCAGCATGGCGCTACTCGCGCTGATTACGCGCAAGACAGGCGGCGGCAAACGGTCCGGGCTGCTCGTCATGCTTGCTGTCACGGCAACGGCGCTGTTTTTCGGCGACGCCATGATTACGCCTGCCATGTCGGTGCTATCGGCGGTCGAGGGGCTGACCGTCGTCGATTCCCGCTTCGGTGGGTTCGTCCTGCCGATCGCCGTCGGCATTCTGGTCGGATTGTTCATGGTCCAGTCGCGCGGCACCGAGACGATCAGCAAGTTTTTCGGCCCCATCGTGCTCGTGTATTTTGCGACCCTGTCGGTGCTCGGGATCGTCCAGATGGTCCAGCGCCCCGACGTGCTGATGGCGCTCTCACCCTATTACGCCTTCATGTTCTTCCAGAACGATCCGCTGCTCGCGTTCCTCGCGCTCGGGTCAATCGTGCTCGCGGTGACCGGCGCAGAGGCACTTTACGCCGATATGGGCCATTTCGGGCGCAAGCCCATCGGCATGGCCTGGATCTGGGTCGTGCTCCCGGCGTTGATGCTCAATTATCTGGGGCAGGCGGCGCTGCTGATGCGTGTGCCGGAGGCGGCGTCCAACCCGTTCTTCCTTATGGCGCCCGAAGAATTCCGTCTGCCGCTCGTGATCCTAGCGACGCTGGCCACGATCATTGCCAGTCAGGCCATGATCACCGGCGCATTCTCGGTCGTCCAGCAATCGGTGCAGCTCGGCATGATGCCGCGCCTCAAGATCACCCACACCAGCGCCAGCGCCTACGGCCAGATCTATGTGCCTGTCGTCAATTGGGTGCTGATGGTCCTCGTGCTGCTGCTGGTGCTGACCTTCCAGAAATCGAGCAACCTCGCCGCCGCCTATGGCATCGCGGTGATGGGGACGATGTTCATCTCGACGATGATGATCGGTGTGCTGACCGCGAAGGTCTGGAACTGGCCGAAATGGCGGGTTTATCTCGTGACCGGCACGTTCCTGATCATCGACGGCGCTTACCTCTCGTCGAACCTGATCAAGGTGCCCGAGGGCGGCTGGCTGCCGCTGCTCGTCGCGGCGATCATCTTTATGTTGCTGACGACCTGGGCCAAGGGCCGCGAACTGATGATCGCGCGGCTGCGCGAAGCGGCAATGCCGGTCAAAGTTTTCATTCAGTCGGCGGCGAGTTCGGCGACGCGCGTGACCGGCACGGCGGTGTTCATGACCTCGGCATCCGACGGTGTGCCCCACGCGCTGCTCCACAATCTGAAGCACAACAAGGTCATCCACGACCGCGTCATCCTGTTGACGGTCAAGATCGCCGACATGCCGTTCGTCGAGGAAGAGACGCGCTGCAAGCTGGAGGATCTGGGCGAGGGGTTCCACCGGCTGGTCGTCAAATACGGCTTCATGCAGGAACCCGATGTGCCCGCGGCACTCGCGCGCCTGACCGGCTGCGGCCCCGCGTTCAAGATGATGGACACCAGCTTCTTCCTCGCGCGGCAGACGCTGTTGCCGTCGTCGCGGCCGGGTATGGCGATCTGGCGTGAGAAGCTGTTCGCGTGGATGCTGAACAATTCGGAAAGCGCGATGGAATTCTTCCGGTTGCCGACGAACCGCGTGGTGGAATTGGGAAGCCAGGTGGAAATCTGATCCCCCGTCGCCCCGGACTTGATCCGGGGCTTGGCTTCTTCGTTACGGCACTCGACGTAAGGTAGCCAAGGCCCGGATCAAGTCCGGGCCGACGCATCAGGAAGGCGTAAATACCCCCGTTGCCTCATCCAGCACTTCCAACTCCCCTTGTTCGATTCCGAACAGCGCGCCGTGCAGCTTGAGACTTCCCTCCGCCTCTCGCGCAGCAATGTAAGGGAAGCTGCGCAAGTTTTTCAGGCTAATCTTGATCGCTTCGTGTTCGAGCGTCGCCTGCGGGTCGGCGGGGCGTTCGACGAGTACCCGGCTGCGCGCCTCGCCGATAATCGTCATCCACGCATCGACGAACCCGCCGCCGCCTTCGAGTTGTGCACCTGAAAGCGCCGCCTTGATTCCACCGCAGCGTGCGTGGCCAAGCACGACGATATGGCTAACCTTCAGCCCCAGCACGCCGAATTCGATGGCCGCTGACGCCCCGTGCAACCCCGGCGCACCCTCGAAGGGCGGCACAAGGTTGGCAACATTGCGGAGCGCGAACATCTGTCCCGGCACGGTATCGAACACCGTCGCCGGATCGACGCGGCTGTCGCAGCAGGAAATCACCATCACCGGCGGCGCCTGCCCCTCCACCAACGCGTCGAACCGGTCCTTTTGCGCTTGATAGGCACCTAGTTTGAAACGGCGGTATCCGTCGAGCAGGGCGTTAAACTCGGGCATGACCGTGCCGCTAGGCGCGGGCAAGGCAGATGACAAGCGCCACCGGCGTCGCTATCTGCACGCCATGAGCGAAGCCGATCCCGCGATCATTTCCCTGCGTCCCCGCAAGCCCGACTGGATTCGGGTGAAAGCCCCCATGGGTCCGGCCTTTGCCGAGACCAAGGCGCTGATGCGCCGCCTCAACCTTGCCACCGTGTGCGAAGAAGCTGCATGCCCGAACATCGGCGAGTGCTGGACCAAGAAGCACGCGACGGTGATGATCTTGGGCGACACCTGCACGCGGGCGTGCGCGTTCTGCAACGTCAAGACGGGGATGCCGCGCGCGGTCGATCCGCTGGAGCCGCAGCACACGGCTGACGCGGCGGCCGAACTCGGCTTCGAACATATCGTTGTGACCTCGGTCGACCGCGATGACCTGCCCGATGGCGGGGCGTCGCAATTCGTGAAGGTGATCGAGGCGTTGCGCCGGACCACGCCGAAAACGACGATCGAAATCCTCACACCCGATTTCAGGAACAAGTCGCAAGCCGCTGTCGAGTCTATCGTTTCCGCACGACCCGACGTGTACAACCACAACCTCGAAACCGTCCCGCGCCTCTATCCCACCATCCGCCCCGGTGCGCGCTATTACGCCTCGCTGCGCCTGCTTGAGAGCGTCAAACGACACGACCCGACGATCTTCACCAAATCGGGCATGATGATGGGCCTCGGCGAAGCGCGGATGGAAGTGCATCAGGTGATGGACGACATGCGGAGCGCCGATGTCGATTTCCTGACGCTCGGCCAATATCTCCAGCCGACCCCGCGCCACGCCAAGGTCGAGGAGTTCGTCACCCCCGCGACCTTCAGCGCCTATGCCGCGATTGCCCGCGCCAAGGGGTTCCTGCTCGTCGCTTCGACCCCGCTGACGCGGTCGAGCTATCACGCAGGCGATGATTTCGCGAAGCTGAAGGCAGCGCGTGAGGCGAAACTCGGCTGATGCCCCGCCACCACGAACGCCGCAACCTGCCGTACGGCGCGGAGGCGATGTACGACCTTGTCGCCGATGTCGCACGCTACCATGAATTTCTGCCTTGGGTGTCGGCTGTGCGGGTCAGGTCGAACAGCGAAACCGAAATGGTCGCCGACCTGCTCGTCGGGTTTAAATCGCTCCGAGAGAAGTTCACCTCGCGCGTGTTGAAGGCGCGACCGCGCACGATCCGCGTCGATTATCTCGACGGTCCGCTCAAACACCTGCGGAACGAATGGGTGTTCGAGTCGACCCCAACCGGCTGCACCGTCGATTTTACTGTGGATTTCGCGTTCAAGAACCGGTTGTTCGAAGCGATTGCCGGGCAGTTTTTCGATCAGGCGCTCCGCAAAATGATCGGCGCGTTCGAAACGCGAGCCGATGCGCTCTACGGTGCCTCGTCGGGCATCAGCAGTTCGAGCGCACACAGCGCGGCCTGAAGCCGCACCCCGCCGCGTCCGGTGTCGGGAAAATGTTTTTTCTGGGCGTCGATATCGTCGGGGTCGCCGCCGCGCAGCGCCTTGGCAAAGACAACCATGCCGACCGGTTTGCGTTCTGTCCCGCCGTGCGGCCCGGCAATGCCGGTAATCGCCACCGCGACATCGGCACCGCTGCGCTCCATCATCCCGCGCGCCATCGCCCAGGCGGTCGCCACCGACACCGACCCGAACGTCTCAACAATGTCGCTGCCGACGCCAAGCAACGAGATTTTTGCTTCGTTGGCATAGGACACGATGCTGGCGAGCAGCACATCAGACGACCCCGGAATCTCGGTCAGCGCCGCGCCGACCAATCCGCCGGTGCAACTCTCTGCCACAGATACCGTCCGTCCCGCCGCGCGGTTCGCATCAATGACACGCCGCGCCGCCTCGACCAGCACCTCGGGCAACAGATAGTCGCGGTGCATTTCTGCCCCAGTGTCAGTCGTTTCGCTCACATATCCTCCGGAACACGAACCGTCGCGACGGCCTGTGCGGCGATGCCTTCACCGCGTCCCGTGAAGCCCAGCCGCTCGGTTGTCGTCGCTTTGACGCTAATCCTGCCAAGCGGAAGGTGCAAGATTTCCGCGATCCGTGCGCGCATGGCCTCGCGGTGCGGCCCGATCTTGGGCGCTTCGCAGATCAAGGTCAGGTCGATGAAGTCGATGATGCCGCCCCGCGCCGCGACCAACGACGCGGCATGGGCGAGAAACTGGTGCGATGCGGCCCCTCGCCACTGCATTTCGCTTGGCGGGAAGTGGCTGCCGATATCGCCCGCACCGATCGTACCGAGCACGGCATCGGTAATGGCGTGCAGGGCAACATCGGCATCCGAATGCCCCGAAAGCCCGTGGGTGTGCTCGATCTTCACCCCCCCGAGCCACAGTTCCTCGCCCTCGGCCAGCCGGTGCACGTCATAACCGCTTGCGCTGCGCGAGATCATGCGGGCGGCAAGCAGCGCCTCGGCGCGAGCGAAGTCTTCAGGGTGGGTTATCTTGTCGAGCATCATGTCTCCGGGAATCGTCGCCACGCTAAATCCGGCAGCCCGCACGACACGCGCCTCGTCGGTCGCCGCCCCGCCGGTCCAGCGCGAAAGTGACGTCATGAGGGCATCCATGCGGAACGCTTGCGGCGTCTGGACACGCCACAGACCCGCACGGTCCACCGTCTCGCCCATGATCGCGTCGCCCCGCGCAAGGCTGTCCGCGACCGGCAGAACCGGCACGGCACCGTCATGCGTGTCGAGCGCGGCAATCAGCGCATCGAGCACCGCACGGGGCAGAAGAGGGCGGGCAGCATCATGCACGAGAACCTTGTCGGCCCCGCCAGCTTCACCAATCGCGACCAACCCGTTCCGCACCGATTCCTGCCGCGTCGCGCCACCGGTTATGACGCCCGCGACCACGCGCTCACCCAGCGCCGCCGCCAGCGCATCCTGCTGCCCCTCGGCAACTACGACAAACACCGGCAAGTCGCCGAACGCCCCCACCGCCCGCGCCACCACCGCCACCCCGCCGAGCAAGGCATATTGCTTGGGCACATCGCCCCCGGCACGCTCCCCACGTCCGGCGGCAACGATCAGGACGGCGGTGGGGAAGGGCATGAACCTAAATGACCGCTTCGGTCATCGTTTCACTGATATCGGCCTTGACCCAGTTCAGCAGTACCAAATTTCGAATGGCACTGGCGACGGCATTGCGCTTGTCATGCGAACGCCAAGACGGTTTCCAGTCAAGTACATAGTCGAGGATATGCTGCTCGGAAATAGTAGCGTTCGCCGTGCGCGCTTTAATCGCTTGGCTGGCATAGATGATGGTCGCCACCTCTTCCGCCTGCTCGGTACTTTTGATCCTGCTAAACAGATCGACGGTCTTCTCGACTTTCCGGCGATAAATCTGAATTTCGGGCTCAAGCTTTCGGCGGTCTTTTTCGTACTGGTCGCCGACCCGATACGCGATCATCTTGCCGAGCTGCGCTTCGTGCAGCCAATTCCGGTTGGCGAAATCGTGCAGCGCGCTCTTCATGTCGCCTGAGAACGGGCCGTAACTCCCCTTGCCGAATTCGAAGCCAGTCGGAACTCCCATCTGGGTCAGAACATATGCGATCTTTTGAAAAATCGTTCGGCCCACCGGGTTGGCATAAGGTTGGGCTTGAAGGTCGCGCAAAACCTCCATCAGCGAAATCCAGTTCGGACTGGGTTTGCTTGGCCTCACGCCGCGCCCTGTCAGGCTCAATTGGGAAGGGGCCGTCAGAAATTCGGTCGTTAGCTCGCTCTTGGGCGTTCCGTATGGGGCATAAACCTCGATGTCGAATGCAAGGCGGTTCAACTTGGCGTAGATGAGCGGCCCGACTTCCCTCCAACTCAAACCGCCATTGCCGCAGCCAAGCGGCGGGAGCGCCAGACTTTTGATGCCCCAATCCGATGCGCGTGCTGCGAGCCGGTCGAGTCCGGTTTCGATGTCGACAAGTCGAGAGGAAGACCGCCAATGGCCCTTTGTGGGGAAATTGACGATCCGGCTGCCCGTATCGTCCACATAAAGATAAGGTTCGCCGAGCTGTACCTCGTTGCGCGCGCAACGGCCCGCGTAATCTTTAGACATGGCAGGGAAACGGTTCTTGAACTCCAGTGCCACGCCTTTGCCCATCACACCGACACAATTTACGGTATTGACCAGGGTCTGGGCATCGCTGGCGAACAGGTCTCCGATCAGGGCTTTGAACATGCAGACCTCGCTAACACAATCATTGCTGAAAGAACATATCAGGATCGACAATAACCGGAAAATCCGGTACTACCGCAGCCAATCGGCCCATGGCCAGCGGACCATTCACACGCGCACCGAGCAATAGCTCCGGCGGTATGCGATGCGGTACCAACACCTCCGCGCACTTGCGCGACTTGTGCTGGTAGTACCGACGCTGATCGTCCGGATGCGTCCAGTTGTCGGCAAGCACGTCGTCGAAATCGATCAAAGCCCACTGCGAGGGATGCAGAAAGCGTGCATAGGCGCTCGCTGCATTGCTGTCCGTGATGACGACATCGGGGGTTGCGAGCACGTCAAGGGATACGCGCAACACGCATAACCCTTGGCTCTCGCCACGCCTCAAAAAGAGCATCGGGTTGCGTGCATGGAAATACAGGTTGGCATACTGGTGCAGCTTGAGACCTCGCGGCACCCGCTTCTGGTCCCGTAAGTCTTGCACAGGCTGCATAGCGACCGAGGCATGAGTAAGCTGCTCCGCGCGCTCGTATGACAAAATTCCGTGCGTCAAGACGGACTGCACGTTCGCAATTGGCATTATGCAATGCAGTTCTGCGACACGCTGATCCATACAAATGCACTTCCGCTACGACGATGCGGACGTCAAGAATATGAATCACAGCGATGCGACTGGTCACCAGCATCCTTGCTCTTGTTCGCCCCGAGCAATGAAGCTACAATAATGCCTGATTTTTAGGCAAACATCTGTGAACCGCATCCAACCCATCAACATCGGCCCGATCCGTATCGAGACGCCGGTCATTCTCGCGCCGATGACGGGGGTGACCGATATGCCGTTCCGGCGGATCGTGCGGCGGTTCGGGTCGGGATTGAACGTCACCGAGATGATCGCGAGCCAAGCGATGATCCGCGAGACGCGGCAGTCGCTACAAAAGGCGGCGTGGCACGCGACCGAGGAGCCGGTGTCGATGCAGCTTGCGGGCTGCACGCCGCGCGAAATGGCCGAGGCGGCCAAGCTGAATGCCGATCGCGGTGCGGCGATCATCGACATCAACATGGGCTGCCCGGTGAAAAAGGTCGTCAACGGCGATGCGGGGTCGGCGCTGATGCGCGATCTGCCGCTCGCCGCTTCACTGATCGACGCCGTGGTGAAGGCGGTCGATGTGCCGGTCACGGTCAAGATGCGGATGGGGTGGGACCATACGCGTCTTAACGCGCCCGAACTCGCGCATATCGCGGAAGGCTTGGGCGCACAGCTCATCACCGTCCATGGCCGGACCCGTAACCAGATGTACCGCGACAGTGCCGACTGGGCGTTCGTGCGGCAGGTGAAGGATGCGGTGAAAATCCCCGTCATCGTGAATGGCGATATCTGCTCGCCCGAGGACGCGGTGATTGCGCTCGACCTATCGGGTGCCGACGGGGTGATGATCGGGCGCGGCGCCTATGGCCGCCCGTGGCTGCTGGCACAGACAATGGCTTTTCTGACCGACGGGCGGCATATCGCCGAGCCCAGCATTGAGGAACAATATCACCTGATTACAGAACATTACCGGATGATGCTCGACCATTATGGCGAGACGACTGGGGTCAATATGGCGCGCAAGCATATCGGCTGGTATACCAAAGGGCTGCATGGTTCGGCGGAGTTCCGCAATGAGGTGAACCGCATTCCCGATTCCAAAACCGTGCTGTCGATGCTCGACCAATTCTACGCGCCGTGGCGCTCGCGCGCAGCCGCCTGATCGACGTCGGGGCTCCTTCGGCGGACGCGCTAGTCGCGGCACTGCCCACGGCGTTGCTCGTGCTCGACGGGGAAGGGTGCATCGCCAGCGTCAATGCGGCGGCGGAGATGCTGCTCAACGCCAGCGCCGCACACCTGCTGCACAAGCCGCTCGGCTTTGTGTTGCGTGTTCCGCCCGCCTGCTACGACGGTCTGCGCGAGGAATCGGTGTTCGCGGCGTACGATTGCCAGCTCGAAACCGCACGCGGGGTGCGGTTGCGCGCCGATTTCCATGCGGTCCCGCTGTCGGATCATCCCGGCTGGCGGCTAGTGACGCTGCAAAGCGCGACGGCGGCGCAGACGATGGGCCAGCAGTTCGACCGCCGCGACCGCAGCCGTTCGGCAATCGGCGCGGCGGCGATGCTGGCGCACGAGATCAAGAACCCGTTGTCGGGCATTCGCGGCGCGGCACAATTGCTCGATACGCAGGTCAGCGACAGCGGGGCGGATCTGACCCGTCTCATCCGCGACGAAGTTGATCGCGTGACCGCGCTGATCGACCGGATGGAGGCGTTCACCGACAGCCGCCCCCTCGAGCGGACCGCGCAGAACCTCTATGCCATCCTCGAACATGCCCGTGCCGTCGCGGCGGCGGGATTCGGCGACCGCATCGACATCCATGACGCGTACGACCCGTCGCTGCCGCCCGTTTTCGTCCACAGGGATTCGCTCGTGCAAGTGCTGCTGAACCTCATCAAAAATGCTGCCGAGGCCGTGCCCGAGGGCCAGCGCGGGACGGTGACACTGACCACACGCTACCGTCATGGCGTTTCGGTCGGCAGCAGCGGGAGTGCGCGCCGCGCGCTTCCCATCGAAGTCGGTGTTGTCGATGACGGCCCCGGACCCGCCGACGAAATCGTCGATCACCTGTTCGAACCGTTCGTGTCGTCGAAATCCTCGGGCCGCGGGCTGGGCCTGGCGCTTGTCGACAAGCTCGTCCGCGACAATGGCGGCATCGTGCAGTTTACCCGCGACGGTACCCCGCCCAAATCGGTATTCCGCATCTTGCTCCCGAGGGCCGCATGAGGGGCGCGCGCATTCTCGTTGTTGACGACGACGCAGCGATCCGCACCGTCGTCGCCGAGGCACTGCGGCGTGAGGGCTATAACGTGCAATCTGTCGGCAGCCTCGCCGCGCAGGCTCAGGCGCTCGAGAAATTCGCGCCCGACTTGCTGATTACCGACGTCATCTTGCCCGACGGCAACGGGCTCGACGTCGTGCCCGACATATTGTCTCGCTACCCCGATCTGCCAGTCATCGTCCTGTCGGCGCAGAATACGCTGACGACGGCGGTGCGCGCGACCGAGCAGGGCGCGTTCGATTACCTCCCCAAGCCGTTCGACCTCGATGCGCTGACCCAAGCGGTCCGCAGCGGGCTGGCGCGGCTCGGTGCCAGCGAGGGCGATCCCGGCGAAACCGACGCGGCGCTTCCCCTGATCGGGCGTTCGCCGCCGATGCAGGACGTCTACCGCATGATCGCCCGTGTCGTCGGCAACGACCTGAGCGTGCTCGTGCTGGGCGAATCGGGAACGGGTAAGGAACTCGTTGCGCGCGCGATCCACGACATGGGCGGGCGACGCAAAAAGCCGTTCGTGCCGGTCAACATGGCCGCGATTCCGCGCGAATTGATCGAGGCCGAGCTGTTCGGGCATGAACGCGGCGCGTTCACTGGGGCCAACGCCCGCGCGACGGGCCGGTTCGAGGAAGCCAATAGCGGCACATTGTTCCTCGATGAGATCGGCGACATGCCGATGGAAGCGCAGACCCGGCTGTTGCGCGTGCTGCAATCGAACGCTTTTACCACCGTCGGCGGGCGCACCGTCAGCGTCGATGTCCGCATTGTCGCCGCGACGCACCAGAATTTACCGCACTTGATCGAAGCAGGCCAGTTCCGCGAAGACCTTTATTACCGTCTTAACGTCGTCCCCATTCCACTGCCGCCGCTGCGCGAGCGCGCCGACGACATATTGCTGCTCGCGAATTCGTTCCTCGAACGCGCAGCCGCCGAAGGCCTGCCGCGCCGTCGGCTGTCGGGCGATGCCGAAAGCCGCCTGCGCGCCCACGGTTGGCCGGGCAATGTCCGCGAGCTCGACAATCTCATGCGACGGCTGGCCGCGATCAGCCGCGATCCGGTCATCCCTGCTGCACTCATCGACGCGCAGATCGGCGGGAGCATCGGCGAGCGAGCGCCCGTCGGCGAAACACTGTCCGACGCACTCGACACCCATCTCGCGCGCTATTTCGTCGGTTTCGGCGATGGCTTGCCGCCGCCCGGACTCTATGACCGTGTTCTTGCCGACGTCGAGCGCCCGTTGTTCCGCGCAACGCTTGCCGCCGTGCGCGGCAACCAGCTACGCGCCGCAGAGCTGCTGGGGATAAACCGCAACACGCTTCGCAAGCGCCTGACCGAACTCGGCATCGAACCGGGCCGCCGTAACCGCGACTGAACGCACATCGCATCAACTGTGCTTGGAATGTCACGCAATTGTTGTATTGTGGCAACAATGACGTCACCCGCCCTTCGTCAGTTGCGTATACGCTCGGCCTTCTGGTTGCGTCGGCGGCGCTGGGTGCCGTTCGTCGAAATCGGCACATTTTCACTGTCGGTCGCCATGGCGGTCATTACCTGGGCGACGCTGACGGGTACCGACACGCAGCGCTTGCTGACCCCGCCCGTCGTGGCCGCGTTGCTGCTGGGCAATCTCATTCCCGCGATTGCGCTGCTTGTGCTGATCGGACGTCGCATCGCACGCGGACGGGCAGCTCGCTCGATTGTCGGCGGCGACGGGCGGCTGCATGTCCGCCTCGTCGCGATTTTCTCGCTGGTCGCCAGCGTGCCGACGCTCCTCGTTGTCGTCTTCGCGTCGCTGCTGTTCCAGGCGGGAGTCCAGTTCTGGTTCTCCGACCGCGCCAAGGCGACGCTTGAGGGCGCGGCGAGTGTCGCACAGGATAGCTATGCGCGTGAGGAGGCGCGCGTCGCGGTTAACACCGAAATCATGGCGGCAGATCTGGCCGACGCACTCACGCGCGTGCGCTTCGACGATCCGCAATTCGTCGACTATTTCGGCAAACAACTCGTTTACCGCGAGCTGTCCGAGGCTGTGTTGCTACACGCCGAGCCGGGTAAGGACGTGCAAACACTGGTGCTGGTCGACCCGCGGGCGCGCGACATCAACCGTTTCGTTACGCCCGAAAAGCTGGAGGCGCTTCGCAAGGGAGCTAGACATGCGCCCGTGAACAGCGCCGATGGCATCGGTGCGGTGACGCGGCTGCCGATCGGCAGGGAAGATTATCTATATGCTGCTAAGTTCGATCCAATTTTCGGCGAACATATCCAGCGCGCCCGCGCGGTGCTCACCGACTACCGCGATCTGTCGGCGCGGTCGCGGTCGTTGCAGTTGCGCTTCAATGCGGCACTTCTGGTAATCTCACTCCTGATCGTCGGCGCGGCAGTGTGGATCGCGCTTGGCGTCGCCGACAGGTTGGTTCAGCCGGTCGGACAGCTTGTCGATGCGGCACGGCGTGTTGCCGGGGGCGATCTGGCGGCGCGTGTAGCTGGACCGCATAGCCGTGATGAGGTCGGCACGCTTGCGACGGCCTTCAACCGCATGACCGGACGGCTGCAGGAACAGACCGGTGACCTAATTTCCGCCAATGACCAGATAGAGCGCCGCCGTGCGTTGATCGAGGCGGTGCTCTCAGGTGTAAGCGCCGGTGTGGTATCGGTCGATACGGCGGGGCAGGTGCGCCTGACCAATGCGTCGGCGGCGGCACTGCTTTCGTCGGCGGACGGCCCGCTGGTTGGCAGGCCGTTGGCCGAAATCTCGCCCGAACTCGCCGACCTTGTTTCCAGCGGCAAGCGCGAGTCGGTTATCGAACTCGCCCGTGAAGGCGAGACCCGCACGTTGGCGGTGAAGGTCGCGCGCGACGACAGCGGCCATGTCCTGACCTTCGACGACATGACACAGCAGTTGAGCGACCAGCGCCGCGCCGCCTGGTCTGACATCGCGCGGCGCATCGCGCACGAGATCAAGAACCCGCTGACCCCGATCCAGCTCGCAGCCGAGAGGTTGAAGCGCCGCTACGGTGCCGAAATCACCAGCGATCCGGGGACTTTTGCCAAGCTGACCGACACCATTGTCCGGCAGGTCGGTGACCTGCGGCGGATGGTCGATGAATTCTCGTCGTTCGCGCGGATGCCCAAGCCATCGTTCCGCCCCGAATCGCTCGTCGATATCGCGCGCCAGACACTGTTCCTCCACGAAGTCGCGCACCCCGCGATCAAATTCCGGATGGTCGCGCCCGACATCCACCCCGATCTCGTCTGCGACCGTCGCCAGCTGGGGCAGGCACTGACCAACATCGTCAAAAATGCCGTAGAGGCCATCGAGGCAGTCGAGGGGAAAACCGGCGGCGAGATTATCCTCACCATTGACACATTGCCGAACGCGGTGCGGCTGTCGGTCAGCGACACCGGTATCGGCCTGCCCGCCGACCGCGAACGCCTTGTCGAGCCTTATGTGACGACCCGCGCGCGCGGCACCGGCCTCGGCCTCGCCATCGTCAAAAAGATCGTCGAAGAACATTTTGCGACGATGCGTTTCGGCGACCGCGACGGCGGCGGCACCGTCGTGACCATTGATTTCGACACCGTGGCACTCGCCGCGATGGAATCCGAACAAGCGGAGGCAGCAGCCTGATGGCGCTCGATATTCTCGTGGTCGATGATGAACGCGATATCCGCGAGCTGGTCGCGGGCGTGCTCGAAGACGAGGGCTATACCACGCGCGTCGCCGCCGACAGCGATGCCGCGCTTGCCGCACTTGCCGAACGCCGCCCGTCGCTGGTCCTGCTCGACGTCTGGTTACAGGGTTCGCGGCTCGACGGCCTCGAACTGCTCGACGTGCTCAAGGAGCGCGACCCGACCTTGCCGGTGCTGGTGTTCTCGGGGCACGGGAACATCGACACTGCCGTCCACGCTATCCGGCGTGGCGCGGTCGATTTCATCGAAAAGCCGTTCGAGGCCGAGCGGCTGACCCTGTTGGTCGCGCGCGCCACCGAGACCGAACGCCTCCGCCGCGAGAACGCGACACTGAAAGAGCGTATCGGCCCTGACGATGAGCTCAACGGCACCTCGAACGCGATCAATGCGGTGCGCGCGACGCTGAAGCGTGTCGCGCCCACCGGCAGCCGCGTTCTCATCACTGGCCCTGCCGGCGTCGGCAAGGAAATCGCGGCGCGGATGCTCCACAACTGGAGCCCGCGTGCCAATGCCCCGTTCGTTACCGTCAGCTCGGCGCGGATGGACCCCGAGCGGGTGGAGGAGGAGCTATTCGGCAGCGAGGACGGCGACCAGGTCCGGCCCGGCCTGCTAGAGCAGGCGCATGGTGGGACGTTGTTCCTCGACGAAATCGCCGACATGCCGGTACCGACCCAGGCCAAGATTCTGCGTGTACTGACCGACCAGAGCTTCACCCGGATTGGCGGTCAACGGATCGTGCGTGTCGACGTCCGTGTCGTCTCCGCCACCGCGCGCGATCTGGCCGAGGAAATCGCGGGGGGGCGCTTCCGCGAAGACCTCTATTACCGCTTGAATGTCGTGCCCGTGCATCTGCCGTCGCTGGCCGAGCGGCGCGAAGATATTCCGGTGCTGGCCGAGTATTTTATTGCGCGCTTTGCCGCTGACCGCCGCGTGCGGACCCCGGCCATCGCGCCCGAAGCGATGGCGACGCTGCAATCGTTCGACTGGCCCGGCAACGTCCGCCAGCTCCGCAATATCGTAGAGCGCACGATTATCCTTGCGCCCGGCGACCGGCTCGACCGCATCGATGTCGACTTGCTACCGGCTGAAGTCACTGCCGCGCCGCCGACGTCGAACCCCGCCACACTGGCCATGGGCGCGCCGCTGCGTCAGGCCCGCGAGACGTTCGAGCGCGAATATCTCCGCGTCCAGATCCGTCGGTTTTCGGGCAATATTTCGCGGACAGCGGCGTTTATCGGCATGGAGCGCTCGGCGCTGCACCGCAAACTCAAGATACTGGGCATTGCCGAGGACCGCGACGAAATCGACGAGTGAAGCCTTGTGGTGCCGTCTTGCTGCGTTATCTTGGTGTTGCGCCAAAAGCGCCAAGAGCAACTGCCCGCCGATGCGGGCCAAAAGCAACAAGGTGATACACCATGGCAGAAAAGCCCAATAACCTTCAGGATTTGTTCCTGAATTCGGTCCGCAAGGCCAAGACCCCGGTGACGATGTTCCTCGTCAAGGGCGTCAAGCTGCAGGGCATTATCACCTGGTTCGACAATTTTTCGGTGCTGTTGCGCCGCGACGGCCAGTCGCAGCTGATCTACAAGCACGCCATCTCGACCGTCATGCCATCAAACCCGCTCGACCTCGCGCCGGTCGCGGCTGCTTTTGCCGAGGATAACACCAAGCCCAAGCAATTACAGGATATTTTCCTGACTGCGGTGCGCCGCCAGAACAATCCGGTGACGATGTTCCTCGTCAACGGGGTGATGCTGCAGGGCGAAATTGCGGCCTATGATCTGTTCTGCATGTTGCTCCAGCGCGACGGCATGGTGCAGCTGGTCTACAAGCACGCGGTCTCGACCGTGCAGCCCGCACATCCGCTTAACCTCGCCGAGGAAACGGTCGACGAGACCGAGGGCTGATTTGGCCGAATTCCAGCTTCAGCGCGAAGAAGGTGTCTCGCGCGGTGCTCGCGCTCTGGTCGTCTACCCCGACCGTGTCGGCAAGGTCGGGCAGGGGCAGAATAACGCGCGCGACGCCGACTCGCGTCTCGACGAGGCCGCGGGTCTGGCCGCAGCCATCGGGATCGACGTCGTCGACCGTGTCGCAATCAAGATCCGCGCCCCCAAGCCTGCGACCTTGTTCGGCAGCGGTCAGGTCGAGACCATTGCCGAGCGGGGGCGGGCAGTCGAGGCCGAACTGACCATCGTCGACGGTGCGCTAACTCCCGTCCAGCAACGTAACCTCGAAACCGAAACCAAAACCAAGGTCATCGACCGCACCGGCCTGATCCTCGAAATCTTCGGCGAGCGCGCGGCCAGTGCCGAGGGACGTCTGCAGGTCGAACTCGCGCATCTCGACTACCAAGCGGGGCGGCTCGTACGGAGCTGGACCCACCTCGAGCGGCAACGCGGCGGCTTCGGCTTTCTCGGCGGCCCGGGCGAAACCCAGATCGAGGCCGACCGTCGCCTGATCCGCGACCGCATGGCCAAACTTAAGAAGGAACTCGATCAGGTCGTCAGGACGCGCGGTCTCCACCGCGACCGGCGACAGCGCGCGCCATGGCCGGTTGTTGCGCTTGTCGGCTATACCAATGCCGGTAAATCGACGCTGTTTAACCGTATGACCGGCGCGAAAGTGATGGCCGAAAACCTGTTGTTTGCTACGCTCGACCCGACAATGCGCGAAGTGTCGCTGCCCGGTATCAGCAAGGCCATCCTGAGCGATACCGTCGGATTCGTTTCCGACTTGCCGACGCAGCTTGTCGCCGCCTTCCGCGCTACGCTCGAAGAAGTGACCTCGGCCGACCTCATCGTCCACGTCCGCGACATTGCCCATCCCGACAGCGACGCGCAGGCAGCGGACGTCGAGCAGGTTCTGACCGACCTCGGCGTGATCGGCAGCGCCAGTGCGACGCCGATGATCGAGGCCTGGAACAAGATCGACCTGCTCGACGACGAAGCGCGCGGGATCGTGGCCAATGAAGCCGTCCGGCGCGATAATGTGGTGTTGGTTTCGGCAATCGGCGGCGAGGGCATCGCCACCCTGTCGGTACGCGCGTCGGCCATCCTGACCGCAGCACGCAAACCACACGACCTTCAAATTGCCGCCGACGACGGGGCGACGCTGGCCTGGCTGCACGCCCATGGCAGCGTCGAGCGCGAGACGGGAGACGGCGATCTGCGAACCGTTACCGTCCGCCTGACCGATGCCGATTTTGCGCGCTTCGGGGCGCGCAGCTAACCCGACGCCAGCGCCTGCTTCAACTGGCTGTGCCAGCTGTCGAGGCGGCTTGTCCGCTCAGCGGCAGGCATTGCCGGGGTCCAGTGCGCTGCGGCACGCCAGCCGGTCGCAAATGACGTCACGTCCGCAATGAGCCCCGACCCGATTCCGGCCAGCACTGCCGCCCCCAGCGCGGTTGTTTCGTGGCTGGCCGGCATTTCGACATCGGTGTCGAGAATGTCGGCAAGGAACTGCGCGAACCATCCATTTTGCGCCATGCCACCGTCGATGCGGAGCGTCGCGGGCTGGCTTGCGCCATCGGCACGCATGGCATCGGTCAAATCGCGGGTCTGAAAGGCGATGCTCTCCAACGTCGCCCGCACCAGATCGGCGGCATTGGTGTCGAGCGTCAGGCCGTGCACCGACCCGCGCACATCCGCGCGCCAGTGTGGTGCGCCAAGCCCGACGAAAGCGGGAATGACCGTCACGCCATGGTCGCCCCGGGCGGCGCGCGCCAGCGTTTCGGTCTCCTGTGCGCTGTCGACAAGGCACAGCTTGTCGCGCAGCCATTTGACGGCAGCCCCGGCAACGAAGATCGATCCCTCCAGCGCATAGGCGCGGTCGCCGCCGATCTCGTAAGCGGGTGTCGTCAGCAGCCGGTGGGTCGAGGCCAAGGCTTTGGCCCCGGTATTCATCAGCATGAAGCACCCGGTGCCATAGGTCGATTTGACCATGCCGGGGCGGAAACATGCTTGTCCGATCAGCGCAGCTTGCTGGTCACCCGCTATCCCGAGGATGGGGATCGACTTGCCGAACAGCGCAGGGTCGGTGTCGCCGAAATGGTGCGCGTTAGGGTGGACTTCAGGGAGCAATCCTTCGGGAATATCGAACAAGCGCCGTAGCTCCGCATCCCATTGCCGCCGATGGATGTCGTAGAGCATCGTGCGCCCCGCATTGGTCCAGTCGGTCGCGTGGACCTTGCTGCCGGTCAGCCGCCACAGCAGGAACGAGTCTACTGTCCCCGCCGCCAGCTCACCCTTCGCCGCGCGCTCGCGTGCGCCGGGCACCGTGTCGAGCAGCCATTTGATCTTGGTCGCCGAGAAATACGGGTCGAGCAGCAGGCCGGTCTTCGCCTGAACCATGGCCTCGACACCATCGGCCTTCATTGCGGCGCACAGATCCGCCGTGCGGCGGTCCTGCCAGACGATGGCGTTGTGGATCGGGGTGCCGGTGGCACGGTCCCAGATGACGATTGTTTCGCGCTGGTTGGTGATGCCGATAGCGGCAGGATAGTCGTCGCCAATCACCTCGCGCGTCACCGCCAGCGTCGTTGCCCAGATCGCCTCGGCGTCATGCTCGACCCAGCCGGGCTGTGGATAAATCTGGGGAAATTCCTGTTGAGAAACCTGTAACACAACGCCGAGCGCCGAAAAGCGGATGGCCCGCGACGACGTGGTTCCCTGATCGATGGCGAGCAACTGGCGCGTCATGGGCGAAATCCTTCAGGGGCGGGGTGCAGGGGCCGATCACGGGTCGCGGTCGAAGGATAGCCTAGCTTGCCCAGCACGTCTTCGCCCAACGCCCGCGCGGTGGTGATCTTGCCGCCGAACACACTGAGTAGCGGCGGGCCAGAGTCGTCGAGTTCGAGGACATATTCGCGCGTTACAGCCTTCGCCTCGCTTGCCCCGTCGTCGTAAAGCGGACGGACACCCGACCAGCTGCCGGTGACGTCGGCGGGGGTGATCGACCGGGTAAAGTAACGATCCACTGCCGCGCACAAATAGGCGATCTCGTCGGCGGTCGCGGGGTCCGCCTCCGGGCTTTCGACCGCAATATCGGTCGTCCCGATGGCGGTCTCGCCGTTCCATGGAAACACGAAGACGATGCGCTTGTCGGGTTGTTGCAGCATATATGCGTGGTCGCCTTCATACACGCGCGGCACGGTGATGTGGCTGCCCTTGACCAGCCGCACATGCGCCTTGGTATTGATCCCCAGCCGCCCGAGCATCTCGCCGACCCATGGACCCGCCGCATTGACCATGATCCGCGCGATCGCCTCGCGTCCGCCAGTCAGTGTGGCGCGCCAAACCTCGCCATCGCGGCGCGCTGCCACAAGTTCGGTGCGCGTCGCGATTTCGGCCCCGTTGGCGACGGCGTCGGCGGCAATCGCACGGGTTAACGCCGCGTCGTCGGTCGCGGCGTCGAAATAGACAAATCCTTTGCCCTTTGATTTGAGCGGCGCGAGATAAGCGGTGTCGTTCGCGCGCAGGCCACGCGAGTGCGGGACGCTGATGCGCCCGCCAAGCCGGTCGTAGATGGCGAGGCCAAGCCGCACCATCCACCACGGCCGCACTGCGTTTTCGTGGGGTAAAACCGTCGCAAGCGGGCGAATAAGTTCGGGCGCGAGCCGCAACAGCCGTTCGCGCTCCTGCAAAGCCCCGCGAACCAGTCCGAACTCATAATACTCCAGATAACGCAGCCCGCCGTGGATCAGCTTGGTCGACGCCGACGAGGTATGCGCCGCCAGATCGTCCTTTTCGACGAGCAGCACCGACAAGCCGTTCAGCGCAGCCTCGCGCGCAATCGCGGTACCGTTGATGCCGCCGCCAATGATGAGAAGGTCGTAAGTCACGCCTCCTGATAGCGTTGTCATTTCACGGCGTCACGCCCGCGCTTTACGCTGTCCTACACGGAGCCAGTCTGCGATGGTCAGTGCATGATGATCCCCAATGCTTATTGTGCACCGCAGCAGAGAAACCCCGATGGGGAGCCCTATGCCCCCTTACGTATCGTCAGCTTTGACAGCTTCCAGGTGATTTGCTGATGCCGAAGCGCCCCCCTGGTTTGCCGAATCGCCCCTCTGGCTTGCCAAACCGTGATGCCATTCTCGACTTCATCACCACGTCGGATGTGCCTGCGGGCAAGCGCGAGATCGCCAAGGCGTTCGGCTTGCACGGCACCGACAAGATCGCGCTCAAGACATTGCTCAAGGATATGGCCGACGAGGGGCTGATCGACAGCGCGCCCGGTCGTGCATTTCATAAAATGGGCGGCGTGCCGAAAGTTACCGTGATGCGCGTGGTCGATATCGACGGCGATAATGTCATTGCGACGCCCGAGAACTGGCAGGCGGAAGGTGTTACCGCTCCACGGCTGCGCGTGATCGAACGCGGTAAGCGTTCGGCAATGGGCGTTGGCGACCGGTTTTTGGGGCGCACCGAGGAGCGCGGGGCAGGGCATGTCGTCCACCCGATGAAAAAGCTGGCGCGCGGCGAGGAGATGCTGCTCGGGGTGGTGCGGCGCGAAGGCGACCGGCATTACTTGAAGCCCGTCGACAAGCGCGAACGCCGCGACACGATGATCGCCGATCTGGGCGATGCCAAGGAAGGCGATCTGGTGCTGGCCGAGAAATCGGGCCGTCCGCCGCGGATTATGGCGCGGGTGACGCAGGTGCTGGGCGATCCCTTCGCCCCGCGCGCCTTCAGCCTGATCGCGATCCACAAGCATGGCATCCCCGACCGGTTCAACGACGAGACGATTGCCGAGGCGCACAAGGTTGCGAAGACGCCGCTCGGGGACCGCGAAGACCTGCGTCACCTCCCCATTGTCGCGATCGACCCCGCCGACGCGCGCGACCACGACGATGCGGTCTGGGCCGCGCCCAACAACGACGGCGGGTTCGACGCGATTGTCGCGATTGCCGATGTGTCGTTTTACGTCCGTCCCGGCTCTGACCTCGACCGCGAGGCGAAAAAGCGCGGCAACAGCGTCTATTTCCCTGATCGCGTCGTGCCGATGCTGCCCGAGGAACTGTCTGCGGACATCTGCTCGCTGAAAGAGGGCAAGGACCGCGCGGCGCTGGCCTGCCACATGAAGATCGACGCCAAGGGGCGGGTGAGCGATTGGCGGTTCACCCGCGCGGTGATCCGGGTAGTGGCGAACATCGCCTATGAAGGCGCGCAGGCGGCGATTGACGGTGGGTCCGCACCCGAACACCTGAAGCACCTGTGGTCGGCCTGGGCGCTGCTTGCAAAGGCCCGCGACGCGCGCGAACCGCTTGCACTCGACCTGCCCGAACGCCGTGTCGTCCTCGACGACGCAGGCCGGATCATGAGCGTCGCGGTACGCGAACGGCTCGACGCGCACCGGCTGATCGAAGACTTTATGATCGCGGCGAATGTCGCGGCGGCAAAGGCGCTCGAAGCAAAAAAGTCACCGGTCATGTACCGTGTCCATGAAGTGCCGGGCCGCGAAAAACTGGTCGCGTTGAAGGATTATCTCAAAACCTTCGGCGTCGACTTCGCGCTGGGGCAGGTGATCACCCCTGCGACCTTTAACCGCCTGATCGCGCTGACAGCGGACGCCGAACATAAGGCACAGGTGATGGAACAGATTCTCCGCACCCAGACGCAGGCCTATTATGGTCCTGCAAACGCCGGCCATTTCGGGCTGTCACTAGGGAGCTACGCGCATTTTACCTCGCCGATCCGTCGCTATGCCGATTTGCTCGTCCACCGCGCGCTGGTGCGGTCGTTCGGCTTGGGCGACGGCGGCCTGACCGAGGACGAGGCCAGCCGGATGCCCGCGCTCGGCACGGCAATCAGCCAGGCCGAACGCCGCGCGATGGAGGCCGAGCGCGAGACGATCGATCGCTATGTCGCGGCCTTCCTGTCGACGCGGGTGGGGGAGGTGCTCGATACGCGCATCACCGGGGTCGCAAGCTTCGGGTTCTTCGCCACGGTCGAAGGCATCGGCGGCGATGGGCTGGTCCCAGTTTCGACTCTCGGCGACGACTATTACCGATTCGACGAGGCTGCACGCACGCTCACCGGCGATGCGACGGGGACGGTCTATGCGGCGGGCCAGATGATCCAGCTGCGCCTTGCCGAAGCCAGCCCGATCAGTGGCGCGCTACGCTTCGAACTGATCGAAGGCGGATCGAACGGCGGCGCGCGCCCGCAGCGGCCTCAGAACAACATGATGGGGCGGCGCGGACGGCCGGGGAACATCCGCCATCAGGGGCGGCGGCGTTAATCCTCCCGCGTAAACGTAAGCCCCGCATGTTCGATCAGCCGCTCGATCAACGGTCGTCCCATAACCGCGCCGGGCGTCCAGATTCCGCCCTCGGCTTTCATCTCCGCGAGCAGCATCGCTGCCTCCGCAATCATCTTCGACGTCGATCCATAGCCCGGATCGCGGTCGCCCTTGACCACCGCCTTGCGAGTCCTGCCGTCCGGCCCCTCGGCAATGAACACGATTTCGTACAACCCGTTGTCACGCTCTTCCTTCGACGGACCTTCGCCCGGTTTCGGCCCCTTGGAATCGCTCATCGGGTTCATCTTGGCGATGCCCTCGGCCATGGCGCGCCCCGCGTCGCCGATAGTCGTGAACAGCATCTCGTCGTATTTGAAATCCTCGCCATAGGGATGCCCGAGCAGCGCGTTGGTGCGATGCACATTCTTGGTGTTGATCGGCGCCATGATGAACGGTGCCGCCCACATGCCGGTCGCCTTGTCGTATTCGGGGATCAGGCCCATCGGCTGCGACGGCCCCTCGAACCCCGGGGTCAGCGCAAACGGGTTTTTGAGCAAGCCAACAACCGAGAAATCCTTGGCAGCGGCGGCCATTGTCGCCTTCATGCTGGCGGCGGTTCCGCCCGAGAACGTCCCCTGCATTTTGCGGACACGGCCCTTGATGCGCGCGGCAGGGGCACCTGCTTCGGCCTTCACGATGTCCTGCAGAAACAGTACGCCGAGATCGAACGGGATCGAATCGAACCCGCAGCTGAACACGATGCGCGCGCCGCTGGCCTTGGCGGCGGCGGCATGGGCGTCGATCTTGTGCCGCATCCACGCTGGTTCGCCGCAAAGGTCGACATAATCGGTGCCGGTTGCGGCACAGGCAGCAACCAGCTCGTTGCCATAGGTTTGGTAGGGGCCGACGGTGGTCAGCACAACTTTGGTCCGCGCGCACATTGCTGCGAGTGAAGCTTCGTCCGACGCATCGGCCACAATCAAGGGTGTGTCGGCGGGGGCACCGATCAGGTCGCGGACTTCGGCGAGCTTGTCCGCGCTCCGTCCCGCCATGGCCCATTTTGCGCCACGCGCATTGCCGATCAGATATTCGGCGACCAGTCGCCCGGTAAAGCCCGTTGCGCCATAGACAACGACGTCAAATTCCTTGGCCATGCCTGCATCCCTTGTGTGGTTTGAGACGGCGATGCCCTGTGTGCCGTGCCGGGGCAAGAGAACGTCTTGCGGCGCTGCGGCGAACGTGCAAAATTTTCACTTCACAAATATGACATGCATATGTCATCAAAGTGTCACTCAAAGAAACCGAGAGGACGCTCAAATGATTAAATACCTCGTTATCTCCTCGCTTGTCGCAGCGCCGCTGTCGATGGCGTCAGCGGCGGACCCTGTGGATAACTATGCCGCAAACGACATTACCAAGGCGCGCTATGCGCTGGCGATCACGCAGCTGGAGCGCGATTACGCGCGCCGCCCGGGCGACGAATCAATCCTGCTGAACCTGGCGCTGGCCTATCGTCAGTCCGGACGTTCGGTCGAAGCCGCAGCACTCTACCGCAAAGTCCTGTCGATGCAGGATTACGAACTCGACACGACCAGCGGAAAGCCGGTGTGGGCGCATGATGTTGCCCGCCGCGCGCTCGGCGAACGGGTCGTACTCACCTCGCGTTAAAAGCGGTCAGAGTTTGGGCAGCGTGACGCCGCGCTGCCCCATGTACTTGCCAGCGCGGTCGGCATAGCTGACCTCGCACGGCTCGTTCCCTTTCAGGAACAGGAACTGGCACGCGCCTTCGTTGGCATAGATGCGTGCGGGGAGCGGGGTGGTGTTCGAGAATTCGAGCGTCACATGCCCCTCCCAGCCGGGTTCGAGCGGCGTCACGTTCACGATGATCCCACAGCGCGCGTAGGTCGATTTGCCGAGGCAGATCACCAAGACGTCGCGCGGCACCCGGAAATACTCGACAGTGCGGGCCAGCGCAAAACTGTTCGGGGGGATGATGCAGCAATCGGTCTTGCGATCCACGAAGCTGTTCGCATCGAAATCCTTGGGATCGACGATCGTGGAATTGACGTTGGTGAAAATCTTGAACTCGTCGGCAACCCGCGCGTCATAGCCATAAGACGACAGCCCGTAACTGATGCACCCGTCGCGCCGCTGCGCCTCGACGAACGGCTCGATCATGCCGTTGGTCTCGGCCTGTTCGCGAATCCAGCGATCGGATTGGACGGTCATTCGTTCCCCCTCAGATCAGGTCGGCCGGGCCAAAGGCTTTTGGCAGCAGGTAAGAGAGCAGATGGCTCTCGACCGCCGACCCGTCACCCGAAGCGCAGTGTATAACCAGGTCGCGTTTCCCGAGCTGCGCGGCTTCGTTCAGTATCTGGCGGCATCGGCCGCACGGGCTGATCGTTGCGGCACCTGTTCCGCCGATGACCGCGACCTCTACGACTTCGGCCAGCAACCCATCATTGGCGATCTTGGCAATCGCGACGGTCTCCGCACACAGCGACAGGCCGTAACTCGCATTCTCGACATTGGCCCCAGTCACGATGCGCCCGTCGGTCAGGCGAATCGCCGCGCCGACATGGAAGCTCGAATAGGGCGCATAGGCACGCGTCGCGGCGTCGCGGGCGGCTTCGATCAGGGCAGCGGTCGCGTCCATCATCCCCTGATATGCAGCACGCAGATCAGCGTGAACAGCCGTCGCGCGGTGTCGAAATCGAGATCGACCTTGCCTTCCAGCGCCGTCTTGAGCAGCTCGGCGGCCTCATTATGGACGCCGCGCCGCGCCATATCGATGGTTTCGATCTGCTGCGGCGTCGATTGCTTCACCGCTTGAAAATAGCTGTCGCAGATCGCGAAATAGTCGCGGATCGGGCGACGAAACCGGCCCATGCTGAGGATATGGGTTTCGAGCTTCGTCCCGTCCTCGCGCGAGATGTCGAGCGCGAGCCGCCCCTCCTGCACGCTCAGCCCGACGCGAAACGGCCCGGTGTACCCTTCCGCCAGCGGACGCACCGGCGCGAAATAATTGCCCTCGAGCAGGTCGAAGATGGCGATGCGCCGTTCCTGTTCGATATCGGCATTACGCCAGATGATCGTCGTCTCATCGAGCGTGATGTGCGAAATCCGGCACTCGTCGTCGTAATCGTGCATGGCGGGGACGGCATTGGGCGATTGCCGCGCGGTTGCCAAGAACTATCCCCAACAGCGTCCCCAGTTGTTTGTGTCGCATGGCCGCAAAGCCATTGTCGGGCGTGGTCTTCGCGCCGATGGTGGCGGCATGGCCGAACCCCTCAGACTGATTCCCGCTGCCGCCGACGCGGCCCGCGAGCTGCCCCATAATATCGAGGCGGAAGCCGCACTGCTCGGCGCGTTGATGATCGACAACCGGCTTGTCGGCGACGTACAGATGCTGTTGCGGCCCGACCATTTTTTCGAGGACATTCACGGGCGCATCTTCACCGCGATCCTGAACATGGCCGACAAGAATATGGTGGCGAACCCCGTCACCCTGCGCCCGATGTTCGATGCCGACGAGGCAATGAAGGAGCTCGGCGGGGCGGGCTATCTCGCCAAGCTGACAGGTAGCGGCGCGGCGCTGATCGGGGCTAAGGACTTCGCCCGCCAGATTTACGACCTCGCGCTGCTCCGCGAACTGGTCAGCGTGGGACGCGACATGGTGACGGGCGCGCTCGATACGTCGGAGGCGATCGATCCCAAGGGGCAGATCGAAGCAGCGGAAATGTCGCTCTACAAGGTCGCCGAATCAGGCGGCGAAACCGGCGGAACGAAGACGTTCAAGCAGGCGACGCAGCTTGCGATGGAAATGGCCGAAAAGGCGCAGAATTCGGGCGGCGCGCTATCGGGCATCACCACCGGCCTCGAATCGCTCAACGGTCGCACCGGCGGCATGCACAAGAGTGATCTGCTCATCCTTGCCGGGCGGCCCGGTATGGGCAAGACAGCACTGGCGACCAACATCGCGTTTAACACAGCGCGGCGCTGGGTGCGCGAAGAAGAAGAGGGCGTCGAGGACAAGAAGCGTGCGGGCGCGCGGGTGGCTTTCTTCAGCCTCGAAATGTCCGCTGACCAGCTGGCGACGCGTATACTGTCCGAACAAGCAGGGATCAGCTCCGAAAATCTTCGCATGGGCAAGATCACGACCAGCGAGTTCCGCAATCTCGCGCGCGCCGCGTCTGATTTGCAGACGCTGCCGCTGTTCATCGACGATACGCCTGCGCTGACGATTGCGGCCCTACGGACGCGCGCGCGGCGACTGAAGCGCCAGCACAAGATCGGCTTTATCGTCGTCGATTACCTCCAGCTGTTGCAGGGCTCGGGCAACGGCCGCGACGGCAACCGCGTGCAGGAAATTTCCGAGATTTCGCGCGGTCTGAAGACGCTGGCGAAGGAACTCGACCTGCCAGTGATGGCGCTGTCGCAGCTCAGCCGTGCCGTCGAACAGCGCGAAGACAAAAAGCCGCAGCTGAGCGATCTGCGCGAATCGGGCTCGATCGAGCAGGACGCCGACATCGTGATGTTCGTCTACCGCGAGGAATATTACGTCGCCGCACAGGAACCACGCGACCCCAACGACCCCAAGATGGAGGAATGGAAAGCCCACATGGAAAAAGTGTTCGGCCTGGCCGAAGTCGTCATCGCCAAACAGCGCCACGGCGCGACCGGCAAGGTGAAGCTGAAGTTCGAAGCAAACATCACCCGGTTCAGCGATCTGGCTGACGAGGGTTATTACGCCGACAATCATTGAGCGGGATGCGACCCCATGACGTCACATTCACTACCGGTGATCGCACTTATCGGCGCACCATCTGACTGCCATTCATCGTTCGTGCGCGGTGCCGCATTGGCACCCGCCGCCATCCGGGGCGCGTTAGCCAGCGAGCATGGCAATGCTTCGACGGAGAGCGGCCTGGAAATCGGTATCGACTTGATCGTCGAGGATGCGGGCGATGTATCTTTCGTCGACGAAATTGCGACGACCGTTGCCGACGATAAGCAACTTTATGCGGCAGTCGCCAAGGCAATCATGAGCGGTGCCATACCACTTGTCCTTGGCGGTGATCATGCGATCAGTGTCCCCGTCGTGGGCGCGCTCGCAGAGCTTCATGGCCCGCTGAACATTCTCCATTTCGATGCACACCCCGATATCTACGACGATTTCGAGGGCGACCCGCGCAGCCACGCCTCGCCTTTCGCCCGCATCCTTGAGGCAGGTCATGCCAAGCGCCTCGTTCAGGTCGGCATCCGCACGATGAACCGCCATTGCCGCGAACAGGCGGTGCGGTTCGGTGTCGAGGTGATCGAGATGCGGCACTTTTCGGTCGATGCCGTACCGGTCCTCGACGGCCCGCTCTACATCAGCATTGATATGGACGGCTTCGACCCGAGCGTTGCCCCCGGCGTCGCACATCTCGAACCCGGCGGGCTGACGGTGCGCGAGGTGCTTGCCGTAATCGACCGTCAGACCGCGCCGCTGGTTGGGGCCGATATCGTCGAACTCTGCCCGCCGCGCGACCCGACTGGGGTCACCGCAATCCTCGCTGCCAAGCTGGTGCGCGAACTCGCAGCGCTGCATGTGCGGAACAGGGCAAGCCCCGCTTGAGCAACCCCCAGTCCTCGCCTAAGCGCACCCCATGACTTCGACCAACGACATCCGCCGCAGCTTTCTCGACTTTTTCGCAGGCGAGGGCCACACGCGCGTGCCGTCCGCGCCGTTGGTGCCGCACAACGACCCGACGTTGATGTTCGTCAACGCAGGGATGGTGCCGTTCAAGAATGTATTTACCGGCCTCGAAAGCCGTCCCTATGTCACGGCCGCGTCGAGCCAGAAATGCGTCCGCGCGGGCGGCAAGCACAACGATCTCGACAATGTCGGCTATACTGCGCGGCACCATACGTTCTTCGAAATGCTCGGGAATTTTTCGTTCGGCGATTATTTCAAGGAACGCGCGATATCGCTCGCGTGGAACCTCGTCACCCGCGAATGGGGGCTCGATCCGAACCGGTTGACCGTCACCGTCTATCACACCGACGACGAGGCGCACCGGCTGTGGAAATCCATCGCTGGCCTGCCCGACGAGCGCATCATCCGCATCGCGACCAAGGACAATTTCTGGGCGATGGGCGACACCGGGCCATGCGGGCCATGCTCCGAAATCTTCTACGACCACGGCGACCACATCCCCGGCGGCCCGCCGGGATCGCCTGACGAGGACGGCGACCGTTTCGTCGAAATCTGGAACCTGGTGTTCATGCAGTACGAGCAGGTCACGCTGGACGACCGCCGCGATCTGCCGCGCCCTAGTATCGATACCGGCATGGGGCTGGAGCGCATCGCCGCCGTCATGCAGGGCACGCACGACAATTACGACACGGATACGTTCAAGGCGCTGATCCACGAGAGCGGCGAGTTGACCAGGACCGCGACGACAGGCGATAATCAGGGGTCGCACCGCATCATCGCCGACCACCTGCGCGCGTCGAGCTTCCTCGTCGCCGATGGCGTCCTGCCGGCCAACGAAGGGCGCGGCTATGTCCTGCGCCGAATCATGCGCCGCGCGATGCGCCACGCGCATCTGCTGGGCGCGAAAGACCCGCTGATGTGGCGGCTGGTGCCGAGCCTCGTTGCCGAAATGGGCGGCGCGTTTCCCGAACTCGTGCGCGGACAGGCCGCGATCGAGGCGACCTTATTGCAGGAGGAAACCCGCTTTCGCCAGACGCTTCGCAACGGTCTCGGCTTGCTCGACGAGGCAACCGCGGCTCTCGGCAGCGGCGACACGCTGCCCGGCGAGACCGCGTTCAAACTCTACGACACTTATGGCTTCCCCTATGATCTGACCGAAGACGCACTGCGCGCGCGGAGCATCGGTGTCGACCGCGCCGGGTTCGACGCGGCAATGGCGCGCCAAAAAGCGGCGGCGCGTGCGGCGTGGAAGGGCTCGGGCGATGCCGCGTCCGCCGATATCTGGTTCGACATCGCCGACGAACTCGGCGGCACCGAATTCACCGGCTATTCGGGCGACACCAGCGACGCCGAGGTCGTGGCACTGGTGAAGGACGGCGCGCGCGTGACAGAAGTCGGCGAAGGCGAGGCCGTCACCATCCTCACCAACCAGACGCCCTTCTACGGCGAAAGCGGCGGCCAGATGGGCGACGTGGGGCGGATCACCGGTGCAGGCGGATTGTCCGTGCTGGTCGAAGACACGTCGAAGCCGCTCGGGCGGCTGCACGCGCATCAGGGTGTGGTCGAAAGCGGTAAGATTGCTGTCGGCGATACCGTGACGCTGAGCATCGATGTCGAGCGGCGCGGGCAGCTTCGCGCCAATCACTCCGCCACGCATCTGCTCCACGCGGCGCTGCGCCACCGGCTCGGCGGGCATGTCACGCAAAAGGGCAGCATGGTTGCGTCCGACCGATTGCGCTTCGACTTCGCGCACAATGCCGCGCTGACGCCCGCCGACATCGCGCACGTCGAGAGCGAAGTGAACGCGCGCGTCCGCGAGAACGACGCAGTGACGACGCGGTTGATGACGCCCGACGATGCCGTTGCCGCGGGCGCGCTGGCGTTGTTCGGCGAGAAATACGGCGACGAGGTCCGCGTGCTCAGCATGGGCCGCGCCGAGGAAAACCATTATTCGGTCGAGCTGTGCGGCGGCACGCATGTCAATGCGCTCGGCGACATCGCGCTGTTCAAGATCGTGTCTGAAAGCGCGGTTTCGAGCGGCGTGCGACGGATCGAGGCATTGACTGGCGAGGCCGCGCGCCACTGGCTGACCGCGCGCGAGGACAGGCTGAAGGAAGCCGCAGCAATGCTGAAAGCCGCACCGGATGATGTGCCCGCGCGCGTTGCAGCACTGGTCGAGACGCAAAAGAGGCTCGAACGCGAACTTGCCGATGCGAAAAAGGCGCTGGCGCTCGGCGGCGGGGCGGGGACCGGTCCGGCAGTCGAGGACATCGCATGCGTGAAATTCGAGGGGCAGTCGCTTGACGGCTTCGACCCCAAGGGGCTGCGCGGCCTGATCGACGACGCGAAGACGCGCCTCGGCTCGGGCGTAGCGGCAGTGGTGACGGTCGTCGAGGGCCGCGCTTCGGTCGCAGTCGGCGTCACCGATGATCTGAAGGACAGGCTAAGTGCGGTCGATCTAGTCAAGGCGGCAGTAGCGGTCCTGGGCGGGCAGGGCGGCGGCGGCCGCCCGGATATGGCGCAGGGCGGCGGGCCGGACGGGGCGAACGCGGGCGAGGCGCTGGCGGCAGTGCGGGCTGCGATTGAGAGCGCGGCTGTTGCCGCTTAGGCGAATATTTCCATTATCGTCTGCCCGGACTTGATCCGGGCCTAGGCTATTTTTTGAAGCAATGGCGAGGAGAAGAAGCCAAGCCCCGGTTCAAGTCCGGGGCGACGGGGTGCTTCATAGCGCCTTCAGCCTCGGCGGCGCATTCAACCCGCCCGCATCCTTGATCGCGCCGCGCAGTTCATCCCGTTTCTCATGGATGCTCGCGATCACCGGACCCATAGCGACGCCGAGGTCGACGAGCACCGCCTCCGACAGTTGCAACGATGACTCCAAAGTCTCCGGCACGGCGTCTGTGACGCCCGCACGATACAGCTTCGCCGCATGATCTGCATCCCGCGCACGCGCCACAATTGTGAGCTCGGGTGCCTCCGCCCGCAACCGCCGCGCGAGCACAACATTCTGCACCGGATCGTTCATCGTCAGCACGACGGCGGCGGCATCGGCGAGGTGCAGCGCCTCGGTCGCGCCGCTGCGGCCCGCATCGCCATAGCGCACCGGTTTACCCTCGCGGCGGGCGGCGGCGACGACATCGACATTGGCCTCGATCGCGGTCCACGGTTTCTTGTGCACGTCGAGCATCGACGCGACCATTTCGCCGACGCGGCCATAGCCGATGATAACGGTCGTTTGCGGGTCGACCTCCGCGCTCCCCCCGCCGTCGTCCCAGCCGATGCCAAGCGCAACGCGGTGCCCGATGGTCGCCAGCAGCGGCGTGATCGTTAGCCCGATGGCCGTAACCCCGGTCCAGAAAGTCGCGGTCGGCACATCGATCAACCCCGCCATCAGCGCCGTGGCGAGCACAACAAGCGTGAGTTCGGACGGGCTGGCCATCAATATGCCGGTCTCTGCCGCCACGCCGGTGCGCGCCCCGCCGAACCACAGCAGTGCCGCAGTGAAGGCAGCTTTCAGGATGACGACGACCGCGACTGCGCCCAGCAACGCGGGCCATTCGGCCATCAACAGCCCCAGATCGAGCTGCATTCCGACCGTCAGCAGAAACACGCCGAGCGCGAGGTTCTTGAACGGCGCAATGACGCCTTCGACCTCGCCCGCATAATCGGTCTCGGCGATCACGAGACCGGCGACCAGCGCACCGACGATAGGCGACAGGCCAACCGCCAGCGTGGCAAGGCTGGCGAGAATGACGACGAGCAACGTCACCGACAGGAACAGTTCGGGGCTGCGGGTGCGCGCTGCCTGGGCGAAGACGCGCGGCAGGACGATTCGCCCGGCGATCAGAAGCGCGGCGACGACCAAGATACCGAGACCAAGTACTTGTCCCATCGCGCCCAGATCGCGCCCGCCGGGGCCAAGTGCGCCGAGCAGGAAAATGATCGGTACGAGCGCTAGATCTTCGAACAGCAGCATCGCAAACGCCAGTCGCCCGACCGCGCTGGTTGTGCCTGACATCGGCAACACCAACGCGGTCGACGACAATGCGAGCGCAATGCCGAGGCCGAGCGCGGCGTTCGTCGAATAGCCGAAGACGAGCAACGCGCCCGCAATCAGCAGCGAATTCCCGATCAGTTCGGCCGCACCTATCCCTGCAACCTCCCGCCGCATTGCCCATAACCTCCGGAAACTCAGTTCCAGCCCGACAGAAAACAGCAACAGGATGATGCCGAATTCGGCGAATACCGACATGCCCTTGGGGTCGCTGATCGTGACATAGAACAGCCACGGCACTTGCGGGACGAGCGTGCCCAGCCCGAACGGTCCGACGACGACGCCGACCAGAACAAAGCCGATTACCGGCGAAATTTTCAGCCGCGCGAACGCCGGAATGACCAATCCCGCGGCGCCGAGCACGACCAGCGCATCGCTAAGTCCGGCAGAGGTGGGATCGAGCGCCATGGCTCGACTCTAGGGGCAGGGCGGGTGCAATGTCACGTTATGGCTGACGTGGTGATCGTCGGGGGCGGACCCGCTGGCATGATGGCGGGATTATTGTTCGCGCGGGCTGGTGTTTCGGTGCTCGTGTTGGAGAAACACGGCGATTTCCTGCGCGATTTCCGGGGCGATACGGTGCACCCCTCGACCTTGCGGATATTCGACGAACTCGGCGAACTCGACACCTTGCTCGCGCGACCGCATGACAAGGCGCAGGTGTTGGGGGGCATCGTCGGCGGCGAGAAAGTGACCATCGCCGATTTCAGCCATCTTCCCGGCAAATGCCGCTTTATCGCGCTGATGCCGCAATGGGAATTCCTCGATTGCGTGGCGAATATCGCGCGCCGCTACCCTGCCTTCGAATTGCGAATGAATGTCGAGGCAACCGGCCTGATCGAAAAGGACGGGCGAGTCGTTGGGATCTCCTGCATCGAGAACGGTGCGGAGCGCACCTACCGGAGCCGACTTGTCATCGCCGCCGACGGTCGCCGGTCGGTGTTGCGCGGCCAATCGATGTTGCCGCTGACCGATCTCGGCGCGCCCATTGACGTTTTCTGGTTCAAATTGTCGAAGGCGCGCACGCCTGACAACCGGTCCACCGGGGTGATCGCGACCGGGCGGTTGCTCGCGGTGCTCGACCGCGGCGATTACTGGCAATGCGCCTATGTGTTTGCCAAGGGCAGTGCCGAGCGACTGCACGCGGCGGGAATTGCCGAATTCCGCGAAGATGTTGCGCGGACTGCGCCCTTTCTGGCGGGCTCGACCGATGAACTGACCGACTGGGACCAGGTCAAGCTGCTCACCGTGTCGCTCGACCGGCTGGATCGCTGGCACCGTCCCGGTTTGCTGGTGATCGGCGATGCGGCGCACGCGATGTCCCCTATCGGCGGCGTGGGGATCAACCTTGCCATTCAGGATGCGGTGGCGGCGGCCAATATTCTTGCCGGGCCGTTGGCGGCGGGATCAGCCGTCGATCACCTGCTTGGCGAAGTTCAGCGCAGACGAATGTTGTCGACGCGGCTTGTGCAAGCCATCCAGCGCGCCGCACAAACCCGGTTGATCGCGGGTGTCATCCTGAAGAACGTGCAGATTACCGGTGCGCCGTGGCAAGTGCGCCTGATGCAGCGTTTCCCGATCCTTCAGCGCATCCCGGCCTATGCGATCGGTATCGGCTTCCGGTCGGAACACGTCCGCTCGCCCGAAGCTTAGCTCCAGTCGTTCATAGCTTTTTCGAGGTTCAGGCGGATTGCCTCGAAGAATTGCTCGGTCGTCATCCACGCCTGATCAGGGCCGATCAGGATGGCGAGATCCTTGGTCATGCCGCCCTGTTCCACGGTGTAGATACACGCGCGTTCGAGCGTTTCGGCGAATTTGACGACGTCGGGCGTCTCGTCGAATTTGCCGCGATACTTGAGGCCACCGGTCCACGCGAAAATCGACGCAATGGGGTTGGTCGAGGTTGCCTTGCCCTGCTGGTACTGGCGGTAGTGGCGGGTGACAGTGCCGTGGGCGGCCTCGGCTTCGACGGTCTTGCCGTCGGGGGTGAGCAGCACCGAGGTCATCAGGCCGAGCGAGCCAAAGCCCTGTGCTACCTGATCCGACTGCACGTCACCATCGTAATTTTTGCACGCCCACACGAACTTGCCCGACCATTTGAGGGCCGAGGCGACCATATCGTCGATCAGGCGATGTTCGTAAACGATCCCAGCAGCGGCAAACTGATCCTTGAATTCTTTGTCGAAAACCTCAGCGAACAAATCCTTGAAGCGGCCATCATAAGCCTTCAGGATCGTGTTCTTGGTCGACAGGTACAACGGCCAGCCGCGGCCCAGCGCATAATTCATCGAGGCGCGGGCGAAATCGGCAATCGAATCGTCAAGATTATACATGCCCATCGCGACACCCGAGGAGGGGAATTTGAACACTTCCTCGTCGATAACGGTGCCGTCCTCACCCTCGAACACCATCCGCAAGGTGCCGGGGCCGGGAACGCGGAAATCGGTCGCGCGGTACTGGTCGCCGAACGCATGGCGACCGACGACGATGGGGTCGGTCCAGCCCGGAATCAGGCGCGGGACGTTCTTGATGACGATGGGCTCGCGGAACACGACGCCGCCCAGGATGTTGCGGATCGTGCCGTTGGGCGATTTCCACATTTTCTTGAGGTTGAATTCCTTCACCCGGTCTTCGTCGGGGGTGATCGTCGCGCATTTTACGCCGACGCCGTATTTGGCGATGGCATTGGCCGAATCGACCGTGATCTTGTCGTTGGTTTCGTCGCGCTTTTCGACGCTCAAATCGTAATAATGCAGGTCGATGTCGAGATAGGGCTTGATCAGGCGCTCGCGTATCCATTCCCAGATAATCCGCGTCATTTCGTCGCCATCGATTTCGATGACGGGGTTTTTCACCTTGATCTTGGCCATGCGTGCTTCCTTGGGGAATAAGTCGTCGTCGCTCTAGGCAAGGCGGCGCGGGCAATCAACTGGGCAGGCATTCACCGCTCAATGTTTGCGGTTCGTCGTTTGAGTCCCTACAAAGTCACAATGTCGCACCCTGAAATCGGCCATAATGGGCCGCCGAGCGTTCGTTGGCGCTTTCCGTCGGTCCATCCCGATGGCCGCAAATTCGTCCTGATCTCTGCCGGGATCATGCTGCTCCTCGCGCTGTTCGGCTTGGAGACACTTTCCTGGCTGATGGTCGGCATCACCGTCTGGGTGGCCGCGTTCTTTCGCGATCCGATTCGCAGTGTGCCAAGGGGTGACGACCTGATCGTTGCGCCTGCCGACGGCCTCATCACGCTGATCCGCGACGTCCCGCCGCCCAAGGAGCTGGTGGGCGACGGTGGCCTCGGCGACGCGACAATGACGCGCGTCTCGATCTTCATGTCGGTATTCGATGTGCATATCCAGCGGTCGCCGATCGAGGGGATCATCCGGCAGGTCATCTATATCTCGGGAAAGTTCCTCAACGCCGACCTCGACAAGGCTAGCGAGGATAACGAACGTCAGCATATCCTGGTCGAGCGTCGCGACGGCCTCAAGATCGGTTACACAATGATCGCGGGCCTTGTTGCGCGGCGGATCGTGCCGTTTGTGAAGCCGGGCGATACTGTGGTTGCCGGGCAGCGCGTCGGCCTGATCCGCTTTGGCAGCCGCGTCGATGTCTATCTGCCCGCAGGCACCGCGCCGCGCGTCGCGCTGGGCCAGCGGACGATCGCGGGCGAAACAATTCTTGGGGTCATCGGCAACGGTCAGGCAGCAGGCGGCATCAGCCAGTGAAGCCCCCGCTCCGGCGCGGGATTCCGCTGCGGACAGTCGCGCCGAATGCGGTCACCGCGCTGGCACTGTGTTCGGGGCTGACAGCGGTGCGATTTGCTATCGGTGGTGACTGGCCGCTCGCACTGGCGGCTATCGTCACAGCGGGCGTGCTCGACGGCCTCGATGGCCGGATCGCGCGGATGCTGAAAGGTGAGAGCCGCTTCGGGGCAGAACTCGATTCGCTGTCGGACGTGATCGCGTTCGGCGTCGCGCCCGCGCTGGTCGTGTTCCTGTGGAGCCTGGTCGATGTCCCGCGCTACGGCTGGGTCTTCGCGCTCGCCTACACAGTGTGCGCCGCGCTCCGGCTTGCGCGATTCAATGCCGCCATCGATGCGACGGAGCAGCCGCATAAATCCGCCGGGTTCCTGACCGGTGTTCCCGCTCCTGCAGCGGCGGGCCTCGCGCTACTGCCCGTCTATCTGTGGCTCATCACCGACCACGAATTCTTTCGCTCGCCGTTCGTTACCGCGCCGTGGCTCGGCTTTGTCGGCTTCCTGATGATCTCGAGTGTGGCGACCTATAGCTGGTCGTCGATGCGCCTGCGCCGGAACATCCGGTTCGAGGCGCTGGCGGGCGTCGCCATCTTGTTCGGGGCGTTGTTCTCGGCCCCTTGGGAAACGCTGACCGGCGTTTGCGCGGTCTATCTCGCGTTAATCCCGTTCAGCATCCGCAGCTACGGACGTGTCAGGCGGCAGCGCGCAGCGGCTGCAACGCCAGTGGGCGACGTGCAGGCGTCCTGACCGTCACACGGACGCGCGGCGCGGGCAGGGCAAGCGCTTCGGCACGGATCGACCGACCGGCAAGTGCAGCAACAATCGCATCGGCATTGTCGCGCAGCGTTACGCCGATCACAGCGACCGCCCCGCTCAGCAGCGCCATCACGACCAGCATCGAAACCAGATAAATCATCACGTTTTCTCCTGTTAGCCGCAACTTTTTGCCGAGTCGTATTGTTCCCCGATTCGGCAATGTTCATGATTTGTTCGTTATTCGGCCTCTTGTCAAGCGCCATCGGTGCGGTTATGCGCGCCGCCATTCCACATGGGGAGCACCATACCGGTGCCGGGGTTCACGCCTTGATTCCGCTCCCCAGAGGTTCAACCGGGTTAGGAGAAATGACTATGGCGGCACCTGTCGTCACGATGCATCAGCTATTGGAAGCTGGCGCGCACTTCGGACACCAGACACATCGCTGGAATCCGAAAATGAAACCCTACATCTTTGGCGACCGTAACGGCGTCCATATCCTCGACCTGTCGCAGACCGTGCCGTTGCTGGCGCGCGCGCTCGATTTCGTCGCGGCGACGGCGGCGGGCGGCGGCAAGGTGCTGTTCGTCGGCACCAAGCGTCAGGCGCAGGACCCGATCCGCGACGCGGCGCGTGCCTCGAACCAGCATTTCGTCAACCACCGCTGGCTGGGCGGCATGCTCACCAACTGGAAGACGATCTCGGGCTCGATCAAGCGCTTCAAGGCGATGGAAGAGCAGCTGTCGGGCGACACGGCAGGCCTCACCAAGAAGGAAGTCCTGCAACTGACGCGCGAACGCGACAAGTTCGAGCTGTCGCTGGGCGGCATCCGCGACATGGGGGGCATTCCCGACGTCATGATCGTCATCGACGCCAACAAGGAGGAACTCGCGATCAAGGAAGCCAATGTGCTGGGTATCCCGGTCGTCGCGATCCTCGATTCGAACGTCTCGCCCGATGGCATCGCGTTCCCGGTTCCCGCGAACGACGACGCCAGCCGTGCGATCCGTCTGTATTGCGAGGCGCTGGCGCAGGCCGCAACGCGCCATGGCGCGCAGGCAGCACAGGCCAAGGGGCAGGACTTCGGCGCAATGGTCGAGCCGCCGGTCGAACCGGCGTTGGTCGAAGTTGTTGCCGAAGCCGCACCCGTTGCGGTTGAAGCTGCTCCTGCCGTGGTCGAAGCCCCGGTTGAAGTTGCTGCTCTCGAGGCTGCACCTGCTGTTGTCGAAGCCACGGTCGAAGCGCCTGCGGTCGAGGCACCTGTTGCCGAGGCTCCTGCCGCTGATGCTGCGCCTGCTGAAGACGCCGCAGCGTAACAATTCTGTGCTCCTGCGGATGCAGGAGCTCTGGCGACCAGCGCTAACGCCCGTCGTCCGGGCTCCCGCTTTCGCAGGAGCACAACAATAAGGAAGATCGAAATGGCCGAGATCACTGCCGCTCTCGTCAAGGAACTGCGTGAAGTTTCGGGCGCGGGCATGATGGATTGCAAAAAGGCGCTGGGCGAAACCGGTGGCGACATGGATGCGGCGGTCGATTGGCTCCGCACCAAGGGGCTGGCGACGGCTGCGAAAAAGGCCGGGCGCACTGCCGCCGAGGGGCTGGTCGGCGTCGCGACATCGGGCACCAGGGGTGCTGCGGTCGAGGTCAATTCTGAAACCGATTTCGTCGCCAAGAACGACCAGTTTCAGGCATTCGTCCGCGACGTGACCGCGCTCGCGCTCGACAGCAACGCGAATGACATTGCCGTGCTCGCCGCTGCGCCGATGGGTGAAGGTAGCGTGCAGGACAAGCTGACAGCGAATATCGCCACCATCGGCGAGAACCAGTCGCTGCGCCGCGTGAAGACGCTTTCGGTGAACGAAGGCGCGGTTGTCTCGTACGTCCACAACGCAGCTGCCCCCGGCATGGGTAAGATCGGCGTGCTGGTTGCGCTCGAGGGCAATGCAAACGCCGGTGCCATCGAGGCGCTGGGCAAGCAACTTGCCATGCACATCGCGGCGGCCAGCCCGTCGGCGCTGCACGAAGAAGGGCTCGATGAGGCGCTGGTCAGCCGCGAGCGCGCGATTGCGATGGAAAAGGCTGCCGAGAGCGGTAAGCCTGCCGACGTCGTCGAGAAAATGGTCAACGGTGCCATCGCGAAATTCCGTAAGGAAAACGCGCTGCTCAGCCAGGTTTTCGTCATGGATAACAAGACGAAGATCGCCGATGTTGTCGCGGCAGCAGCCAAGGACGCGGGCGGCAGCATCGCGCTGGTCGATTACGTCCGGTTCCAGCTCGGCGAAGGCATCGAGCGCGAAACGAGCGACTTCGCTGCCGAGGTCGCGGCGGCGTCAGGCATTCCGCAGCCGGTCTGATTAAGCGACGCTTCACAAGTGCGCGGCGCGGGCTTAAGGCTCGCGCCGCTCAACTCTCGAAGGAAGCCCGCTCGCCTATGAGCCGCCCCCCGTACAAACGTATCCTCCTGAAACTGTCGGGCGAAGTGTTGATGGGGCCGGGTGGCCTCAGCATCGACCCCGAGGTGACCGCGCGCGTCGCGGGCGAAATCTCCAACGCGAAAGACATGGGCTTCGAGGTCTGCGTCGTGGTCGGCGGCGGCAATATTTTTCGCGGAATTGCGGCGGCGGCCAAGGGTTTCGAGCGCGCGACCGCCGATTATATGGGCATGCTCGCGACCGTAATGAACGCACTGGCGGTTCAGAACGCGCTGGAGGCCATCGGCGTCGAAACGCGGGTGCAGTCGGCGATACCGATGGCGAGCGTGTGCGAACCCTATATCCGCCGTCGCGCGGAGAGGCATCTGGAGAAGGGCCGCATCGTGATTTTCGCGGCGGGGACGGGCAACCCGTTCTTTACCACCGATACGGGCGCTGCGTTGCGTGCCGCCGAAATGAAGTGCGATGCGCTGTTCAAGGGTACCTCGGTCGACGGCGTCTACGACGCCGACCCAAAGAAAGTGGCAACGGCAAAGCGTTATGAAACAATCGATTACTCGACAGTGCTCGCGCGTGACCTTAAGGTGATGGACGCATCGGCAGTGGCGCTATGCCGTGATAACAATATTCCGATTGTCGTCTTTAACATCCGCGAACAGGGTAATCTTGCCCGGGTTCTGGCGGGTGAGGGCGTCGCGACAATCGTCACCCGGGAGGATGGATAATGGCTGCGTATAATAAACCCGATCTCGAGCGTCGGATGCACGGTGCAGTCGAATCGCTGAAGGGCGATCTCGGCGGCCTTCGCACCGGTCGCGCCTCGATCAACCTGCTCGATCCGGTGACAGTCGAGGTTTATGGCGCGCATATGCCGCTCAATCAGATCGCGACCGTCAGCGCGCCCGAGCCGCGCCTGTTGTCGGTGCAGGTCTGGGACAAGTCCAATGTCGGTCCATGTGACAAGGCGATCCGCTCGGCAGGCCTTGGGCTTAACCCGATCGTCGATGGCACGACCTTGCGTCTGCCGATCCCCGATTTAACTGAAGATCGCCGCAAGGAACTGGCGAAACTCGCAGGTCAATATGCCGAAAAGGCGCGTATCGCCGTCCGTAACGTTCGCCGCGACGGCATGGACGCGCTCAAGATCGACGAGAAAAAGGGCGAAATCGGCGAGGACGACCGCAAGCGTTCCGAAACCGAAGTCCAAAAGCTTACCGACGCGACAATCGCCGATATCGACGCGACGGCGAGCGCGAAGGAAAAGGAAATCCTCGGCAAGTGAGCGCCCCCGCGCTCAGCGACAAATTTGCCGCTGGGTCCGGTCCGGCCACCCCCCGCCACGTCGCCATCATCATGGACGGCAACGGGCGCTGGGCGAAGGCGCGACATCTGCCGCGCGTCGCAGGGCACCGAAAGGGGATCGAGACCGTCCGCACGGTCACCCGCGCCGCGCGGGCACTGGGTATCGAAGTCCTGACGCTCTACGCCTTTTCCTCGGAAAACTGGCGGCGACCGGCTGAGGAAATCAGCGACCTGATGGGGTTGTTGCGCCACTTCATCAAATCCGACCTGGACGAAATGGCGAAGGAAGGCGTGCACCTGCGCGTTATCGGCGACCATACGGCGTTTGCGCCTGATCTGGTCGATCTGATCGACGGGGCGCTCGCACGGACAGCGGCCAATACCGGCTCGACGCTCGTCATCGGCCTTAACTACGGATCGCAGGACGAGATCGTTCGCGCAGCGCGCAAGCTGGCCAAAGAAACGGTAAACGGCACCGACCCGGCGATGATCGATGCGGCTGCGGTCGAAGCCGCGCTCGACACGGGGGGCTTGCCGCCGGTCGATCTGCTTGTTCGCACATCGGGCGAGCATCGACTGTCGAACTTCATGCTGTGGCAAGCGGCCTATGCCGAACTCCTGTTCGTCGACACGCTCTGGCCCGATTTCGGCGAGAAGGAACTGCGCGCGGCGGTGACGGCCTACGGCTTGCGCGAACGGCGTTTCGGGGGGCTTTAGTC
>ENA-OBLH01000043-OBLH01000043.1-metagenomes-genome-assembly--contig:-NODE-43-length-44037-cov-4.14263_pt1 | contig 44037 bp, 31 predicted proteins | sample MGYA00153382_OBLH01 | MGnify analysis MGYA00153382
CTGGAATGTCCTGCGGGATAGGCGGTTGCGCCGGCGAACGCGCCGGTACACCGGGCCGTCGGTCTGTCAATACGCCGGCGAGGATGGGCTCGGTCAGCTTGTCACCGCTCGCCTTGCCGGATGTGATCATCGCAATCACCATTTTTTCGGCCGGCAAAATTTGCAGGTTTGCTGAATAAAAGCCGGAGTTGCCGCCCTTGGCAAATACCTGTATGTCAGTGCTGCCGTTGCCGCTGCCGATTTGCGTCGAGTAGTCCCAGCCAATCTGCCCGTACCACTTGCCCTCGCGCAACCCGCTTGTAAAAGGTGCGGGTTGCCAACGGTAAAGCTCCTGCAGCGAGGCCGGTGAAAGCAGGTTGCGGCCACCGGCCATCAGGCTGTCGCCAAAACGGCAAAGATCCTCGGCTGTTGATGAGAAGCCGCCTGTTGCATACACGGGCACAACCTCGCGCGGATACTTCTTGCCCGACGTAGCGTCATAGTATTCGGCGACATTAGCCCCCCCGCTTTCACCAAGACTTGTGGTGGTGTTGGTCATGCCCAGAGGTGCAAATACGCGCTCACCGAGAAAAGCAACGAACTTGCGGCCTGTGACCTGTTCAACCACCATCTCTGCCAGTGTGAAGCCGTCGTTGCAGTACATCGACATCGCGCCAGGCGCGTGCTTGAGGCGGCTATGTTTGAGCGTCTCCAGTAGCAGCCGATGCATAGAAGCATCCGGCTCAAACGCAAAAAAGAAGGTCGATCCGGGTAAACCTGACGAATGATTGAGGAGCATCCGAAGTGTGATGTCGCGGAATCGTGCATCCCTCATTGTGAATTCCGGCAGATAACGGACCACGGGGGCGTCCAGCTGTACCTTGCCTTCATCGACCAACAGCAAAATTGCGACGGTTGCAAACATCTTGCTGACCGAACCGATGTTAAAACGGGTTTTGCGGTCAACTGCCCGGTTTTGCGCGCGGTCAGCAACGCCCATTGCATCGGACAAGACAAACTCGCCGCGCTCCATGATTGCCACTGACACGCCACTGCCCTGGCCAGAACTAATCGCCTTCCAGGCGGACTCGCGCGCATTCGAGATTGCGGCAGTATTGCTGGAAGATGGCGGTGTCTGCGCAGCTGCTTCAAATGCTTTCGGGCCTTGACCTTCGCAACCAGACAACACGGTTGCTGCGGCAGATGCAATGGCAGCAGCGAGGATGCTGCGGCGGTTGACATCAATGCTGAGCTGACTCATTAAGATCTTTCTTCTGAAACTGCAAGCTGCTGTACAGCGCAAAACAGCCGAATTAAAAATTCAGTGGCGTTGCGGGTGTCACATACTTGATCACTTCACGCAGAATGTGGATGGCCGCAGGATCGATAGAAGGGCGAGGACGCTTGGTCGTCGCAACGACGATCGTCACGCCCGTGGCAAGGTTGTACGCGAATCCGCCGCTGTAGCCGTTTATGTCTGGATTCTGGACGAGCCAGCCATTGGCATAGATAAAACCGTAAGCAAAATAGAGGTCGGCCCGGTTCTGGCCCTTGCCCGCAGAAGACGCAATCATTTCGCGGAAAGATGCGGCCGAGAGCAGTTGGCCAGAGCCGAAAACGTGGCCCCATTTCCCAAGATCGTGCAGGTTGGATGTCAAGGCACCCCCACCAGCCCACGAAGGGTTGTGAAACGTCGCGTCTTCATAAACCCCCCGGTCTTCAATGTACGAGTGCAACACCGGAGCCTGGATTTCTTGGTCAAGCGGAAACTGCGTATCCCGCAAGCCGACCGGGCCGAGTGTGTTGATCTCGTACAGCGACTTCATCGACTGACCCGTAGCCTTTTCGATGACCTGGGTGAGCATGATGCATTCGGTGTGTGAATACTTCTGGCTGGTGCCCGGTGCGTAGCCCATGAGGCCGCCCTGCACACTGTAGGCAATCAGCTCGTCAGGCGTAAAGCTGCGAAAGGGATTTGCCAGCACGTGCCGCAGGAAGGTCTTGTCATCCACATAGTCGAGGTAGCCAGCCGTGTTGGCAACCAACATCCTGATGGTGACCTTGTCCGCCGACAGCAGGTTGGGGTACCAGCGCGCAATGGTGTCGTCCAGGCGAATGCGACCCTGGTCTGCCAGCATCAGCAGCAGCGTTGACTGGAAGGTCCAGGTAATGCCGCCAATGCGGTAGTGCATATTCGTGGTGGCAGGCACCGTGGTCATGGAGTTGCCCAACGCCATGGTGAGGACTTCCTGGCGGCCTACCCACATGCCAAACTGAACTGCCTGGGTGCCAGCTTTGGCGCTTTCGGTCTCTACGATGGCACGGATACGCACAGCGTCAATGTTGAGCAGGGGAGTATCCGCCCATGCGCTGCCGACCACCCCTGCGCCACAGCCGGAAATAGATGCACAGCTTGCAGAAATCAGTAAAGTCAGGATCTCGCGCCTCGAAATTAAGTCATTCATATAAAAAAGTTTAGCAGCACTTCTGGGGCAGGGGTTGCACGCCGAATCGGGATGGCTGCGGCGATGGAAACGGTGCCCGCCGCAGCAGGCAAAAATAAAGCGCGGAATGCCGCGTCTGGCACCGTATATTGACCACTGTGATCGATCTTCAAGTGACCCCGCCAATTCGTCGCTTGGTCGAAGCATGTAAAGACACGGGTAAGAGGAGCAACTTCATTTGTAGCAGTCTCATACGCGCATGACTCCAACTTTTTAGTGATCCAGCACCGAGTATTTAAAGAAGGTGCGCCGAAATGCGGGATTCATGAAAGTACCGTTAATATTCCGTTTTCTATTTAGCCAAATCGCCTCCCATGGTCAGCTGCCTCCAGATCCGGGAATCCCGATGAAAGCAATTCGTCAGTTAGCTATTATCGCTATCGTCATCACCAGCCTTGTCACCGGCTGCGGAAGCACCAGCGACTCGAGCCATTATTTCGCGGGTCTGGTCGATATCGGTGGAGGCCGCAAAATGCAGATGGTGTGCGATGGCGTGGGCGCTCCCACGGTGCTACTCGTGTCCGGCAAGGGTAACGGTGCCGATACCTGGAGCACAAATATTAGCGACCCGCGCAACCCTGAAGCCACGGTGTTTCGTCAAGCCGCCCGATTCACGCGCGTATGCGCATACGATCGACCGGGAACTGTTGGGGCCGACAATGTGCCCACTCGCAGCGACCCCGTAAACCATCCGGTTACTGCGAAGGAAGGGGTTGTTGACCTGCATGCACTTTTGGCAGCGCACACGCAGGGACCCTACGTGATCGTCGGCCATTCGTACGGCGGCCTGATTGCGAGGCTCTATGCAAGCACCTACCCAGACTCGGTTGCAGGCCTCGTGCTGGAAGATGCCCTCTCCGAAGGGTTATACGATGGACTCACGGCAGCACAACGGGAAGTGATTGAGGCGCTAAATTTGCTGCCGGAACCTGTGCACACGGTGAGTTCCTTTGAGCAGGTGATTTCGGCGCCACCTGTGCGAAAGGTGCCGATGGTGATTTTGACTGCGGACTTGCCGCCCATCAGCTCGGATGACGTTGCCAGTGGCGCGTTTCCTCCCTCCGTAACTGTCGAATTCGTCAATGCACTCTGGTCGGCACAAATCGCAGCGCAGGCCGCGCTTGCCAGGCTCTTTCCCGGCGCGAGACACATCACCAACACCAGTAGCCACCATTACATCCATCTTGAGCAGCCGCAACTGGTGATCGATGCGATCCGCGAGGTTGTGGACGCGGTTCGTGATGCCAGCCGATAGCATTCGACGTCGGATGTCAGACGCTGCAAATCCTGGGGTTCGAGGGAATGTTGAAGGCGATGAGACTGGCAGGGGCATGAGCCCTTTGCACTCTATTTAAGTCCTGTAAAGAGTCGATCCTGCGGTATCGAATAGCTCAGATAGTGCATGCCCCTTCGTTCACCAAGAAAACAGCGTGCTCGAGCGAAAGCGCGATTAGACGAAGAAGACTTTATGCGTTTCCACACAGCCTCGGCACTCACTGGCTGTCGACGACAAAGCGGCGGTACAGTCCCGCGAATTTATCGCCACAAAGGGGTCAGCCGCTTGAAGTGATGTGCCAATTGGGCCATGGACGGGAGTGCCGCTTTACCCGGCGAACACCAGTGCGCGCTTACGGATAAGCCCCTTACTTGATTTTCGAGACCGATCAGCTGTCGTTCGCGTCGGTCGCCATCGTGTCCATTCCCGATCTTGCCGGTACGCAAACCGTGCAGGTGACCCATGTAGCCGAGGCTGTGCAATACCGCAGGGCGCTTAAGGCGGCACACTGACATCAGTCGCCCTTGCGGGTGCGTCGTTGCCGGGTCGATCCGAGACCGAGCTCAACTTAAAGTTCTATCGTCAAGCTACGAACAAGATCGTGGGCATCTCGGTTGAATCGGCCGCGTTCCTTCGTGAATTTTTTTAGCGCAGCCGATTTCGGAATGCGGGCCAGCCTTCGCGAGAGCTCAAGCCAGCCGCAGTAAAGAGAACGCTCGAACCGGCAAACCTATCCAGGCAGCCAGAACGAACATTTGTGATCAGTTGCAAAGCCGGACGCGGAGGCGGGAGCAGGAGGCTTCATGGACTGCATCTCTTCGGCTGCGGGATCGAACAACGGCCAAACGGGGGCATCGGGGGAGTTCGGATCGCCGTTGGCGGCGAACGTCGTCCAGTAGCGAATCCAGGCGCTGGAAAGCCGGAGCTGTTCCGCGTTCAGACGGTGAGTGTCGAGGAGGTACAGGACTTCTGCAGAGTGATACGCCCCCAGCGGAAAACTTACCGGGCGATCGAAAAATGACGGCGCATGTTCGTCGTTGAACTCGTACCCATAGGTGGGCACCCATCGAGCCAGCGACCGATTGCCGCTGAGCGCCGGACACGCAAAATCGTGGTCCGTACCTGCGGCGCCGAGAGCGATGGGTGCACTGCCGTTGTAGCTGCTCAACGGGTACTGGTTGAGAACCGTGGTGACGAACGGATCCGAGGGCGGCAGCCGCAACATGCGCGCCACGGCCCCCGGATATTCAGCAGGGGTCAGCGGCCCCGGACCAAAGTCATATTCGACCGCCGAGACGAACCGGTAATCATCATGGCTATTTCCGGCGATCACGGGCACCCGGTTGAACTGACCGTTGGCGAACGCTGCTCCGGGTCTCTCCTTGAGCACCGCACCGTCGACAATGGGGTACGAATTGCCGTTGGGTTGGGCGGCGACGAGCGCAGTCACTGGAATTGCTCGCAGGCACGAAGCCGTGGCGCAATCGAATTTGTTCGCGAACGCCACACCCGTGGTTTCCGCCTCTGCCAGCGGGACAATCAGCTTCTCGTAGTTCACCAGACCTGCGTACGATCCGCTCTGCGCGATCGCACGATGGAACAGTCCGGCGGCAGTCGGAGAGGCGAGGTGGGAATAGACGCTCAGTGCGCCTGCGGACGTGCCGAAGATCGTAATCCGGTGCGGGTCGCCGCCAAACGCGGCAATGTTGCTGCGTACCCATTGCAACGCCAACTGCTGATCCATCAACCCGTAATTGGCGTTGAGATGACCTTCGGCGTCCAGCGCCGGATGCGCGAAGAAGCCAAGAACGCCGAGGCGATAATTCATCGATACGACGATGACATCTCCGCCTTCCAGCAGCGCCGGAGGAACGTCGAAGGCGCCGCTCAAAATCGTCAACCCGCCGCCATGAATCCATACCATCACGGGGAGCTGCCGAGGCGGGATTGCACCACGCGCCGGATGTGGGCGGTAGACATTCAGGAACAGGCAATTCTCGCTGCCTGCCGTGGTGCCGGGAGACGAGCCTGGCTGCGTGCACTCGCCCCCAAAATTTAACGCCTCCAGGACGCCCTGCCACGGGCCATGGGGTTGCGGCGGCTGCCATCGGAGCTCACCCACCGGTGCGGCCGCATACGGGATGCCGAGATACTCGTCGACTGCTCCCATGTGAATACCTCGCACGGGGCCGGATTCGGTCACGATCGTATCGGTTGCTTCGGACCCGGAATCGCATCCCCAGACGAGCAACAGGGCTCCGATCAGCGCTACGCCTGCCCGCAGCGTGCCCGACAAGGCAAAGTCCAAAGAGGCGAGAAGCCCTCTTGCCCGGCATTCCTGTTGTTGACGTTCCACTCGGCATGTACGTTCGTCGGTCACCGTGTAATCCCTCTCCACGCAGGGAGTTCATTTGCAGACAGTGTAAGTTGGCACGCAATCCGATGCTGCTCGGAGTCGACCGAGTCGTGGTATGGTCGAATAGAGCCATGCATTGATAGTCATTGCCACGCAGGTTAACGCGAGGTACCGGAACGCCGCACAGAGCAAGCTTAAGCCGGTGCCTTACCCTCAGGCCGTCGTCGAAGTCAACCCAAGTTCGCATTACCAGCCGAATGAGCGTTTCGGAATGTATTTGGCCCACCAAAAAAGACAGAAGTAGCAACAAGATCCCATGATGCAACCCCACCGAATCGGAATACGTCGCTGTTTTCTATTACTCCCGGCGATGCTTTTAGCCGCGTGCTCGGGCGGTGAACACGACATACCGGCCACAGGGGCCGAAGTGCCGGCATTCCGCGCTTTGGACAGCAAGGTACGGGAGGTCATGCACGGTTTAAAGATTCCCGGCGCGTCCATCACGGTAGCCAAGAACGGTGTGATCCTCTACCAACGGGGCTTCGGTTGGGCCGATCAATCAGCAGGTCAGCCGGTGCAGCCCGAGACGACGTTTCGCATCGCGAGCGTGAGCAAGGTGATGACCGCAGTCGGCGTGTTGCGCGCGTTCGAAAGCGATCTCCCTGCCGCTCTCGACCGGCCGGTGTTCGGACCTGGCGGCCTGCTGACCGGCCCGCGCTATGCGCAGGTGAAAGACCCGCGCGTGTTGAAGGTGACGTTGCGCGACCTGTTGCAACACACAAGTGGATGGGACGCCAGTGTTTATGAACCGCAGTACGAGGTCGTGGACATCGCGCGTGCAATGAACGTATCCGCACCGGCGGGCGCGGCGACCCTCATCGAGTACATGCTGAAGAACCGCGAGTTGCAGATCGAACCGGGGAAACGCCCCGTCTACAGCAACTTTGGCTACAACGTGCTGGGTCGCGTGCTGGAGCAAAAAACTGGGCTGCCGTATGACCAGGCCATGCACCAACTTGTCTTCGGCCCAGCGGGCGCGCGCACACCCTTCATAGGCGGTGATCTTCTGTCGCAACGTAAGCGGAGCGAGTCGATTTATTACGACGACCCACGCTGGCCCGACGTCCCCTCGCAAACTGGCACAGGCAGTGGCCCCGCGTCGTACAACGGCTTTCATTTACAAGCCATGGATGCTCACGGGGGCTGGGTGACGACGAGCGCCGACATGGTGCGATTCGCCGACGCGGTGACCGGGCGCTCCGGCGTGCCCGCCTTGCTGTCGCCTGCGACGGTGCAGCGAATGATCACGCGCGACCCGAAAGTGCCCGACACCGGTTTCGGGCTGGGCTGGGGGCTTAGTCCGGCCGGATGGAGCCACGGCGGCGCGCTGACGACGGGGACTCATTCCCAACTCGAACGCCGGGACGACGGCATCACCTGGGCTGTGGTCTACAACAGCCTTCCGGCGGACCCGGATCGCGCGATTGAGGGCCTGCGCGCTACGATCGCTATAAGCATTGACGAAGTTCGCGCCGCCGTCGTCAGCAGTACGAGCGCCCTCAAGTAACGAAGGTGATCCCCGGAGTGAGACTTCTATCGCCATCGGCGCCTATGGCATGCCTGTCATGTCGTATTGCGACATTAGTACTTTAGCCACTGAGCCAGAGCGTCTTCGATTGCTGCGAAAGACGCAGTCTCCAAGCGCGCGCACCCGCGCACCTGAAAAAAGATCACGCAGGAATCGCTCAGATTTCCCAAAATCGCAACCGGCGCGTGCTTGGATTCACCCCTGTTGCTAGCAGACAGTACGGTGGGCGCCGCGCCTGCAGCGGGCACTAGGTTGTCCAAGGTGTTGGGAATTTTTCCCCACCATGTGGTGGATGTCTGTCTCATAATTCAGCAATAATAATTTCCACGCTGGGGGCACTGAATGATGACTCGTAAGTCTGGGCAGCAGTTATTGCCATTGAATTGGCTCGCCTGTTTGGTCGCGAGTATGTGGGCGCATCCGGCGTTCGACCCTCCAGACGCATTGACCCCCGCGGGCGATGGGCTCGATGCGCTGCGCACGATCATCAGCGGTGCGCCGGCACGACTGGTCGCCGGAGGCACGTAACTACCTCTGGGGCAACACCGCGCCGTCGACCAGCGGTGCGCCGGCACGACTGGTGGCCGGAGGCACGCTGCTGGTAGAGCATGGCTATGATTAGCGTAATGCGTTGGCGCAACTATTCGAGTCGGCCCGCTTTACGCGATTGGTCGCGGCGCGTGATCTTGCCGGGCACTGGCGCGTTGCCAGAGGCGAAGTCGAAGTCGGGACGCACCCAGTGCAGGCTCAATGAGGAAACAAAAAATCGAACACGGCCTTCATCTTTGGTGTCAAGTTCTTCAGGTCTGGTCGAAGTACTTTCGTCTCGGGAACCCCCCGCCGCCCGCATTGCGTGGCAGCGTCGTGGCGCTGCTTGCGGCTGCGCTGGCAATGGCCGGTGCGGCATCCGCACGCGATTTAGCCCGCATTGATCGCCTCGGCGACGCCGTGCCCGCGCGCGGCACTGCCATTTCCGGAATGCTATCGGCAGCAAATAGCGAGTCAGTTCGGATGCACTCCCGCCTGCAGGTCCCGACCTTTCTCTGGGGTCACAGCGGCAGCCCGGTCGCGGCCAGCATTGCCGCCGTCACCCCTTCGGTGCCGCGAAATGCGGTCGACGCGGCGCGCTCCTATCTGCGAGGGCTCGACTCGTTCTATACGCTGCGGCCCGGCCAGTTGGACACGCTGGCGCCGGCCGCGACCCACAACTTCGCCAACGGCGGCGCGCTCGTCAAGCTCCGCAACCGGCTCGACGGCGTCGACGTGTTTCGCGAGGAAGCCGCGGTCCTCCTCTCACCGGAGCGCAAGCTGGTGGCGATCGGCGGCTTCCTGATGGGAGGCTACGCTGCCGGCGCCTTCGATCGTTCCGCGGCGGAGGCGGCAGCGGTCGCGCTTTCCGACTGGTCGTTCGCGGGCAACCTCGCGCCGGCACTGCGCTTGGTCGATACCCGCGACGGCCACGAGTATCTCGACCTGCCGCCGGACCTGGATAGCAGCCCCGACGGTTCGCGGCTCGACGTGCCGCTGCGCGTGCGACCGGTTTACTTCCGGCTGCCGGACCAGCTGATCCCGGCGTATCACATCGAAGTTCAGATGCGCGACGGGACGCGGCGGGGCGCGGTCGACTATTACGCCTATGTGATTGCCGCCACCGACCTCAGCGTGCTCTACCGGCAGAGCCAGACCGTGGACGCGGCCTTCAGCTATCGGGTGTTTGCTGAAACCGGCGGCAACAACCTGCCGTATCCATCACCGGCCGGTCGCAACGGCTTTCCCAGCCCGACCGGAATTCCCGACGGATACCAGCCGCCGTTCGTGACGCCGAACCTGATCACGCTGCACAACCTGCCGTTCAGCCGCAACGATCCGTGGCTGGCGCCTGGAGCGACTCAAACCAACGGCAACAACGTGAACGCGTTCGCGAACCTTGTGATGCCGGATGGGTTCGGACCCGTCGATCCGGCCGAGTGCAATGTCGGTGTCCCGCCGACCGGCGGCGATTTCCACGCCTGCACGAACGCGGCGAACACCTTCGACTACACGCACGACCCGGCCCAGGCGCCGAAGGCGAGCAAGACCCAGGTCATGGCGGCCGTGACCAACCTGTTCTACCTGACCAACTGGCTGCACGACTGGTATTACGACGCGGGCTTCGACGAGACATGGGGCAATGCGCAGGCCAGCAACTTCGGCCGGGGCGGGCGGGATGAGGATGCGCTGATCGCGCAGGCGCAGGACGCGAGCGGCACCAATAATGCCGACATGTCGACACCGTCCGACGGAGGCAGCCCGCGAATGCGCATGTACGTGTACGAGTACCGGTTTCCGATGGTCAAGGTGCTTGCACCAGCGGCAATCGCGGGCGTCAAGTCCTCAGCCATCGCGCGCTTCGGCGCGCAGGCGTTCGACGTGACGGCCAACGTCGTCTCTGCAGTGCCGTCTGGAGGCTGCTCGACGCTGACCAATGCTGCGGCATTGGCTGGCAAGATCGCGCTGATCGATTTCGATGGCGGCACGGTGTGCGAAGCGACGACGAAGGTGAAAAACGCGCAGAACGCCGGCGCGGTCGGCGTGCTCCTCGCCGATAAACTGTCGCCGTTCGTCGGTACGGTTCGCGGAGTCGACGCGACGATCACCATTCCGGCGTTGGCGATCGGGTCCACCGACACCCTTGCGATCACCAGCCAACCCGACGATACCGTCAGCGCGCGCCTGGCGCGTGCGGCCGGCGTCGACCGCGATGGAACGATGGCCAACGAGATCATCGCGCACGAGTGGGGCCATTACATCAGCAACCGGCTGATCGCCAACGCGGCTGGCCTGTCCACGAACCAGGCGCAAGGCCTCGGTGAAGGCTGGGCCGATTTCCATGCGATGCTGCTGCTGGTCAAGGGCACGGATTCTGCGCTGCCGAACAACGCGAGTTTCAATGGCACCTATGCCCATGGCGGCTATCCCGACGGCGGGCCGGATCTCGCCCCCGACCTATACAACACGGCTTTCTATCATGGGCAGCGCCGTTATCCGTATTCGCGCGACCTGACGAAGAACCCGCTGACCTTCAGGCACATACAGGACGGTGTCGCACTTCCGGCAGCACCGGTTCCGTTTCTCATCGGCGGCGACAATTCCGAGGTGCATAACAGCGGCGAAGTCTGGGCGTCGATGCTCTGGCAGTGCTATTCGAACCTGCTGAACGACACGTCGCGCCTTACCTTCGCGCAGGCGCAGGACCGGATGAAGAAGTACCTCGTTGCCGGTTACAAGATGACGCCTGCGAACCCGACGTTCACCGAGGCGCGCGATGCACTGCTGGCGGTGATCAGCGTGCAGAGCAGCGAGGATCGCGCGCTGTGCATGCAGGGGTTCGCCGCCCGCGGCGCGGGTATCGGCGCCGTCGCGCCCGACCGCTATTCGACGACTAACGCCGGTGTCGTCGAGAGCTTCGGCGGGATCCACATCAACAGCGTGGTGCTGAGCGACCGGCCGCAATATTGCGACGCCGACGGCATCCTGGACAACGGCGAGAACGGACTCCTGACCATCACGCTGCAGAACACCGGCGGCACCGCGCTCCCGGCGACCACCGTCACGGTCGTCTCCAGCAATGCGCACGTCCAGTTTCCATCGGGAGCCACGTTGACTTTTCCGGCGTCCAAGGCCGGACAACAGATCTCGGTATCAGTGCCGGTCACCGTGGTAGGCGCGGCCGGCCGGGAGGCAACCGATTTCACGATCACCGTCGACAACCCGGGCCTCTTGGGTGCGCCGTCGCCGGTGACCGCGAACTTCCTGATCAATGTCGACCAGGTGGCAGCGCAGTCGGCAATCGATGACGTCGAGAGCGCGCACACGCTCTGGCGTCCCGATTTTGCCGGGCTGGGGCCTGGGCACTGGCAACGCGTGCAAATCACGCCGAGCGACCACCGCTGGGCTTCGAGCGACCCGCAGGCAGTCAGCGACGAGTGGCTTGTTTCACCACCACTCGACGTCGCGGCGACGGGCAGCTTTTCGTTCACCTTCAGGCACCGGCACAACTTCAGGTACCGCGGGAGCAAGTATTACGGCGGCGGCATCTTGATGATCTCGACCAATGGCACGAATTTCAGCCAGATCCCAGGCGCTGCGCTGGCGCCCTCGTACACCGGGATAATCGATGATAGCGGAGACAATCGCCGTCAGAACGTGCTGGCCTACGTCCGCTCCAATGCCAGCTATCCGGTCCAGGATACCGTCACGGTCAATTTGGGGACCGCCTACCAGGGCCAGACGGTTTACATCGGCTTCGTCTCCGCGACCGAATTCATCAAAGTGGACGGCGCGTTCACAGGCTGGGAAATCGACGACATCGCGTTTTCGAACATCACCAACAGGCCGTTCGACTTGACCACCGGTGATGCGGGGGCCTGCGTGCGAGTCGCGCCGCTGGCGGGCACTCCGCAGTCGGCACCAGTGGGCACCGCATTTGCCACGCCGCTGCAGGCAATAGTGACGAACCAGCACGGCATCCCGTTGCAGGGACTGCCGGTGACCTTCGCCGTGCCGGTTGCCGGCGCGTCTGCGACTGTTGGGGGCCCGCGCACGGTGCTCACCGATGCGTCCGGCGTGGCCACGGCGCCGACCCTTATCGCGAATGCAAGCCTTGGCACTTACAACGTGACGGCGAATGCGGGCAAACAAACGACGAGCTTCGCGCTGACCAATACCGCCATCAACGGCACGCCTAGTGCCGAGGGAATCCGGCTCGTGCCCACGCTACAGGTGTCGAGCCTGGCCGCACTGGCGCTGTTGTTGGGGCTGCTCGGCTGGCGCTTCCGAAACCGGCGCAGTCTGCATTGAACAAGGGCGGAAGAGCTGGCCCGGCTTATATCCGTTTCAGCTGGCTCTCAGGCCGCGCCGCGGCGGACGCTCGCAGATTCCGTTTCTGACCAGGCGGGGTTGGAGACAAGTCCGCAACAACTGACTGGAAAGTGCACTGCGACCATCAATCTCATGACGACCTTTCTTGGGATATCGGAGTCGAAGCGCTACTTGGGAACCGGGTAGCGGGGCGTCAGCAGTTTCGAGATCGCCGTGATGATCTCGTTGCCCGGCTGCACCCCCGGCGGCGTGGCGGGACTCAACGAGACGGTTGCGACCAGCGATATTCCCGTCGTCGGATCGTAGGCCGTCGACGTATACATTCCCCAATACGCGGCGCGCTGCACGATCCAGGGTGGATAAACGAGCGTCCCGAGCCCGAAAAAAGCCTGCGGAGTATTGGCGCCGAGTCCGACATTGATCGGTGCCACGGGCTCGCTCCGCATTGGCGGCGAGAGCAGCGATCCGGTGCCGAACGCCCGGTTCCACTTGCCGAGATCGCAGATATTGGACGTCAACGCCGCCCACGAGACCCATGACGGATTCCAGAAGGTCGAGTCCTTGAAGTCTTCCTCCTGCAAGGTGTGCAACACGGGGAGCTGCGGCTTCGCGTCGAGCTGGAATCGCGTGTTACCCAATCCGAGCGGATCGAAGATCAGGTCCTGCAGCAACGTGGCGTACTTCTTCCCGCTGGCCTTCTCGAGGATCGCGCCGAGCACGACGAAGTCCGTGTGGGAATACTTCCAGTCGCGCCCCGGATCCTTGAACGCCGGCGCCTGGTGCGGAAGCACGCTGTACGCAATGAGATCGTCCGCGGTCCAGACCCGGAGCGGGTTCGCCACGAGTTCCCGAATAAAAGCGTCCGTCGTAATGTAGTCACCGAAGCCGGCGCTCGACGCGGCCAGCATGCGCACTGTTGCGCGGTCCGCGTTAGGATAGTCTGGGTACCACTTCGATACCCGGTCGGTGAGCGCGATCCGGGCCGGATGCTGCTCGGCCATGCGCAGCAGGACCGTCGACAGCACCTGCCAACCGACGCCCCCCACCCGAAAGTGCATGTCGGTCGTGGCGGGCTCACCGTTGGTCGAGACGCCGATCGCGGTCCGGTAGAGTGGCTTGCCGTGCTGTTCAACACCTACGATGATGGCGTTGAGCTGGTATTTCTCCCGGATGCTTTCGAGCGTTGCAGACAACGAACGGGAGGTCGCAGCAGGGACTGCGGAGACGTGCGCGCACTGCATCGCGGCTGCCGCGGAGATTGCAGCGCGCCCAGGCTGCATCTGCGGCAGGGCGGGAAACGTCACCACATCGCGGCTCATCGGAAGCGCGTTTCGCTGCGGGCCGACGTTCTCGGTGGTGATCGGAATCGCCTCCAGCGTATCGTAGTACGGCAACACCTTTGCCAGGGATGGGGTCTGCCCGGTGAGCACGAAAGCGTCGAACACGAACGGCAAGCCGTCGGCGAATAGCACCGATGGGTGGTCCATCACCTGGAAGTGCACGTGTGGTCCGCCACCAGTGCCGGAACTGCCGGCATTCGCCATCGGTTGCCCGCGCTTGACACGGTCCCCAAGTCGCACTTTCACACTACCCGCCTGCAGGTGCGCGTACGCCGCGAAACGCCCGTCGCCGAGATCGAGCACGATGCGATTACCGCCTTCGCTTTCGGGGGTTATGTCTTCCCGCGCGGCGCCCACCCGCAGATCCGGATAGCGATCAACCGCGACAGCGACAGTGGCATCCGTCACCGCCAGCACGGGCTGACCGAAGGTGGGAAAGCTCGCGGGAAGAGCAGGATCCCCGACGCCGGGCCGGTTCTGGGCATCCAGTTGATTGAAGTCGATGGCGAAACGCTGCCCGAGATACATACGACCACCGATCGGGATGACCGATCGGCGATGCGGTCCGTCGCAGCAGCTTCCCAGCGCCGCCCAACCGGATCCTGCGAGGGGTGGCCCGAGCACAACTGGCGGCCGCCGGTCGACTGCCACGCGTGCACCCGTGAATGACAGGACCGACGGCGGAACTCCGCTCACCGGTGCGATCGTCACCTGATGCGCAATGAACGCCGGTATGTCTTCCTTGCTGGCAAGCGGCACGTCGAGCCAGACTGCACCCACCGTCGCGGGCGGCAGCACCACATTCGGCGCGTCCGGTGAGGTGACGAGCGACATGGCGGAAGTCAGCGACGGGCCGGTCAGGCGCAGCAGTGTTGCTCCGGAATCGGCATTGAGCACCGCGACGGCGCTGACGGTGGCCGACACGGTAAGCGCGTTAGTCAGCAACAGTTCATAGACGAGGTGGACCTTGCCATCGGTGCCGGTGAACCAGTGGGGAGGCGAGATGACACTCTCGATCAGCGGCGTGAAATTCCACCCCGCCGGCGGAGCTGGCTGCGCTTGGGCGTGCACCGTGGACGCCAGGAGACTTCCGAGGAAAATCACCGCGACGAGTAAACGGACCTTTGGTATTGACAACGTGTGAAGGGTCATGCGCGTGGTTCATCCTCGGGAGGCGTGGTGGGAGTCGACTTGGTACGGGGTCTCGCGCAATGGGAGTTTAAGGATAGGGATCCAATCAGCGCCCCCGATCCCTGCAGTTCACCTTAAACCGATCCGAGCGGCGGATCTGCTCGGAAGGGGTTCCTTTCCCCGTCACCGCAAAGATGCGGTGTTGCGCAGAGCGATGGTGCCCGCAAGTATCCGAGCTGAACAGCACGGCAACCTCATGGCGGTCGTTGGCGCGGATGTGCGCGACGCGCTCCGCATCGAAGAGTGTGCCACCGTGGTGGGGGTCACCGTCGTAGAACCAGACGGTCGCCCCGGGTACAACGTCGCCGTCGGCCGTCAATGTAGTGCGTACCACGACGTGCTCGCCGGCGTCCGCATGGTGCGGGGAAACATGCACCGCCCCCAATCGAACGCGCTGCGATTGCGGCAGTGCTGCCGCCAGCAGCCCCGTGGTGCTCGCCCCTTTGACATAGAACGCAGACTTGTAGAAGCCCACATTGTTGCTGTACGTCTCACTCAGGGCATGCGCGTCGGCAAGAGAGCCGAGATCGCCTGGGACCGCATTCAATCCGTGGCCCGGAAGTTCCTCTGAGAGGCCCCCCGGATGCTGCATCCACACGACCACCCAGAACGTGAGGTACTGGTTTCCATACGGCTTGGTGTCGAACTTCGTCTGTGCGAGCACCCAGTTCAGAGGGCCTTTGGGGTCGAAGGGCGGGATCTGCCCGAGCGCGTCCTCGCCGATCAGGAAACTCTTTCCTCGTGGCGTATTGGTCGTGTGATCCCATGGCTGGCCGTAGAAGCGCACGTGCACCACGGTATCGGCGCGCATCGGGGCGAGGCTGTAGTTATAGACGCGTGTCTGCAGCACGAGCTTGTCGCCGGCAGTGGCCATCTGCAGCTGCGGTCCCTTGCCGCTGGCGCCGTCGTTGGTGATGAAAAAGCCGCGCAGGTAGTGGAAGGGACTCAGCCACGGGTTGTCGGGCCGCGCGGCTGCGAGTGTTGCGCACTGCACGGTCGGACTTTGAGCGTTGACCGACAGGCAGTTGGGGCGGGTCGGATTGGTGCGGTTCTGCGTGCTGATCTGCCAGCGCGAGGGATGATTCACGGCGACGTCCGGGGCCCTGCCGTACGCCTGCGACCACCAACTGCCCGCCTGTGGACTGGTCGGGTCGGCCAGGAACGCGGTGCGCAGTGTTCCGAACGTTTTGACATCCGTCGGCAGCGCCGGTTGAGCATTGACGTTTCCCTTGGGAGGCGTCTGGCCGAAGATGTACGGCGTGACTGCGTATTGATAGAGCTGTGGGGTCGCGAAACTCCCCGGCTTCTGCACGCCAATCCCGCTCGACTTGCCTATGGATGTCTGGTGGGTGTTCAGGGCTGCGGTGGAATTGCTGAACGAGCCGCTGACACTGAAGCTGCCACCAATCGAAGCCACTCCCTGCACGCTGTACTGCCCCGCGATCGAGAGCGAAACGTCTTCGGAGAACGTCTGCTTGCTGCTCGCGCTCTGGCTCTTGCCTGATCCCGATGCCCACGACGTCTTTTCCGTGAACACGCTGGAATCCGTGAACCAAGTGAGCGGAGCGCCCGACAGGATAGCCATGTCGGGGTGAATTGTTTTCAGTTGCGCCTCCGAGCCCGGGTACGAGAATACGTTGCCAGGCTCCCAAGGCGGCTGGTACCACTCGAGGCTCGCACCGGAAACGGTTTCGTTCTGGATCTGATCGGCACCGGAAACCTGAATGAACAAGGGTGTCTTCTTGGAGTCGGGGCAATCCGACCCCGGCGATCCGTCGTCGGGGCATGCCTGGTGACCGATGACCGGATAGATGTAAAGATTGAAGCGCGATTCGGTGAACCAGACCTGGTCGCCGAAGCCTGTCTGCTGCGAGACGTTGAAACTTCGCGCGCTGTAACTCGTATCGATGCTGTCGGTGCTACCAGCCCACGTTTGCTGGGCCGCAATGTCCAACGTCTGCGAAAAAAACGCCCCGGACTTCGGGTTACCCAACGTTAATTTCTCGCCGACTTTCTCTTGAGCTCCCCTTGACCAACTGGTCGTCTGCTGGTCGGATGATTGGTCCTTGCTGGTCTCTTCGGCCTGGTACTGCGTGAAGTAACCCGCCGGCACCGCGCTCAGGTTGAGCAGGAGGGGGGCAGAGGTGCCGTCCGGGGTAATGAAGTCCACGTGCATCGGCGGGGCCGCGAGGATCACGCTCGGTTGCGCGTGCGACTCGATGGTCACCTTCGTCGGTGCACCCAACCGCAGCGACCGACCCTGCGTGTCTCCCGCCCTCAGCAGATTGGAGGATGGGCCTTCGTTGAACAACACTATGTCGTGGAAAACAGTGGTATTCGATGCGAGTTGAAGCGTGAAATCCAGTGTCGGATCATTCGAAAAGATCGCGACGTTCACGAGATTGGGAGTACCGCAATCTCCTCCCGAGACTTCCTGAGCCAGCAGGGCCACCTGGGGATTAAAGTTTGTCCCCGTTGCAGTATTCGGCGGATCGAAGCGCCCCGCGGCAAGGCCTAGATAACGGACACACGGTGTGAATAATCCGTTCAGCTCGATGCCAGCTCCCACATTCATTTTAAGATCTTGCCCGAACTCCACCACCCAAATTTGCCGGAGTGATACGCTGGTGAACACAACCTGATCCGTCTGCCCCGCCGACCGCAACCTCGCAGACGTAATGAATGGCTGATCAACCGTCACGCCGCCAAAACCTGCGAAGCCGTTGAGCGTCGCCCGCTCGGTGGGAACCAGCGTTTCGTCGAATGAGTAGACGGACAAATTGTGCAGCGCTTCCGCTCCCCTCCCCACTTCGGACGTTTGTTGCAGCACCACCAGCTTCTGCACAGGCAAGCCAGTGATTTTGCTGGGAATGCCATCGTAGTCGCCCGCGGTCAAGACCACGAAGTTCGTCGTAGTGCCGTCAGGGTTCCGCAGAAGTCCTGCGGCGATGGTATGCGGTGAAAGAATGACCTGGAGCGGCTTCGAGCAGATTTGACCGAGGACCACCACCTTTGCGGCAGGGCAGACCGAAGCGAAGTAGATGTGCCACCGGCTGTCGGAGCCAGTGCCCGACTGTCCCGCCCACGCGATATCGATGGCTCCATCGCCATTGAAATCCCCGACGACCGGCTCCGATAGCGGAGCCATCTGTGACTGTGATCCGAAGGCCAGTCGCGACGCCTCGACGACGCCGCCGCTCGGCGCGTTAGGGTTCGCGTTCCTATAGACAGTGATTACCTCGTCGTTGATCAAAACGATGTCATCGAAACCATCGCGATTGAAGTCGCCCAGCGCTATCTGCGCGAAGTGCGGGGACGCGGTGATCCTGGTCAAACTGTTGTTCGCCGCGTTCTGTGGGTCCTGGATGTAGATGCCCAGATTCGGGTTACCGGTGCATCCCGGGCCCGAGGTATCGAGAGGAGCAAGGTTGACGAGAACATCGTTCTTCAGCGGAAACAACCGCCCCACGCGGGTCTGGAATGGAAGAGGATGCGGAGCGCTTCCCTGGCACGGCGTCCCGACTACCGGACTTGCCACGAGCTTTGCGATCTTGAGCCCTTGGGTCTGGAGTGTGATCGCCTGCAGCGTATTGGGGTTGGGAAAATCGTTGATACCTAAACGAAACGGTGGAGCGCCGAACACCAGATCATCAGCGCGCAAAATATGCCGCTGCCCGCCAAGGATGTCGGTCACGTTGCTTAAGTCCGGATCGGCGCTTGCCGCGCCGCTTCGCAGGCCTCCGAGCCCTATTGTGAATAGCAGCGCCGTCATGGTCAGCAGCCGGTAGTGTGCGGATCGAGACAAAGTTTTTCCCCTCAAATGAATTGCAGCATGAATGGCGCGCGCGCTCGATATTACGTGGGTCGTTCAGCCGACGTGGCCGGTATCCGCTATCGGCGGACTGATCGGGCGCATAGCGCGCGATCGGCCGACAGGAAGTCCCGCGGATGCAGATCGGCAGGTTTCGGACAGGTGCCGTCCGGCAGCTTCGTTGCTTTGAGAGGGACGTTCCACAGCTTTCCCTCCTCCGAGTCCTCATCGATGCAGACCGCGTCCGGCAACGGATTGGGGTCGTTCGCCGTTCGAGTGGCGAACCCGGCGGGCAGCGTGAACTTGATGCCTACGCAGCCGTTTTCCGGGCAATCCTGATCCACCATCGGCCAGCGGCAAATATCCGTCTGGCCATTGAAGGCGCCGGCAGCGTCAACGCCCTCGCACCGCGGTGCCTTCTGCGCCTGGCCTGGCGGAAGAAAATCGGCATTCCATTTGCAAAACGTCGGCGGCTGGCATTTTTTCACGTCGGCGTTATTCATATCCCTGATGACGCCGGGATAGTCCTTGACCACGATCCTGACCTCCACGACGCCAGTATTCGGGTCGCCGTGGAGCCAGCCCGCAACCGGCTTTGCCGTGCCCGGATCGATGTCCGTGAACTTGATTTTTTTCTGGGCGATGGGTGCCCTGACCATCGTGATGCTGGCGGGGTCGAAACCCGTGTCCTTGCCTACGTAGAACCGGTACGTCTGCTCCGTGGTGTCCTTCGCGAAAATCAGGAACAGGTAGTAGGCCTGGTTGGCTTTGAACACGTTGCCGACGCAGGGGGCTGCCGGATTGGTGCTCTTGCAGTCGGTGCCGATTTGCGCTTCGCGGCTCAGCGTCGTGTCGATGTAATAGGTGCCGTGGTTGACCGTCAGGCTGCTGCGCTGCCCCGTCTCCTGTCCCATCATGCGGATGCTCCGCGGGATGCCCTTGTCCGCGATGGGCATGAGGTTCTGCCGCCACAACGGCACGCCGTAGCAGAGTTCGCTTGTGCAGGACGCATTCCAGTCGCCGTCGTTCCAGCGCGGATTCGGGAAATCCGGATCGCCCACAGCGGCCGGGTCCCGCGCGCAGGTGCCGTCATACGCGCAGCCGGGATAGACGACCGTCGTCACGTACTCGTACGGGCTGGTGCGCGACGAATCGTCGGACAGGCACTGGGTAGCGTCGACTGGTGCGGCGAAGAACGGGTCGCGGTTGATGACTGTGGTCTCGGCGTAGCCCGTCAGCGTGCCGTCGTTGTCGTTCAGCACCGTCTGTCGGTCGTTGTCGGCCCAGCCGTCGAACATCGTTTTGTTCCAGACGCAGAACTGCTCCATTGCCTTGGCGGTATCGGTGATGTGCGTGCCCTCCTTGAAGAGTGGCGAGATGACGAAATGACGGTAGTCGACATTGTCGAAGAAGAGGTTGAGCGAGTGGAAGGCGGGTGGGTAGTAGAAACCGTTCGGCTGCTTCCATCCGATTGCCGCGTTCGGCATGTAGCAGAAGGGTGCCTTGCCGGAACTTGCGGGCGGAGTCTCCTTCCTGAGAGCTGTGATCATCCCGGCGATCCAGGCGCTCCGCGCATTGGGGTTGGCTTTCGGTCGGCATGTCCCGTCGAGGTTGGCCACGTCGTCGAACGGCGCGCAGTCATCGATCACCCGCGTCTTGATGTTGAGATACGCGTTGCTGTCCTGGAATGCCGGGCCGTCGTAGACGCTGAACAGCCGCTGATACATCCCGAAATTGCTCATCTGGTGGGACACGCCCTCGTCGATCGACAAGCAGTAACCGCCCGGGCGGTTCCCGTTCCGGTCCACCGCGCATTTGAGGCCGTCGGGGTTGAAGGGGCCGCCGTTCGAGGCGTAAGGATTCTTTTTATTTGCGCAGTTCGGGCAATCCTGCGTGTTGCCGATGAACACACTCTTTCTCACCAGTGCCCAGTGCCCCGGGATCACGTCCGACTCGGTGTAGCCGCCGCCGGTGACCATGGTGAGGCCGGCCTGCTGGACATCGGCGATAACGCTGTCGGTCACGAGGTACCACTGTGGCCGCAGCCAGATCGCGGCAAAGTTGAACGGCGCCCAATTGAAGGACGTTGTGTAGCGGTCCAGCACGGTGACCATGCAGTTGTCGGGATTGCCCGGCGAGCACTTGTTGGGGTAGGCGCTGCAATCCTCGCCGTCCTTGCCGTCCTTGCCGACGCACTTCGTCGGAAAGTGGCCGCCGCTCGCGTCCATCTGCGGGTAGTAGTCGGCGGCTGCCTTGGTGACGGCGGCGACGGTCTCGCTGCTGGAGCCCGCCGGCGGTACGCTGATCGGTGCCAGTGTGTTCCTGACCGGCTGCACGGTCGGCAGGAACGACCCCGTCGTGGAAATAGGACCCACGCCCTGGCACGCCTCGGTCTTCGAGATCGTCTGGAACGACGTCATCGCCGACGAGCACGAATTACCGACGAAAGACTTGAGCGGCGCCATTCCCGCCCGCGCCGGGCCGCTTTGCATCGATGCATAAGAAGACCATTTCATGTCGCGCGACATCGAACTGTTGATGGCGGGGAGGAGCCAATAGCAGACGCCACAGGTGCCGGCACCGGCTGCCATGTTGTCGTGGAAGTCGTTCCAGCCGTTCATGATCCAGAACACCGTCGGGTGATCGTAGTCGGAGCGGAAAGGCAGGTCCTCGCTGCTGGGCGCGTCGTGCAGGTTCGGCGCGGCCAGAATGCCGGGCACCTTGCGTGGGTTCTGGTCGTTGGCGATAGCGGCCCTGGCGAACACGCCGAGGTTGGCAGTGAGCGTGTTGTTGATCTCGGTCCCATCTTCGAGATAGAAGCCGTGTCCGATGGACTTGTAGCCGACGTTGCGCTCGAGCTTCACGTCCTGGGTGCCATGCAATACGATCCAGCGCGTCATCGAGTCGTGAATCGAGGAGTCCCGCACAAACGTGTCAGGCGGCGCGCGGCGAACGTGATGGAAGTGCACCGGGTAGTGGCCGATTCGGCCCCCTTGCCCCAACTGCTTGAACTCCACACCCTGGATCTGGAACTTCTCGACGCCCTGGCGCACGACCACGTGGCCGCCGAAGTAATAGCCGGGGTCCGTCGACCCCGCTGGAGGCTCCTCGGGAAAGCAGGAGTCGGGCCGATCGGTCGGGCAGTTCATGGTGTCGCCCTCGGAGACGATCCGGATGCTGCGCGTAAGCACCCCGACCGCGGCGCGGGTCTCGGCGCCGTTCCGGACCAGGCTCGCGTCGAGCTTGAGCGGCTCGGCGGCTAGGGCCTGCGGCAGCGGAAAGCGCTGGCCGTTGTGCTCGTACTTCAGATTCTCGACGACGTCGATGGTGGTGCCGCAGATAACATCCCGCGCGACCGTCAGCTGCTCTGAGTGGCCGGGAAGATAGTCAGTGGTCGTAACCACGATCTGGTCGCCCTTCTCCAGGGATAGCTGCCGATCCACGACCAGCTGCGTGGCATTCACAGGCGCGGTCGCATTCAGCCGCGCCCAGCTCGTTCCGCTGCTGCTCGGCGCCTTGACGGGGCAGCCCCCAGTTGGGTAGGTGGCGGCCTTCTTACCAAAGAGCTGCAGCGCGCCGCCGTAGGAAACGCCGAGAACTTTATACCCGAAGTAGCCGACCACCTTGTCCTCGGAGTAGCCGGTGCCGGGCGCCGTGGCGTCCGAACGGCCGTCGTATGCAAGCGGCTCGTACGCGTAGAAGTAGTCGTCGGCATTGCGGGGATGGTAGAGCGTAGCGACGTCGGCTCCCAACGCCGATATCTTGCGCGCGTCGGCAATCGGTACCGGCATGCCCATGTGGTGGACATTCGATTTCCAGATGGCCGGCGGGATGCCGCACGGTATGTCGTAATCGCTGACACAGGGGATGCCCTTGCCTTTCCGGGCAGGGTCGTTGCCCGTCTGGTCCTTGCCCCAGAGGTGGATGGTGAGACGCCCGTTGTTGGTGCCGATCGGCGGGTCGGGGAGCGCCCCGGCGGTCAGAGTTCCGCCGTTCTCGACGAGGATGCTGGCCGCCCAGAAATCGATCACGGCATCGGTGAACTTGAGCGTACCGCCCTTGACGATGTTGACATTGCCGAATTTGTACGTTCCGACGTTGACCGTGCACGCTTTATTGATAATGAGGTCGACGCCGGGCACTGCGGGTTGCTGCAGCGTGTTGCCGGGGCCGGTGCAACCGACCGGCCTCAACTGCGCGTCCGCGGGGCCACTGTAGAAAGTCAGCGCCGCCGCCAGCGGCAACGCGAGGACCAAGGGGGTTGCGAACGATATGCGCATCTGATGCTCTTTAGAAACGGACCGTCAGGCCCAGGCTTGCGCCCTGCGCCCAGAAGGCGGAGCGGTTGAACTGCACCGTCGGCAACGCAGGCCCCGTGAGTCGCGCGTTGGGGTTCTCAGTGTGTGCCGTGGTCTGCGTCGAGTTGATGGTCCGGCTCATCTGGTTGCCAGGGCGCACGACGTTGCTCGCGTAGAGGAACGAATAGCCGAAAACAATCGTCGCCGCCGGGGTGATCCGGTAGCCGGCATTCAAAGCCACCTCGGGTACCACCGCAAAGCCGGTGCGCGAGTAACTGCCCATGTTGGTGGGGAGCGCGAAATAGGCCCCCGGGTAGGTCACCGTCGAGCCGAAATTAGTGAAATCGTTGGTGACTAGCGAACCGGTGATGTCGACCGACTGCACCATCGCGCCCAGCGCCACCTTAACAGTGCTTGCGGCAAAAAATCGGCCCCGATCAATGCGGGCGCGAATGCCGCCCTGAACGCCGTAAAAATTATTGGTAGTCTCAAATCGGTCGGTGGTCAGCCAGACGTCCTTCGGGAACGGCGGGTTGTACAAGCTTTCGGTGCTCATGGTGTACTTCTCGTTCAACCGCAGGAAGCGGAAACCGCCGATGTAATCCATTTGCCACGGGTCCGCGAGGGCCAACGGACGGGCTCCGTTCACCTCGGCGCCGAGGAGGCTGTTGGTGAAGTCAACGCGCGCGCTGCCCCTGTAGATCGGCGCTAGCGAGATCTCGGTGATGCTTTCACGGTTAGTGAACGCATCGATAAACGGAATGACAAGATCGGTCGAGCCAAGCTTGCCGGTCGAAGCGACGCCAGCATTGGTCGAGCGCGGCGGAATGTAGAAAACATTCGCCTCCAATGCCGAACGCCCGGTGAGTCCATAGGCCGCGGTGATGCGCAGGGCTGGATTGGCGCCGGTATCCACACTTCCTCCGCCGAGGAGCACGCGAGTGTTGGGCTCGCCGATGTAGCCGTCAGTCACGAGCGGCACCGGCGTCGGGCTCGCCTTGAAACGCCAGAGCAGCGCCTCAGCGCCGACGACGATTTGGCCGGGCTTAAGCGCGCGATCAGTCATTGCGAGAGTCGGGGGCGTCGGTTGCGCGAACAAGACCTCCGAGCGGACGAAAAGCAGCAGCACGAGACCAAGCAAGCCGGTTCTACGCATAGCCGTGTAGTTCATTGAAGTGATAAGACGGCGCGCTGGTCGCGCAATTCCAGCTGCGTGTGCACGAACTGCTTGCGAAGTAGGGCCACCGTTCCGGAACTCGACCCCGACCGTTCCGGTGGAGGCGGAAAGCAAGGAGATGTTGCGGGATGCCCTGTTGCCGCTTGGGGCCGCGGTCCTGAAGCCATCGCATTACAAGGATCTTACGCGACCTGATGCAACTCGAAAGATGGCGCAGCATTATGTTTCGCAACGATTCAGTTGAGCCGAAGCGTAGCACGTTGAACCCGTCACCTTCTAATATCCGCCGCCATAACTTCGTCAGCAGCGCGTTAGAGACCGTCACGACGCGCAGTATCTTTTCGGTCGTGACAGATTGAGATTATGGGGTACCGCAAAGTTCCGGTCCTTGCCTGCGTTTCTACGCTGTTGGCGCGCGCCAGCAGAGGTGGCATAGATCCATATCGCCCCGTGTCAAAAGCGATGGGTGCCGGGTTCCAGTCCGAGACAAATCCGCCCTGATACAACGTAGTTGTTCGGCGACATGGCCACGTGCTTGGCGGCGGCATGGATGTCGCGGACTTGCCGCTCGAGGGGGTGCTCTTCCCAAATCGCCGCAGCGCCGGTTACGGCGCACACCATCTCGGCTACGCGGATGGACGACTCGGCGGCATGTGTGCAGGCTGCGCGATACATGGCTCGGGCACGGACGAGCCGCTCGCTGCCCGCGTCAATCGCTTCTGTCAGTTCGTTCATTGCCGAGATCAGTAGCGCGCGCGCTGCGGCGTGCAGCACCTCGGCACGCCCGACCTCGGACTGGATCAACTCGCGGTCACGCAGGGCGACCGTGGTGCCTGCGCGGGTGCGTGCAGCAAGTCTGCCCGTCAACGTATCCAGCGCAGCCCGTGCAATCCCCAGCGGCACGACCGCAACCGTCGTTGCAAAAGCCGAGATTGCCGGCCAGCGGTACACGACCCCGGGTTGCGTCGCCGGTGGATGAAACATGTCGTGCGTGTGTTCGACAGGAACGAATACATCGCTCAGCGTGTAGTCGCAGCTGCCAGTGCCTCGCAGGCCAGAGACCCGCCAGTTGTCGATGATCTCCGCATGCTCGGCGGGCACGTAGCAGAGAAGGATCGGTCTCTTCCCGCTGCCATCGGCCACCTGGCACGCAGGAGCGACGAGTGTGGCGTGATGGATGCCGCTGGCAAAGGGCCAGCGTCCGCTCACCCTGTATCCGCCATCGACAGGCACCGCCTCCCCGACGGCTCCATTCGTGGCGACGACGAGGGCGTCGGCACGGGTAAACCACGGCCGTGCGACAGCCTCAGGAAGATAGCCACCTGCCCGACCCATGCCCCCGCCGTTGCCCACTACCCAGCCGATCGAGCCATCCAACGCCGCGGCGGCCTCGACGACAGCCATGAAATCGGGCGGCGAGAGCTCCCAGCCCCCAAAGGCGCGCGGCGTCCAGAGCCGCAGCAGACCGGCCTCGGCGATGGCCTGAAAGACCGGGCGCGTGAGCCGTCGCTCGCGATCCATGGCTTCGCGCTGTGAGGCTACGAGCGGGGCCAGCGCGGCAATGCGCGCCTTTAGGCATGTAACGGTGTCTTGCGGGGTGGTCACTCGAAGCTCCTCTGTGAATAAATCAGGCAGATTTGAGTGTCACCGCGCGACCCAGAGCAGTCAAACCCGAAATTTTCAGCTATAAGTGAATTTATTTCACCCAGTACTTATATGCGCCGCCTGCCGCCCCTGGGAGCGCTTCGAGCCTTCGAAGCCGTTGCCCGCCTAGGAAGCTTTCGGCTTGCTGCCGAAGAGCTTCATGTCACGCCGACCGCCGTCAGCCACCAGATTCAGAGTCTCGAGGGGCACTGCGGGCAGAGCCTGTTCCGCCGTAGTCCTCGACCTCTCGCGCTGACGGAGGCTGGCGCGCGCCTGTTTCCCTTCATCCGCGATGGGCTAGACCTGTTTGCTGCGGCCATTGACCAGGTCTGTGCGCCAGGAGCGGCGACCCGTCAGTTGCGGGTTTCCACAACCAACGCGTTTGCTACACGGTGTCTCGTACCGCTTCTGCCGGAATGGCGACGCGACAACCCCGCTGTGGAACTCGAGATCATCGGAACAGACGAGGTCATGGATCTGCGGGCTGGACTGGCCGACATTGCGCTACGCTACGCGCGCGACATGCCTCGAGACGGCATCGCGGTGGAGTTGGCGCGTGATCGCTTCCACGTCGTCGCTGCACCTTCTCTGCTGGGTCCGGGCGGCGCGAAGTCCTGGAGGACGCTACCCCGCATCGCCTACGAGTGGCTGCCCGGAGATACAAAGGCCCCGACCTGGGCGCACTGGGACACAGTGGATCGGGCCCGACCGGATGCAGCGCGGCGAATTGCGACACGCTTTCGCGAAGAGCTTCACGCTATCGAAGCAGTGGTAGCCGGTCAGGGGGTCGCGATTTGCAGCGACTTGCTGGTGCGAAGGGAACTGTCCGAAGGCACGCTAGTGCGATTGTCGCCCGTGACCCTGGACGGATACGGCTTGTACCTTGTAACCCTGCCTGAGCAGGCGGCCACACGCACCGTGATGGACTTCTGCGATTGGATAAAGCGCATGTTTTCAGCAAACGTGGCTGCAGCGCAACGCTTGATTGATTAATCGTCGCGTAGCATCACCAGCAGCAGCAGTTTTGCCTTCTCCCAGTCGCGACGAATGGTGCGCTCAGTCACGTTAAGCAGTTCGGCGACTTCCGGAAAGGTCATGCCGCCGAAGTAACGCGGCCCCACTACTTGCGCTAGGCGAGCATCCGTCTTCTTGGGCTACGTTTCGGGAATTGCAGGAGCGCATCGGGCGGCTGAACAGGCGCTAACGTGGCGATTGACGAAACGCGCCGTGAAGGTCATAGTTCGCTCAATAAACAGGGGTAATCATGACAACATTGAAACCCACATTGGCGCGGGTAGAAGGACTTGAGACGGAACCTTCGCGTATGGATCACGCTGCGCCACAAAGAACGAAACGGTCGGCAGACGTCATGCTGCTCGCTGTTTCAATATCCTGTCCGCCTGACCGCAGCGCTGTTAGCTGGAACGAACGCTGGATGGGCGCTGACGATGGCCTAATCACTTCTTGGCTTGCTGGCATAAAACTATCAGCTAGTCGGCCAGACATTGCCACTAAGGCTAAGGCGAATGAATTGCCCGTACTTCCGTGGAAGGGCGGCGTAGAAAAGGCGCTCAAATCGGGAGCAAAGTGGGGACACCTTCGCTACGTGGCAATGTGGCAAGGGCTGCGAGGGGACGACCTGAGCATACAGATGGATCAGGAGTTCGGGATCACTTGCACGCGCACAAACGTGACCACCACATTTACACGAGATATGGCAAAGCTGTCGTTTGCCGAGGAGTCCGGCAATGAGTGATGCGGCCAATATTGCGAAGGCGCTCAATGCTCGGCAGCTAACGAAGTCAGCTCAAGTGCTGTTGGGTATCGTCACTGGAATGGTGTCTGATGGCGACCTGAACGATGCGGAAATTACCTTCCTCAATGCTTGGATGAACGACAACCACGAGGTTACGCAATCTTGGCCGGGGTCTGTCATTGCTGGCCGACTTCGCCAAGCGCTGTCGGATAGGATCATAACCACTGACGAACGCAAACATCTGGTCGACACCCTGCAAGGTATTGTCGGTAATCAGTTCTCGGATACCGGCTCCGTCAGCACAGAGGTTGCCAGTCTTCCATACGACGAATGCAGTGGGTTGACGCTTGCCGGGAAAAGTTTGTGCATGACCGGGGAGTTTATGTACGGCACGCGCGCGGATTGCGAGCGAGTCAGCGTGAAGGCAGGGGCTATCCCGTTAGATGGCGTGACGAAGAAGCTCCACTACCTTGTAATTGGCACACGAGTATCACCGCATTGGGTCAATACGTCCTACGGGCGAAAAATTCAAAAAGTGCTGGAGCTGCGCGAATTCGGAACTTACGTCCAGATTATTCCGGAGCGGGTTTGGTTTGAAAGCATTGGTTTGATGGGCACGAAAGGCGCAGAAGGAAACGCGGCGTAACCCGTGTGTAACCCCGATAAAAGTTTGGCGTCAGAGTGTTAGTGACTACTACGTCTGTAAGCCTTATGGTGCCCGAGACCGGAATCGAACCGGTACGCCCGCTATTCACGAAAGCGGCGGATTTTAAGTCCGCTGTGTCTACCAATTCCACCACTCGGGCAATGGACTGATCTCGTGAATTCTAGCGGTCAGGTTGGTTGGTGCTGGTTCAGCCTTGCGCTTTGCCGAGCAGGAACAGTGTGGGTGCTTTGATGATGAATCGGTCGCGGTCGGCATCTGTCCATGCGCTGACCGCTTTGGAGCAAATGGTTTCGCCGTCCGCGCCTAGGTTTTGGGCGATGCAGACGTGGGTGTTTCCAGCGATGACATCGCGAAGCGCGCCCAGCATCGCGGCGTTGCGGTACGGTGTTTCTATGAAGATTTGTGTGGCACCGGTGCTTTGCACTTGGCGGTCGAGGGCTCGCAACGCGGCATCGCGTTCGGGTGGTTTGCTGGGCAGGTAGCCGTGAAACGCAAAATGCTGACCGTCAAAACCGCTGGCCATGAGCCCGAGCAACACGGAGGAGGGGCCGACCAGCGGCACGACTGTCGCGCCGATTTGATGGGCGAGGGCGACGAACGCTGCGCCCGGATCGGCCATGCCGGGGCAGCCAGCGTCTGCGATGACGCCAACGTCGCTGCCCGCATTGAGCCATGCGGCGCATTGTGCTTTTGCCTCCGGCAGTGGGTCGCAGGCGACGATAAAGATGTCGGCAATGACGCGGTCGGGCGAGAGTGTTTTCAGGAAGGCGCGCGCGACTTTCGGGGTTTCGACGATGAAGTGATTCAGCTTCTGGGCAAGGGCGATGGTGCGGGCGGGCAATACGTCCGTGGGCGCAGCAACGCCGAGCAGGTTCGGCACCAGATACAGCGTGCCGTTCATAGTGCGCCCACCTCAATCAGGAAGTCGGTGAGGCGGATAAGCGGCAGGCCGATGATGGCGGTGGGGTCGTTGCTTTTCGCTGCTTGCAACAGGGTGATGCCTGCTGTTTCGACCTTCACGGCACCCGCGGCATCAAAGGGCTGTTCGCGCTCCAAATAGGCTATCAATGTTACGTCGGGCAGGGTTCGGTAGGTGATCTCGGTGGCAACCACGTCAAGGAGCGGTTCGCGGCCCGGAGACAGCACGCACAGTGCCGTATAGCAATGAATGGTGCGGCCCTGACAGCGTTTAAGCTGGTCGAGCGCGGTATTGAGGTCGCCCGGCTTTGAGAGGGCATCGCCATCGAGATCAAGCACTTGATCGCAGCCGATGACGATGGCGGTTGGATGTCGCTCGGCCACCACGCGGGCCTTGTCCAGCGCCAGTCTTCGACAATTGGCGAGCGGCGATTCACCGGCGGTTTGTGTCTCGTCGACATCCGGTTTGTCGACTGAAAAGGGGAGACCAAGGCGTTCAAGCAGCTCGCGGCGATAGCGGGAGGTGGAGGCGAGGACGATGGGTCTGGGCATAAAAGGAGTGGTTCGGCAGGCTGTCAGATTTGAAAAATCGTAGCGAAAATTCGTCCGCCCGAGGGCAGATTTTGACTGTGTTGCAGCGGCAATATCGCGATATTGCCCAAGACACAGGCGAAATATGCACCGGGCCGGCGGAGTTGCAGCCGATTCTTTTCAAGTCTGACAGCCTGCGGATGGTGCATCCCGCCGAAAATAGCTATAATCGTGGGCTTTCGTGTTTCAGGCTAACTGTCTGACTTTTAAGGCTTTTTAAAGCTGCTATAAGCAGGCACAAGGCAGACAAAAGGCTTACAAAAAGCAGACAAAAAGCAGACGAAGTGAAGAGTAAAGTTGGCAGCCAAAGATAACAAGCAAATCACCGAAGCGGACTGGAAATTTCGCCAGAACGCCGCGCAATTTGCCCGCCAAGGATATTCGATTGCCGGGGCCATTCCGGTCGCCTTGCTTGAAAGATCGTCCGACGGAGATCTGAAAGTCGGCGAGATGTCGGGCTCGGTCTCCGGCGTTGAAAAATCAGTGTCGGCTCGACCCGGTTTTACGGTGTCGGCCAAGGGATCGGTTGGGTTGATATGCCAGTCTTGTGGTGCAGATTTCGATTTGCCGGTGGATTCATCCTCGACCATTTACGTGGCGCATGACTCGGCCGAGTTGGCGAGTTGGGAAGATGAAGCGTTTGAGTGCATTGAGGGTAACGAAAAGACCTCGGCGCTCGAATTGGTAGAAGATGAATTGTTGCTCGCGGTGCCGTACATACCGCGATGCGAGAAGTGCGAAGCGAAAATTGCCCCGCACGCGATTGAGTTTAATTAGTTACACACAGAAGTTAGGAGCCCCTCATGGCCGTTCAGCAAAATAAAAAATCCCCTTCCAAGCGCGGTATGCACCGTGCTCACAGCGCGTTAGAGACGCCGCATTTGGCCATCGAGCCGACCACGGGCGAAGTGCATCGTCGTCACCACATCAGCCCGAACGGTTTTTACCGTGGTCAAAAAGTGGTTCAAACCAAAGCTGACGAGTAAGTCCTGCCTTGTCGCCTGCGACCAAGGATGTGCCAAACGTGCGCATCGCTATTGACGTCGACGGCGGCGACCACGGCGCGGCAGTGACGCTGCCCGCCGCTGCCCGGTTTCTGGCAAAGCGAGCTGACGCGCACCTAGTGCTTGTTGGCCTTGAGTCGTCTCTGGCGCTAGCCGGGAAGCACATCGCTGCGGCTGATCTGAGCCGCGTGACGCAGGTCACCGCGACTGAGGTCGTGGGCATGGATGAGTCCCCGGCGCTCACGCTCAAAAACAAAAAAAAGTCCAGCCTTCGTCTCGCGTTGAACGCGGTGAAAGACGGGCAGGCGGATGCATGCGTCAGCGCGGGCAACACCGGCGCGCTGATGGCGACGGCGCGCTTTGTGCTGAAAACATTGCCGGGTATTGATCGACCCGCCATCGCCGGATTTTTCCCCACGCACACGGGCCACGGTCGCGAAGGCGATGGCGGCGCGCTGGTGCTCGACCTTGGCGCAAACGTCGATTGCTCGGCCGAACACCTTCGCCAGTTCGCCATCATGGGTGCGGCGTTGTCGTCGGCGCTCACCGGCAACGCACGCCCGAGCGTGGCGCTGCTCAACATCGGCGAAGAAGAAATCAAAGGCAACGAACAGGTCAAAAATGCGGCCGATTTGATTCGCGCCACCGACCTGAATTTCGTTGGCAACGTCGAAGGCACCGACGTGTTTCGCGGTAAAGTCGATGTGGTGGTGTGCGATGGATTTGTTGGCAATGTCGCACTTAAATCGGCTGAGGGTATCGCCAATTTGATGTCGCAAATGCTGCGCGAAGAGTTTTCGCGTGATCTGGCGTCAAAAGCGAGTGCAGCGCTTGCGTACCCCGTATTGAAGCGATTTAAAGCGCGTATGGATCCGTCGCAACACAACGGCGCGACGCTGCTCGGCCTGCGCGGCATTGTGGTGAAAAGTCATGGCGGTGCCGACGAGATTGGCTTTGCCACAGCGATTGAGCGTGCGTATCAAGAAGCGCGTCACGATTTGATCGCTGAGCTGACGGAGCGCGTCGCAGCACTGAATATCAGTCCGACTCCAATCGCTGCGAAAGTTGCCAACAGTTAGGCGCCGTTCGGCCACTCTTGTCGTGCGTTTCTGAATCGGCGCTATTGCTGATTAAATGGACTTACTCGCCGTCGAAGCGCATTTCTCTTGTTCAGCAAAATTATTTCCACCGGAAGCTACCTTCCGGAAAAAATCCTCACCAATGACGACCTGTCGAAATTTGTCGACACGTCGGACGAATGGATTCGCACGCGCTCCGGCATTCGCTCCCGACACATCGCGGCGGACGGTGAAGAGACCAGTGACTTAGCCGTTGCCGCAGCGAATAACGCCTTGCAAGCAGCGGGGCTCGCAGCGTCCGACATCGATCTGCTGATCGTCGCGACCACCACGCCAGACGTCATCTTCCCGAGCACCGCGTGCATCGTGCAAGACAAACTCGGCGCAAACAAAGCCGCCGCGTTTGACATTCAGGCGGTGTGTTCCGGCTTTGTGTATGCGCTGTCGGTGGCCGACAAAATGGTCGCTAGCGGCGCGCATAAAAACGCGCTAATCATAGGTGCCGAAATTTATTCGCGAATCCTCAACTGGAAGGACCGCACCACCTGCGTGTTGTTCGGCGACGGCGCGGGGGCGGTCGTGCTCACGCAATCGGAAGTGCCGGGAATCCTCGCCACCAAGCTGCACGCGGACGGCAGTCGCCGCAATATTCTCAACGTGCCTGGCCATGTGCGGAACGGCATCGTTTACGGTGACCCGCACGTCCACATGGACGGTCCTGCCGTGTTCAAGATGGCGGTCAATGTGATGGCTGACGTGTGCCTTGAGACGCTCGCGATGGCCAACATGACCGCCGCCGACATTGACTGGCTGGTGCCGCATCAAGCCAACGTGCGCATCATCGACGCCACCGGCAAACGCCTCGGCGTGCCGCCCGAAAAAACCATCGTCACCGTGCAAGGGCAAGGCAACACGTCCGCCGCATCGATCCCGCTGGCGCTCGATACTGCCGTGCGCGACGGCCGAATCAAATCGGGTGATTTGCTGCAAACGGTTGCTGTAGGCGGTGGATTTACGTGGGGCAGCGCGCTGATTCGCTGGTAGCGGATGGGCCTACGTTGCTAACAGCTTGTTGCTGAAATCCTTATTTTATAAGGGGCTAACGCGCAATTACGCCATTTATTGACTTATAGTATTTTAAGCATATAAGCCCATATGGAACGGGCAGTTCAGCGAAAAGCTGATTGAGAGTTACAACGTACTTTTGTTGGTGGCGTTTGACGCAGACAACGTCGAATCCACCGCTGTACGTTCGTCAAAAACGAAGCAATCGCCATCGTAGTGATCGCGTCCAACTTCTTCGAAATAGCGCAGGATGCCGCCTTGCAACTGGAACACATTTTCTGCGCCCAACGACTGTAAGAACGGCGCGGCTTTTTCGCAGCGAATGCCGCCGGTGCAAAAGCTCACTATCGTTTTGCCACGAATCTCCTCGACGCGCAATCGCGCCACATCGGCAAACTCGGTGAAGTCGCGGTTACCCCAAAACAGCGCGTTTTTAAACGTGCCTTTGTCGACCTCAACCTCGTTTCGTGTGTCGAGCAACACAATGTCTTCGCCCGCGTCCAGCCGTCGTTTCAGTTCGATGGCCGTCATCACTGGCGCTGGATTTGAAAGCGGATTCAAGCCCGGTTGCCGGAAGGTCACGATCTCCTGTTTTAGCTTGATTTTCAAGCGCGCGAACGGCACCGTTTCGCTCCAGCTCTCCTTGATGTTGAGTCCTGCAAAGCGAGCGTCATCATCAAGCAATACCAAAAAACTGCGCACCGCTGTTTCAGCACCCGCAAGAAACGCGTTGATGCCCTCCGGTGCAAGCAGGATCGTGCCCTTGAGACCTAACGCCTTTGCGCGCGGCATGAGCTGCGCCTTCAGTGAGGCAGGATCGTTGATGGCCACGAAGCGGTAGGTTGCGATGTTGAGAATGGCGGGCATTGTGTGATTTTAGATTGCGCGTGGTGGGCGATAATCCCCACTTCGAAAAAAGGACGCGCGATGCTCTACTCGCTTGGCGAACGGATTCCAAAGTTGATTGGCAGCGGGCAATACATTGCGGACAGCGCGCAGGTGATTGGCTCGGTGGTGCTGCATGCCAATGTAAGCATTCTGTTTGGCGCGGTGCTACGCGGCGATTGCGAGCTCATCACTATCGGCGAGGGCAGCAACATTCAGGATTTGTCGCTGGTGCACGCGGACTTTGGCGTGCCTGTTACCGTCGGCAAAAACGTGACGATTGGCCATCAGGTGTGCCTGCATGGCTGCACTATCGGCGACGGCGCGTTGATCGGAATTCATGCCACCGTACTGAATGGTGCCGTGATCGGCGAAGGTTCACTGGTCGGTGCAAATTCGCTGGTCGGTGAGGGCAAAATATTCCCGCCACGTTCGCTGATTCTCGGTTCCCCGGCCAAGGTAGTTCGCGAGCTGACCGACGCGGATGTCGCACGGATCAGCCACGGCGCGCAGCACTACATCGACGCGGCCATTCAATATCGCGCACAACTCACGCCAATGAATTTGGAGGACATGCAATGAACGGACACTGGATCGACATTAAGGCCCATGACGGCGGTACGTTTGGCGCGTATGTGTCGACGCCGCCGAAGGACACGGCGGGCGGCCCCGGCATCGTACTCATTCAGGAAATCTGGGGCGTCAATCAGCATATTCGCGATGTCGCTGATCAGTACGCCATGGATGGATTTACGGTGTTCGCGCCAGACGTTTTCTGGCGGCAGCAACCGCGCGTTGATCTCGGTTACAACGAGGTCGACAACCCCAAGGCGTTCGCGTTTATGGGCGCGCTTGATCGGCCTAATGCGGTCAAAGATTTAGCGTCGACAGCCGCCCTGTTGCGTGCGCATTCGGCAAGCGTCGGGAAAATCGCGAGCCTTGGTTTCTGCATGGGGGGCGCGCTTTCGTTTATGTGCGCGGCGACTGGCAGCGTGGACGCGGCGGTTTGCTATTACGGCGGTGGAATTCACACCATGCTCGACCGTGCGCCAGATATCAAGGTTCCGATGCTCATGCATTTCGCCGAGAAGGATGGCCACATTCCGATGTCAGCGGTTGAATCGGTTCAGGCTACCTTCAAGGGCCGGGACGAGGTGCACATTGATGTGTACCCTGGTGTCGACCACGGCTTCAATTGCTGGGGCCGTGCAATGTACAACCAGAAGGCAGCAGCGCTTGCCCGTGGGCGGTCATTGGCGTTTTTGGCGAAAACGATTTGCTAGTTGACAGGTTTGACCGCGCGGATGCGCTAAAACCGCAAGACGAAAAGATACACAGGGACAGGGGAGTTACATGACCTACGCAGCAATCACCGGCTGGGGCAAATGCATGCCGCCCGCCGTGCTCAGCAACGCCGATCTGGCCACGTTTCTTGAGACCGACGACGAATGGATCACGTCGCGCACAGGCATGAAAGAGCGCCGTGTGTCGCATGTGCATGCCATCGAGCTGTCGTACGTTGCCTCGATGCGCGCGCTTGCTTGCGCGGGCTTGAATGCGACCGATATTGACCTGATTGTGTACGGCTCGTGCAGCTTCGACGAAATGGTGCCGAACAGCGCGTCCGGTTTGCAGTACAAGCTGGGCGCAAAGAACGCAGCTTCGATGGATGTCAACACCGCATGCACCAGTTTTTTGTATAGCTGGACGACAGCCAACGCGATGATTCGCTCGGGCGTGGTCAAGCGAGCGCTGGTCGTGGGGGTGGAGTTGATAACGCGCTACATGGATTGGGAAAACCGGGGCGTGGCCGTGTTGTTTGGCGACGGATGCGCGGCGATTGTGATTGAAGCGACCGAAGAAAAAACCGGCCTGCTGGCAGAAACGCTCGGCTGCATCAGCGATGCGCGCGGCATCCTGCGCATCGGCGGTTATGGCGCGACGTATGCCAACGCTAACGTCACGTTTGGCGACATGTCGTGGACATTTGACGGCCCGCAGATTTTCAAAAAAGCGGTGCAAGGCATGACCGACGCCAGCGCAAAGACGTTGGCCAAAGTCGGCGTATCTGCTGACGACATTGATCTTGTGGTGCCCCATCAAGCCAATTCACGCATCATTGAATCGGTCGCGAAATATGCTGGCATACCGATGAGCAAAGTGCAGCTCACGGTGCAAAAGTACGGCAACATGAGTGCGGCGACGGTGCCTGTTGCATTGGTAGAGGCGCTGGAGGAAGAGCGAATTCGACCGCACGCGAAGCTATTGATGCCAGCCTTCGGCGCGGGGCTGACGGTATGTTCCCACTACGCCGAATGGGGCGACCGCGTGACGCCGAAAGATGTGAGTGATGTTGAGCTTGCGCCGTGCGACAAGACGGCGCTTGAGTTGGTTAACGAAATTCGGGCGAAAAAAGACATTCGTGGTCGCAGCGCGCCGGGGCTGGCGAATGCGTATTGTGTTGATCAGAAACCGTTCGGAACGCAGTAACCACACGTTATCGTTGACATAGGTTGCGCTACGCGCACCCTCGGTCGCGAATCACGTTGGCGTCGATGGTTGTGTGTTGCTGCGCAGAGCGCACCCTATGAGCCGCGAAAATCAGTGCCGCTCGTAGTGCGGCACCGCTTCTCCTTCAGTGCAAAACTTGCGAAGCAATGACAATCGTTCTTGCGAAGCCTTCCCATCGGCAACGGCTGTCCGCAACGCGCAGTTCGGTTCGTGCAAATGTTTGCAATCGCGGAATCGGCATTGCCCCAACGCGTCGCGAAATTCGGGAAATGCGCGCTCGATTTCTTGCCGGGAAAAGTGCGCCAAGCCGAACACCTGCATGCCAGGCGAATCAATCACCCAGGTCGCTTCACTACCCAACGTGAATAGTCGCGTGAAAGTCGTGGTGTGTTTGCCCGAGCCGAGCGCCATTGAGATTTCGTTGGTGCGCTGCGCTTCTTCGCCGACCAGCGCGTTAAGCAGCTTGCTCTTGCCCATGCCGGACTGCCCGATCAACACCGAGCGCTCACCCATGAGGCGCTCACGCATTGGTGCATCGTTAAATTTGGCGGAAAAGAGCACGACGTCATAGCCCATGTCGCGATATCGGGCGAGCGCGTTGGCGGTGGCTGCCGCTTCGACCAGATCGATCTTGTTGAGTCCGATGATGGCCTTCACGTTGCTAGCTTCGGCGCAGATCAGCCAGCGGTTGAGCAGTTCGTCGGAATACACCGGTAGCGGCGCGATGATGCAGGCCACTTGCGTGACGTTTGACGCGACCAGCTTTTCCTTGAACGCATCCGCGCGGTAGAACAGCGACTTGCGCTCGCCGACGGACTCGATCACGCCGTCGCGATCATTGGTGCGAGTCAGGCTCACCGTGTCGCCGCAGGCAAATTGCAGTGTGCGGCCTTTGCTCAGGCAGCGGATGCGCTCACCCGTGTTGAGAAGGACTACGGTGTGGCGTCGCTGCGTTTCAATCACCAGGCCCTGATGCATGTAATTTTCCGGTGCTAAAACTAAACGAGAAGGACGGCGGCTTCGATGCGAGCCGCACAGATGAAATCATTGATCGAGATGCCGCCCAAGCCCCGCTCAACATCATGTGTGTTGAAAGCAATCTCAAGGCGGTTGTAATGCACCGACAGATCGGGGTGATGATCGGTTTGATGGGCAATCGCAGCGACCACATTCGCAAACGCCATCGTCTCGTAATAATTTTTGAACTTGAACGTTTTGACGATCTTGCCAGCGGCAAATTGCCAGTCTGGAAGCAGCGCCAAATGTTCGTCGATCTGCGCTTGCGTGAACGCGGAATTGCCATGCTGTGGCGAGGCTTTGCTGTGAGCAAGGGAATCAAGCGTGACTGAGTTCATAAGGCAGGATTGGGTTGCGGTGATGCTGCGCCGATGGACTGCAAATGCGCAATCCGTATCATCGCGGGCGGATGCGAATGGTGATACGCCGAATACAGCGGATCGGGCGTCAGCGTGTTGGCGTTGTCTTTGTAGAGCTTGGTCAACGCGGTGATCAGATCATCACGGTTGGCGACTTCAGCAGCGTAGGTGTCCGCCTCAAACTCGTGCTTGCGCGAGTACGCCGACGCGATAGGCGCGAGCCAGAACAGCAGCGGCGGCAACACCAGGGAAAACAAAATCAGCGAGACGCCCGGCGCGGTCGCGCCCGTGTCGGCTGCAAATCCGAATGAGGTGTAGAGCCACGGCTGCGGCAGCACCCAAGCCACCGCCGCCAAAAACGCGAGGCTGGCCAGCGCCATGAACACGATGCGCTTGATGATGTGCTTACGCTTGAAATGACCCAGTTCATGCGCGAGCACGGCGACGATCTCTGGATTGCTCAACCGCTCTAAAAGCGTATCGAAAAACACGATGCGTTTGGCTTTGCCGAAACCGGTGAAATACGCGTTGCCATGCGCAGATCGCTTTGATCCATCCATCACGAAAAGGCCTTGACTCTTGAACGCGGTGCGCGCCAGCAGCCCTTCAATCGCGGTCTTGGTTTCGCCGGAATCGAGGGGTTTGAATTTGTTGAATAGCGGCGCGATGAACGTGGGATACAGCGCCAGCATCAACAACTGAAATCCGATGAACACCAGCCACGCGTACAGCCACCACAGCGGCCCGGCGCTGCGCATCAGCCAGAATACCAGCGCGGCAAGCGGCAGGATCAGCGCTGCGCTGAGCACCGATCCCTTGACCATATCTAGCCAGAACGTCGCACGCGTCGTCTTGTTGAACCCGAATTTTTCTTCAACATAAAACGTGTTGTAGTAACTGAACGGAATGCCGATGATGCCAGTGACGACCGACAACAACGCGATCAGCGCGACTTCGCGACCGACCGGCATATCGGCCAGTGGTGCCGTCACTTGCCACAGCCGGCTCAAACCGCCGAACAAAATGAGCGCAGAAACGACCAATCCGACTGCAGCTTCCACCTGCATCGCGCGGCCCTTAGCCTTGGTGTAATCAGCCGCGCGCTGATGGTCGTCAAGCGCGATGCGGCCCGCGAACGGCTCCGGCACCTCGTCGCGAAACGCAGCAACCCATTTCAGGTGGCGCGAGAGTAGCCAGCGCTCGATAAAGTAATGCGCCAACAGGGCGAAGATAACCACATTGGCGAAGGTCGTAGCGGAAATTCCGGGCAGGATGGTGGTGGCGTCGGTGGGCATGCGCTGTGGGAAAATCGAATTGTTCTAATTGTTGACGATATTGGGGTGTAGCACGCGGATTAAAGCGCTGCTGCACTGACGATCTGTCGCCCCTGCGAAGGCAGGGGCCCAGCGACTTCTGGTTCAATCATGCGGCTGGCTTGACCGGCAACGGCTCAAAGCCACTGGGTTCCTGCCTTCGCAGGAACGACGACTTCTTTACTCACGGTGCATCGCTTCATGTCACAAAACCAAAATCACCTCATCTGGCTCGATATGGAAATGTCGGGGCTTGACCCCGAGGTCTGCCGCGTGCTCGAAGTGGCCGTCGTCATCACTGATAAAGACCTGAACACGGTCGCTGAAGGCCCGGTGCTGGTGATTCATCAGTCCGACGCCGTGCTTGACGCGATGGACGCTTGGAACAAAAACACCCATGGTCGTTCCGGCCTGATCGACAAGGTCAAGGCGTCGACGTTGACCGAGGATCAGGCATCCGCGCAGATGATCGACTTTCTCGCTAATTACATTCCCAAAGGCGTGAGCCCGTTGTGTGGTAACAGCGTGCATCAAGATCGTCGATTCATGGTGCGCTACATGCCCACCTTCGAGGCGTATTTTCACTACCGGAACCTCGACGTCAGCACCTTGAAGGAGCTGGCTTCGCGTTGGGCACCCGAAGTGAAAAAAAGCTTCGTGAAAAAGACCATGCACACCGCACTCGCCGACGTGTACGAGAGCATTGATGAGCTGAAGCATTACCGCGATCACTTCATCAAACTGCCCGCGCCTGCTGACGTCGTTGCTTAGGAGGCGTTGCTGTGAAGTTTTGCTCCGTTTGCGGCAGCGCCGACATTGCGCTCACCGTGCCTCCAGGCGATCAGCGTGCGCGATACGTCTGCCCCGCCTGCGGCACGGTGCATTACGAAAACCCGAAAATTGTCTGTGGCGTGGTGCCGGTATTTGAAGACAAAGTGATGCTCTGCCGTCGCGGTATCGAACCGCGGTTCGGCAAGTGGACACTGCCGGCCGGTTTCATGGAAAACGAGGAAACGGTTGAAGAGGGCGCGCAACGTGAACTGTACGAAGAAGCCGTTTCAACGGTCGCTCTCGGCCCGTTGCTGACGGTGATTTCAGTGCCCCATATTTCGCAGGTTCACATGATGTATCTGGGGACCATGGTCGAGCCGAAATTTGCGACCACGCCGGAGAGCACAGAAATCAGGCTTTTCACCGAGGCTGAGATTCCGTGGGGCGAGCTTGCATTTCGAACGGTCAAGACGGCGCTGGAACATTATTTTGAATGCCGACGGCTCGGCGAATTTACGCTGAAGCGTGCGCGGATCGATTAAAAACGGGTTAACAGCTTTTCGCTGCAAGCCCCATTTAATATGGGCATAGGCTGCGAAAAGACCTGAAGTCGATAAAAAAGAAGGAATTTTTCATGATTTTTAGGTCTTTTGCGGCGGTTTCTGCATTGTTCACCATCGCAGTTTGCGCGCAGGAAGCGACGTTTTCCACCAAATCATTGACGCCAGAAACCGCGTTGATCGCCGCCAAAGCCGCGCTCGAAAAATGCCGTAAAGATGGCTATCAGGTAACTGTCGCCGTGGTGGATCGAAGCGGCCTCACGCAAGTGTTGTTGCGCGACCGATTCGCTGGCGCGCACACCGTCGACATCGCGCCAAACAAAGCGTGGACGGCAGTCAGCTTTCGCATCCCGACCGCTGCACTAGCCGTTGAAACGCAGGCAGGCAAACCGATGAGCGCGATTCGCAGTCATCCGAAAGTGTTCGCCGCTGGCGGCGGACTCGTCATTGAGGCGGGCGGCTCGGTGCTCGGCGGAATCGGCGTTTCCGGCGCACCGGGCGGCGAGGCGGATGACGAGTGCGCGAAGGCGGGCATTAAGGCGATTGCCGACGCCATTGAGTTTTGAGGAACGCGGCGTTAGCGACCGAACCGTATCGCATGTGACGCATAGGAACAACATGAAAAAAATCGCACACATTCAGAAGAGCGCTCCGGCGCCTTGGGTTGGCAACGGGTTCCATGTGAATTCGCTATTTTTCTATGAGCAGGACGCAGCGGCGTTGAGCCCGTTCCTGATGCTCGATTACGGTTCGCCCAAATCATTCGCGCCGTCAACGCAACCGCGTGGCGTGGGTCAGCATCCACATCGCGGGTTTGAGACCGTGACCGTGGCGTATCAGGGCGAAATTGAGCATCATGATTCCGAAGGCAATCAAGGCACCATCGGGCCGGGCGACGTGCAATGGATGACGGCTGCCTCCGGCATCGTGCATGAAGAGTGGCTTTCACCCAAGTTCAACGCCAGCGGCGGCGTGCTCGAAATGGCGCAGCTCTGGGTGAATTTGCCTGCAAAACACAAGATGACACCACCGCGTTATCAGGAGATTGTGAAGGCGCAAATTCCCACCGTGGTCGACGCGGCCGGCGCGCGGGTGCAGGTGATTGCAGGCGAATATGCTGGCAAGCGCGGGCCTGCGATGACCTACTCGCCAATTAATGTGTGGGACACGCAGATCAGCGCGGGCCAGACGCTGAACCTGACGGTGAAGGACGGCTACACCACGTTATTGGCGGTGCTCAAGGGCAGTGTGCGCGTGAACGATACGCAGACCGTGGCGTCGCCCGCGTTGGTCATTTTGGATCGCAAAGGAACCGAGGCGAAGCTCGAAGCGTTGGGCGGTGAGGCGACCGTTTTGGTGCTTAATGGCGAGCCGCTGCATGAGCCTGTTGTCGGCTACGGCCCGTTCGTGATGAACACGGAAGCGGAAATCATGCAGGCTATGCAGGACTTTCAATCGGGACGGTTTGTGCGGGCGAAGGCTGCGGTTTAGGCGCGATCAAACTATTTTGATCATCAGCGCAATTTAGAACGGTAAAACTTTACGGCGTCATCCTCGCCGAAGGCGGGGATCCAGGCACTCAACTTTCGCCGCTAAATCATCGTGAAGAGCGACGCTCAAGTTTCTGGATTCCCAGCTTCGCTGAGAATGACGCCGGATGGGTTAGTGCCTTAGGGCTGCGGCGGAGTTTCCGTGGCAACCGCATCATCATCTGGCTCCGCATCGCCATCAGGCGCGCTAACCAGACCAGCCTCTTTGTCGGCTTGTTTCTGCTTCAGCTTTTCTTCTTTTTTCTTCTTTTTCGCCAATTCTTTTTGGCGTTTCTCGAATCCGTAATTGGGTGTGGCCACAGTTTTCTCTCTAGTTAGTGACAGAACTTTAGCATTTCACACGATTTCGGGTGGCTTGAGGCATTCGCGCAAGGCGGTTCTTGCGACAATTAGCCATATGAACTTCGAAGCTAGCAAGCCAACCGCCCCGGAATCGTTGTGGCACATCGCGTTCTATCAGTTCGTCACGTTGCCTGATACCGACGCGGTGGCGCTTCGTTTGCGCGAGTTGACACATGCGCTTACCGGCAGCATTCTCGTGGCGCGGGAGGGCATTAACGGCGTCGTCGCAGGGCCTTCTGCGGCGCTAGCTGCATTCGAGCACGCGTTGACCAGCGATGATGCGCTTAACGGCTATTTCGCAAGCACCGTGTTCAAACGCAGCGCCTGCAAGTCGGCCCCCTTTTTTCGCATGAAAGTGCATTGCAAAAAAGAGATCGTTGCGTTCGGCGCGGACAGTGTCAGCCCAGCCTCCGCTGCATCGAGCGTCAGCCCGCAGGCCTGGCGCGAGCTGATTGCGCAGGACGACGTGGTGGTCATCGACAATCGCAATAGTTTCGAATATCGCCTCGGCAAATTCAAATCAGCGATTGATCCCAAGGTGCCAAATTTTCGTGATTTTCCGAAGTACGTCGAGGCCAACGCGTCCGATTGGAAAGCTCAAGGCAAGCGCGTTGCGATGTATTGCACCGGCGGAATTCGCTGCGAAAAATCGAGCGCGTGGATGCGTGAGCAAGGGCTTGAAGTGTTTCAGCTTGAGGGTGGAATATTGAACTATTTTCAGTCGATGCCCGACGCAGAAAAGGACTGGGAAGGCGAATGTTTCGTGTTCGACAACCGAATAGCGCTCGATACGAAGTTGCAGGAGACCGACACCACGCTTGAGCAGGTTTACGACGGTGAGCCGGACGGCGAGTGGCGCATCGCGCGGGCGCGGCGGCTGGATGCGGCGAGCTGACGGCAACGAAGCATGATCGGAGGCAAGCTACCGGATCGCGAAGGCGTCAGCGCTAGCGTGATTGCTACAACTGCCGGTGACTGGGCAACATTTTTCGACTTTCTGACGCAGAAATTTCCAGCGGTTGATCAAGACGAATGGCTGGCAAGACTTAACGGAGGCGGCGTCGTCGATCAGCACGGCGCGACGATCACCGCCGACACGCCGTATCGCCCGAACAGCAAGCTTTTCTACTACCGCTTTGTGGCCGACGAACCGCACATTCCGTTTGAGGAAACGGTGTTGTTCCAGGACGACCTGATTATCGTCGCTGACAAGCCGCACTTTCTGCCGGTCACGCCTGCGGGCAGATACGTTCAGGAGACATTGCTGGTTCGCCTCAAACGCAAGCTCGGTATCGACACGCTCGCGCCAATGCATCGCATTGATCGCGATACAGCGGGGCTGGTGTTGTTCACCATTCAGCCGCACGCGCGCGATGCATATCAAAAATTATTTCGTGAACGGCGCATTGAAAAAACTTACGAAGCGATTGCGCCATGGCGGGCTGATTTAGCGCTGCCAGTGATCTATCGCAGTCGGCTGGTTGAGAGCGAGGCTTTCATGCAAATGCAGGCGGTGGACGGGGATGCGAACGCGTTGACTGCCGTTGAAGTGATGGAGATTAACGGCCACTTGGCGCGCTACCAATTGCGTCCGCTCACGGGGCAAAAACACCAGCTCCGCGCGC
>ENA-OBLH01000044-OBLH01000044.1-metagenomes-genome-assembly--contig:-NODE-44-length-43997-cov-4.64997_pt1 | contig 43997 bp, 48 predicted proteins | sample MGYA00153382_OBLH01 | MGnify analysis MGYA00153382
TCCGAAACCCCGCCTCCACCCCGCGAGGGGAGAGGGGACAAATCCGACGCGTCGCTCACAACGATTTCGTCATTTCGCGGTCGGCCACAACACCATCTGCGTGCAACGAAACAGCGCAATGGTCTTGCCCGTTTCGCGATGCTTGACGACGGCGGCCCACACTTGGGTGGTGCGGCCCAAATGCTCGGGGCGCGCTTCGACGTAAATCGTGCCGTCGAGCGCCGTGCCGAGGTGGTTGCTTTTGAGTTCAATCGTAGTGAAGCCTTTGGCGCCTTCTGGCAGATGCGAAATGCAGCCGTAACCGCACATCGTGTCCGCCAATCCAACCACGGTCGCCGCATGCAAATAACCGTTCGGCGCAAGCAGTTCCTCGCGTACTTTTAGCTCGGCGATGAGTAAGCCTTCAGTAACCGAAATCAGCTCGATGCCGAGCAGCCCCGGCAGCTTGCCGACGCCGCGATTTTTCATCGACTCGGCCGTGAAGCCGTCGCGCAATGCCATGGGCAGCAGAGTCCTAGCGGAAGGTGTAGCCGACGGCTAACTGAAACGCAGCGCCGCCTAGCAAAATGCCTTCGATGCTCACGTTGCCATAGCGCACGCCGAGCGAAGGGATGATTGCGGGCGCGATCTCAGCGCGATTAAACGGAATTTTGTCGCGATATTTGCCGCGATAACCATGTAGCAAACCTGCGGTCACTTTGGCGTAAATATTTGGATGAAGATCCCACTTTTGACCCCAGTAAACATACTGAGAAAACTGGCCAAACGAGTTGTCAAACAGCGCCAAACCGAACAAGGTTTGATCCGCACCCCACACGCGGTCGTACTTAGAGCGAATTTCCGCGTTCACCATGTGCGTCCACTTCGCGTGGTCCGGGCTCGGGCTGAAGTGAAGGGTTTTCGGCGCGTACTGAATAAATACTTCGTCGCCATCGCGTAACCACGTGTTCGCGTTTCGACCATCGGTCACTGCGTCAGCGAGGGTGGGCGATATTTGCGCAAAAGACTGCGCGGCACCTACCGCCGAAACCACTGTCACGGTGACAGCAGCGAGTTGTTTCCAAAGTTTCATCAATCAGTAACCTTTCTTCATAGGGTCTTCGGCGTCGCGCATTTCTTCGGCTTTTTTCATCGCCTTGTCGATATCGTCCTTGACCTTGTCAATCGTTTTTTCTTTGGTCGGGAGCGGTGTCGGCGGCGGGTTCGCGGGTTGGCATGCCGCAAGGGCAAACGCGCAACACACAGCGAGCAGCGCAACTTTCAATCTAGTCCCGAAAATTATTGAACTGCAAGGGCAGATCAGTGATGTCTTTTTTGATCAGCGCCATCGCAGCTTGCAAGTTGTCTTTTTTGTCACCCGTCACGCGCACCGCAGTGCCTTGAATCGAGCCACTTACTTTGAGCTTGCTGTCTTTCAACAGTTTGACCACTTTTTTCGCGATCTCGGTCTCAAGCCCGTCTTTCAATTTGTCGACGCGCTTCATCTTGTCGCCGCCGATTTTTTCTGGCTTGCCTTTTTCAATTGAGCGCGAATCGACACTGCGTTTGGCAAACTTGTTGAGCAGCACTTCATCGACCTGGCCGAGCTTGAAATCATCATCGGCGAAGACAGTCATCGTCTTCTCTTTCTCGTTCAGCTCAACGCGCGAATCGGAGCCTTTGAAATCGAAGCGATTGGTGATCTCTTTGTTCGCCTGATCAAGCGCGTTTTTGATTTCAACCCAAGTGAGTTCGGAGACGGTGTCAAACGATGGCATGGCTTGGCTTGCAGAGGTGCGGTAGGGCGGAAGCTACAAGTGTAAGGGGTTCTCGCCATCACGGATCGGTCAGCGGTTCCGCTCGTCCGAAACAATCCGTCCGTCCGCGAGCGTGATCCGGCGGTCGCAGGTGGCCGCCAATCTTGGGTCGTGCGTCACGATCAAAAATGAGGTGCCGAAATCGCGGTTAAAGGTGCGCAGCATCACAAAAATGTCGTCAGCGGTTTTGGTGTCGAGATTGCCTGTCGGCTCGTCGGCGAGCACCAGCGCGGGGCGAACGGCTAGCGAGCGGGCGATGGCGACGCGTTGCTGCATGCCGCCCGACAGCTCGGACGGTTTCTTTGATTCTGCGCCTTTGAGCCCGACTGACGCCAGCAATTGCATCGCTTCCGCGCGCGCCTTTTCGGTGATTTTTTCGCCGTTGATCATGCGCGGCATCAACACATTTTCAAGTGCCGAAAACGCGGGCAGCAGGTGATGAAACTGAAACACGAATCCCAGTGTTTCGGCGCGCAATCGTGTCAGCGTGTCGTCATCGCTATAGCTCACCGCACGTCCGGCGATTTCAACGCTGCCGGACGTGGGCGCTTCAAGCAGCCCGATGATATTGAGCAGCGTGCTTTTGCCGGAGCCCGACGGCCCGATGAGCGCGGTGAATTCACCTGCGGTCAGCGTCAAATCGATGCCGTGGAGAATTTCCGCCTCCACCGGTTTGCCGATGTTGTACGACTTGCGGATCGCGGATAGTTTGAGGACAGCGTCGGTCATGCGCGCATCGCCAGCGCGGGGTCGAGCGCGGCTGCGCGTCGAGCGGGCGCTATAGCGGCTAGTGTGCCGCAGAGTGTCGCTACCGCGCAAGAAATCAGCAGCAACTGCGCGGTCAAATCAATCGGAAACAGCGCGTTGCCATCGGCGCTGCGCACAAACGTGGTGAACATGAACACCAGCAACGCGGCGAGCCCAGCGCCGAGCAGCGACCCAACCAATCCCACCAGCGAGCCCTGAAAAAGAAACACCCGTGTCATCTGCCCACGCGACGCGCCCATTGCGCGCAGGATGCCGATCTCGCGCGTCTTTTGCACCACCGCCACCACCAGCACGCTGGCTATGCCGAGCATCACCACAATCGACACAAAAACGCGGATGATGGCGGTGGAAGCCGACTGCGCGTTGAGCGCGCTCAGCAGTTGGTTGTTGGTCTCCATCCAACTTTCAACTAGTAAAGGCGTGACGCTCGCGACGTTGGCGGCGACTGCGTCGGCGGCGAATACGTCCTGCACCCGCAAGTCGATAGAGGTGATGCCGCCGGGCAATCCGTATAGCGATTGCGCGGTGCGAAGCGGGAGGTAAACGGCGCGACGATTCAACTCACGATTGCCGAGATCTAGCGTGCCTGAAATCCGGTATTGATCGCCCTCATTGCCTGCTGTTCCAGTCGAAAGCGTGATGCGGTCGCCAACGGTGGCACCGAGGTCGCGCGCCAGTTCAATGCCGATCAGCACCTCGCCCGGCTCCAGACGCAACGCGCCCGCGACCAGCTTGTCGCGCAGCTCCACGATGCGGTCGTAGCGCGGCAAATCGATCCCGGAGATGGCCACTGAGTTGCGCCCTTCGCCACGTATCGCAATCGCCGCACCGGTGAACAGCGGAGATACGGCCACCACGCCGGGCACCGCTTCGTACGCGGCGACCACCTGCTGCCAGTTGTCGATTGATCGCACTTTGCGCGGTGCGGTTTGCACCGTGGCAACGCCCGCGTCACCCGCGTCAATTTGCGCACGTGTGATCGGCTCAATGGGCTTGGCGACGATGTGCGCCTGCGCGCCTAGCGTGCGGCGAATGGTGTTGGATTGCAGGCCGACGACCAACGCAGAAATAAAGATCACTACGGCCACGCCGACCATCACGCCGCCCACGATCAAGACTGATTGCGCGCGCCCTTCACGCAAAAAACGCAGCGCGATTTGTAACTCAAAGCGCATCGCTCGCTACTGCCCCGGCAGCGGCATGTCGACGCCTTTCGGCCGCGCCACCGCAGACGCGGGCACGCCGCGCACGCGCTGCCCCGCACGCGCTTTGACGTCAACAATCACCTCGTCGCCCGCGTTCAATCCCGATGCAATTTCAACCCGTTGTAACGACTGCACGCCGATCTTCACGTCCTGTTCCTGTGCCGTGCCCGCGCGCACCATGAGCACGTATTTGCGCTCACCGGCTTCGCGCAAAGCGCTGCCGGGAATGCTTAGCGCATTTTGTTTTTGTGCAACGACGACCTCAGCCGATACCGTCATGTCGTCGCGCAAAATGGTGGGCGGTTTCGGCACCCGCAACCGCGCCTCCACGGTGCCGCGCGTCACGTCGACCGACGGCGCGAGATAGATCAGTTCCGCATCAAATTTCACGTCGGGGAAGGCGTCGGCCGAGGCCACCGCACGCATGCCCTCTTTCACGAAACGCAGGTTCTTCTCGTCAATCTGCGCGATCAATCGCGTCTCGCCGGTGATCGCCAGTGTCAGCAGCTTTTTGCCCGCCTGAGCCACGTCGCCCACCTCCACGCTGCGCGCGATCACGCGGCCATCGGCGGGGGCGGTGATGCTGGTCTGCTCAAGCTTTGCGCGCACGACCTGTACAGCGCCCTGCGCCTCGCGTACGCGGGCCTGCGTCGCTTGCGCCTCGGCACCGCCACGGGTGTTGGCGGTGGCTTGTGCTGCGGCCTGCTGGTACGTGGCCCGCGCGCTGGCGGCGGCGCGCTCAACATCCTGCAACTTGGCGTCGCCGATGAAGCCTTTCGCGTGCAGACTCTGGTTGCGCGCAAGGTCACTCAACGCATATTCCATATTCACGCGGCTCAGCGCGAGGCCCTGTGTGGCCACCGGCCCCGACAGTTCGAACTGTGATTTCAGTCGTGCGTCGGCCGTGCCCTGCGCCGCCTGCGCCTGTTGCAACTGGGCGCGCAGATCGTCATCATCCAGCATCACCAGCAACTGCCCGGCCTTCACGGTGTCGCCCTCGCGTACCAGCACTTTTTCGACCCGCACGGTCAGCGTGCTGGCAAGGTCAGTGCGGGCAACGCTTGCCACACGAGACGAGAATACGAGCGAATGCTGAATCGGCCCGGTCGTGACGGTCACCACCTCCGCAGCGGTGCCACGCCACCAGAGCACTGCGGCAACGATGGCCGCGACAACAACCGCGATGAGCGCGAGCAGCCAGCCTTTGGGCGATGCGCCGCCCGATTTATTCCACCATGCCATTGTGTGTGCTGCTTTGTGACTAAGACTTGCAGCTTAGCAACGTTCCGCTAGCTGTCGTTTGATTTAGCGCCAAACAATGCGTCAAAAGCGTCGTCGGAGTTTGATTTAATCGCTTTACCGATGCGTTTGCCAGAAAACGCTTCTTCGACCTTGTCCTCGAAAAAACTGTTCGGCGAAGGCGAGACCATGAGCTGGCGGTAGGTTTCTGGCGAAACGCCTTTGTATTCAAAAATATCGCCGTTCGCAAACTTAATCTCCATGATGCGGGCGCGATCATCGTAGCCCGCAGCGCGGAGTTTGCTGGATTTCAGGGGTTTGAGGAGCATGCGTGGATTATGCAGTTGCGATGGACAGTGGGCACAATGGCTTTTCGCATAGTCGCTTTATTGCATGTGGGCTAGCAGCGATAAATGTGTAATATCGACTTTAAGACTTTTAGGCGCTGAGCCTTTATAAAATGGGCGATTCATAAAAAAGCTGATAGTTCGGCAAGGTTCTGCAACCAGTTGCAGCGCGACTTTTTTGGCGGGCCATTGAGGCGCTGAAAGACCGCTAAATCACACCGCGAGCAGATTTTTGAGCTTTGCCTTGTTCGGCAGTCGATGAATATCGAAATCGCTGTCAATCGACACAATGTCGGTGATTCCGGTTTCAATCGATAGCGCAACCAGCGTCATCAGGGAAATCCATAGGCAGGTCGTGATACTTCTGCGTGTAGCTGAGCATGCTATGCACTTTGTCAACGTTCAAATGGTGGACATCCAGTCCGCCGTTTTCAACCCACTGCAAGAGCGAGCGTTGCGCGTTTGCCGTGTTTGAAAGTATGTAAGCGCTCTCCGTGAGCACGGGCCACGTTGTCACCAGATCGCCGCGAAATTCCTCGAAAAACTGCCTGCACAGCGCATGGTCAGCATCGCGTGGATTAAACAGTGCGATCAGCGGGCCTGCGTCGATTAGTGTGCATTTTTTATGGAGAGCGCAACTAAATTGGTGGCTGATCGATGCAGAAATGGATATAAGCCGAGCTTGCTAGTTCGCAATCGCTCGAATCAAATCACGGGCAGTGAGCTGGAGCGCGGATTCCAATGCGTCGCGAGGGCTTGATAACAGTGAGACCTGAACGCTGTGAAATGCGCCAAGTGTCTTGTCGCCATATTGCACTCCCGCGAGTACGCTGAGCTTTGGCCGTGTGCCGGCCCATTGCAATGCATAACCTACGGCACTACCGACAACCACTCCACCCGGCCCCAATGCTGCTGCGCCGTACAGCGGTTGCGCCGATGGCGCAATCACATTGGCGGTGACAAGCAGTGACACGAGCTTCAGGTCTTTGCCTGCTAACGATTGGTTACCTTGTCGAGCAAGTTCGCGTTCGAGCAGCACCGCCGCAGAAGGTGATATTGCGTCGTCTCCAAGCGTCCGTTCCTCCATTCCGCCAGAACCAGATCGATCTGAACGCTTTTCGACGTCGGGCCTCAGATCAATCAGCTTGAAAGTTGGCGCTATTGTTGGCGCGCTTGAAGCCATCGAAATCTGTTGAGGGTTACCTGTGCAACCCACAAGCACAAACAATCCTACCGCACCCCCAAAAACGCCATTCGCATCGCGTCGCGCTTAGAACTTGATCGCATCACTCTTGTCGTCCAGCAAATTAGCCGCCCCACTCCCTGCCGCCAACATCCCCGCCTTCGCATAAACGCCCAACTTATCCCGCGAATCCGAAATATCAAGATTGCGCATGTGCAACTGCCCGATGCGATCCAGCGGCGAGAAGGCTTCGTCTTCCACGCGTTCCATCGACAAACGTTCGGGGTGATAGGTCGCGTTCGGGCTTTGTGTGTCGAGCAGCGTGTAGTCGTCGCCGCGACGCAGTTCAACCGTCACGTCACCGGTGACCGCGCGACCGACCCATTTTTGCAACGTGTCACGCAGCATCAAACTTTGCGGGTCGAACCAGCGGCCTTCGTAGAGCAGGCGACCGAGGCGCCGACCCATGGTGCGGTAATTTTCTATCGTGCCTTCGTTGTGAATCGCCGAGATCAGGCGCTCGTACGCGATGAACAGCAGCGCCATGCCGGGCCCTTCATACACGCCACGGCTCTTGGCCTCGATGATGCGATTTTCGATTTGATCCGAAATACCGAGACCGTGACGACCGCCAATTTTGTTGGCTTCCAGCACGAGGTCAACCTGGCTCGCGAACGTCTTTCCGTTGAGCGCAACCGGAAAGCCTTCTTCAAAGCGAATCGTGACTTCTTCCGACTTGATTTCAACGGACTGATCCCAATGCTTCACCGACATGATCGGGTTGACGATGCGCAGGCCCTTGCTCAAAAACTCAAGATCCTTGGCCTCATGCGTCGCGCCCCAGATGTTGCTGTCGGTCGAGTACGCTTTTTCCATACTCATCTTGTACTCAAAGCCGTGCTCGTTGAGCCATTCGCTCATTTCTTTGCGACCACCCAACTCCGAAACAAACGCCTGATCGAGCCAAGGTTTGTAAATCTTCAAACCCGGATTTGCCATCAAACCGTAGCGATAAAAGCGTTCGATATCGTTGCCCTTGTAGGTCGAGCCGTCGCCCCAGATGTTGACGTCATCTTCCTGCATCGCCTTCACCAGCACCGTGCCGGTGACGCAGCGGCCGAGTGGCGTGCTGTTGAAGTAAGTGCGGCCCGCCGTCGTGATGTGAAACGCACCGCATTGCAGGGCGACCAGGCCCTCATGAACCAGCGCTTCGCGGCAGTCAATCAGGCGCGCGCCCTCGGCGCCGTACTCGGTCGCCTTGCGCGGAATGTCGTCGTAATCGGTTTCATCCGGCTGCGCAAGGTTTGCCGTGTAGGCATACGGAATCGCGCCCTTGTGACGCATCCACGCCAAAGCCGCAGAGGTGTCAAGACCACCAGAAAAGGCGATGCCCACCTTCTGGCCAACCGGGAGGGAGAGGAGAATTTTGCTCATGTTACCGACGATTTTAGCGGGCGCGTTCCTTCTCCATAAAACGCGACGCCGCGCAAAGGCGGCGTCGCAGTGGCCGAATTCGGGTCGATTTACAGCGGTGGCAAGATCACTTTGTCGATCACGTGGATCACACCGTTGCTGGTGAGAACGTCTGTTGCCATGATGTTTGACACCCGATTGCGACCGTCGGTGATGGCTACGCCGGCAGTCGTTGCCTGAATGACAAACGTTTTGCCATGGACCGTAGTGATCGGCGTGTTCAATGAAATGTCAGCCTTCAACACGCGGGCTGCAACGACGTTGTAGGTCAACACGCTGCGCAGCAAAGCCTTGTTTGCAGGAACCAACAACGACGGGCCAGTGGCGGTTGTGCTGCCTGTGAGCTCTCTGGCCAGCGCGTCAAACGCAGCGTTGGTCGGGGCGAACACGGTGAAAGGGCCGATGCCTGACATGGTGGTCACCAAATCATTGTTGTCGCTGGCAAACTGCAACGCGGCGACCAAGCTCGTGAACTCAGGGGACGAGGCAATGGCCGTTTGCACCACGTCTTTGTCTGCTGGCAGCAACACCGCATCAATCAAATGCACTACGCCGTTGCTGGCTTTGATATCGGTGGTAATGATGTTGGACTTGCCGTTTCGACCATCGGTGATGACCGGTTTGCTGGCCACCAAATCAATCTTGAAGAATCCACCGCCCGCAGGGGTGATCGCCTTGCCGAACGGGATGGCGGCTGAGCCAACCGTGCTGGTGAGTACGTGGTACTGCAATACTGATTTCACCAGCGCTTTGTTCGCGGGCACCAGAATGTCCGGGCCGCGCGCATTGGCATTGCCTGTGAGTTTTTTCGCTAGCGCGTCAAAGGCTGCGTTGGTCGGGGCGAATGTGGTGAGCGTACCGGCTGACCCCAGCAGATTGACTAAATCATTGTTGTCGCTGGCGAACTGAACAGCGGCGACGAGCGAAGACAGGTCTGGCGTCGCCTGCGCGGTGGCGAGAATAGACACGGGTGGCGGTGGTGCGACTTCGTGGTCGTCTGAGCCGCACGCAGCTAGCAGCGAAACGGCGCTTGCCGCGAGGACGTACTTCATTAACTTCATGTGGACTCCGTGGATAAACCTTAGGGGTGATTTGCGGCGGTCTTATCTCAATGAGGCTCTTGGTGGCCGTAATTTGCAGCACGAAAAAAACGGTCAACCACCTTGCAGTGATTGACCGCTTGCGACCGAAGGAAGTGTTACTTTGGCAGCACGACGGTATCGATGACGTGGATCACGCCGTTTGAGGCAGCAACGTCGACGGCGGTGACTTTGGCACCGTTGACGGTCACGCCCTTTGCATCGGCTTTAACGTCAAGCGACTGGCCGTTGACCGTGGGCACCATGCCGGTTTTCACGTCCTTAGCCATTACTGAGCCCGCGACTACGTGATAGGTCAGGATCGCTTTCAGCTTGGGGATGTCTTTCAGCAGCGCGTCGACGGTGCCCGCTGGCAACTTGGCGAATGCCGCGTCGGTCGGTGCAAAAACAGTGAACGGACCCTTGCCAGACAGCGTGTCGGCGAGCCCAGCGGCTTTGACTGCGGCAACCAGCGTCTTGAAGCTGCCATTGCTGGACGCGACTTCGACGATGGTGCCCGCGGCGCTAGCGGCGCTGGAGATGAGTGCCAGGCTGACGCCTGCGACTGCGAACTTAATTGATTTTGCGAACATGAATAAACTCCGAGGGAAAAGAAACATCTGAGAAAACGATACAGTCTGGGATAGACTTTACCGTCGCAAACAACCTGTTTGGTCGTAATGTGAACCCATTAGTTCAAATTATGACTGGAAAGTTCAATTTTTGGCAACCCCTTATCGATTACGTCAGCTCGAAATGCGGGAAGAGGCCATCCTGGACGCTGCTCACCAGCTTCTCGGGCACCTCGGTTACGAGGAAATGACCATGGATGCGGTGGCCACCGAGGTCGGCATCGCCAAAGCGAGTCTATATAAGCACTTTCCGTCAAAAGAGCGGCTGGCAGCGCGTACCATGACGCGGTTGTTTGAGCGAACGGTTATCAAGTTGCACGCAATTGACGGCAAACTATTGGCAGGTGAAAAGCTGCGCGTCATGCTCGAATGGGTATTGCAAGAGCGGCTGAAGGGCAGCATTCCACACCTGCCCGCGACCAACGGTGCGCTGGAACAGGGGTTGATGACTGACGAGGAATATCTCGCCGCCTTGTTCACGCTGAACGCGGCTTTGTCATCATTAATTGACCAAGCGAAGACGGAAGGTGCGCTCTCTCAGGCGCTACCAACTGATTACATCGTTACCGCGATTTACGCGCGATCATGCGACCCGACGCTCGACTACATGAAGCGCGGCAACAGTTATTCCGACGATGAAATCGTTCGCTACATGGTTCATGCGTTCTTTTTAGGCGTGAAAACTTGATTTGTGCCTTGGCGCAGTTTGGAGCAGTACCGATATGCACGTTTTTGTAGGTATGTGGAAACCGAGAAACAGTTGGCTTTCCTTGTCGCAGCCCGCTCGGACGGCGTACTTGAGCAAAGTCACAGCGCTCACGCGACTGCGTTTGGGCTCGAAGGCAGAGCCGCTGGCATGGAGCGAGAACACGCACGCGCCGACGGCTGATAAATGGCAATTTTTTTGCGTGTGGCGGTTTGCTAGCCCAGAATTGGGCGACGCTTATCTAGGCGTGTTGGCCGAGAACGGCTGGAACGATTACTTCGAAACAGAGAGCTTGCGTGGCGCGCCGAAAACGCCGTTTGATGTGATGACGCGTCACGTTCTGCTTTAGCGAGCTAGACGATGCAGGACAAACGGACAGTGAGTCGTTAAACCGTCCATCCTGCCGTCACGGCAATAAATATCACCACGAATGCAGCGACGGCCAGCGCGAAAGTAATCCCCATCACGCGACCGATCCAACGCCCCATATGGATGCGCGTCTGCGCACTTTGTGGCTGGGGACGTTTGCGCACGTCCGAGTTCATTACTTGCGGGTCGAAGCGAACGTTGCTAAGTGCGAGCGTGTCGCAAAGCCAGCGCGCCTGCATCGCAAGTTCATCAACTGTTTTCGCTGAGAACGGCAGGTCGACCGTGCCTAGTTCAGTCCGCGCGGCCAATCCGTAACTCATCACTTTGGTCCCACTCGACATTGACGCCGTTGCTTGTAACGAGGAAATGTCTGTCGCACGGAGCACTTCGGTGCTCATCGTCTTACCCAAAACACGGCTCACAATTTGGAGCTCGCTGGCACGAGCAGTCGCAGATTGCGTAAACGTAAGTATTGCAAGACCAAGCCCAAACAAGAGGATGCCGCCGATCCAAAACGGCAATCCGAATAACGCGATCGCCACGCCCATCATCTGCGCCGCTGTTCCGTCGTCCGAACCTCGCGGGGGCAGCGCGAACCCCGCCGTGTTCCACAACCAGAACGCAGTGAAAGCAAGCAACACGAGCCCGATAACGCGAACTAGGCGTGGACGACCGCGCCAAGTCCAGACACCGGGTGCGATCTCGACTGCGCCTTGCGGAAGCTGTGGCTTGGTGAACTGATCAAGCGCAAATGCGTCAGCTGACGGTGCATCAGCCAGCGGGCCAGCCGATACGCTGACATCCTGCTCGGCTTTCACACCCGGATACTTTGCGAGAGCTGCCGTGGCTCGCCAGCGCCATGCACCGCTGCTCTCCTTCGCGTTTTCCGGCAATGTCAAGCGAGCCGTTGCGTGTCGCAATGCTGGCTGAATAGTTGCCGTTTGAGTAATCGTTTGCCGCGTCGTCCAGCCGTCATCGTCGAGCTGGCCCAGCAGCTCGAACTTGACGGACTGACCGGCAAAGTTGTCATTGTCGACCTGAAAGTCAAGGGTGACCGCGTCGCCGCAGACGACTGAGGCAGGGTGTGCCGCGAGCTTTGTATTGCCAACCCGCCAACGGTCATAGTGTGACTTGATAAGAAACGCCAGCAGTCCCAGTCCGATCAACGCGAAGAGGCTCACAAAACCCAGCGTGGAAAGGGGCGCGGAAGATTGCCACACCACGCCCAGCATCGTGAAGCTGATGGCGCACCAAAACACCGTGAATAGCCAGAGAAAGAGCATGTAGCGAATTATGGAAGATCGTGAGCGTGTGCGCTAGCGATCCCGTGTGACATGCGACGAAGCGCGCACTCGAGCCTGCGTTACACGGCTAACCATGATGTCTTTGCCATGCAAATCAATAATGACTTAATCGGCTCAGCACTCCACCTGAGCCAGCGCCAGCCCGCCCTGCGAAGTCTCCTTGTACTTCGACTGCATGTCCGCCCCGGTGCGGCGCATGGTGTCAATTGCCTGGTCGAGCGAAACACGGTGCGTACCGTCACCGCGCATGGCGAGAGACGTCGCGCTGATCGCCTTCACAGCACCCATTGCATTGCGCTCGATGCACGGGATTTGTACGAGACCGCCAATGGGGTCACAGGTCATGCCGAGATGATGTTCGAGTGCGATTTCGGCGGCGTTTTCGATCTGCTCGTTACTCGCACCGAGTGCGGCAGCAAGTCCCGCCGCGGCCATCGCAGCGGCTGAGCCGACTTCGCCTTGGCAGCCGACTTCCGCGCCCGAAATGGACGCGTTCATCTTGCACAGGGCGCCTACTGCCGATGCGACGAATAGAAAGTCATGCAGACCTTCGTGATTGACGCCGCAAAAATCTTTCGCGTAACGCAACACCGCAGGTACGACCCCCGCAGCGCCATTGGTCGGCGCGGTAACCACGCGTCCGCCCGCTGCGTTTTCTTCATTCACTGCGATGGCGTACACGCTGACCCAGTCGAGCACTTTATGCGGCGCAGGATTACGTTGGCCCCGCTCAACGGTGAGCTGGTGATGAATATCCGGCGCGCGACGCTTGACGTTCAAGCCACCGGGCAACACGCCGCGTGTCGCGATGCCGCGATCAATGCAAGTGAAAAATGTTTCGATCACTCGGTCGAGAAATTGCCGTGTTACGGCTTCGCCACGCAGGCTGTATTCGTTGGCGCGTAGCAGCTCCGCCATCGATGCATTCTGGGCGACAGTTCGCTGCAACAGCTCCACCATGTGCGAGAACGGATGCGGCACAGAAACCTCGCCACCGCGCGGGCTGCCGACGAAGGCCTCGTCTTCGTCGACGATGAAACCGCCGCCGATGGAATACAAAGTGCGCTCGGCGATGGGCGCATTCATATCTTCATCGTATGCACGAAATGTCATTGCATTCGAATGCAGCGGCAACACGTCCTTCAGGTTGTACCGAATGTCTAACATCGGCTGAAAGCGGATGCTGCGCGCGCCGAGCAGCGCGAGCGATTCGTTCTTCGCAATGGCCGCAATCGTCTGCGGAATCGCAGCGGTATCTACGATGTCCGGCAACTCGCCACTGAAGCCAAGCTGCAACGCGACATCGGTGCCGTGACCTTGCCCCGTATGCGCAAGCGAACCAAACAGTTCAACGCGGACGCGCTTGATTCGCTCAAGCTTGCCACCTGGCAATTCCATCAAAAATCGCCGCGCCGCACGCATCGGCCCGACCGTGTGCGACGATGACGGACCAATGCCGATTTTGAACAGGTCCGTCAGCGAGATGTACATGGGTGCCCGATTTACGCCAGCTTGACCCGCGCGAATTTGCGCTTGCCTGCCTGAAGCATGTAGTTTGCGCCTTTAGCGAGTTTCAGGTGACGATCTTCAATCACCACACCGTCCACTTTGAAGCCACGCCCTTCGATCAGACGACCCGCGTCAGAAGTACTTGCGACCAGATCAGCCTGCTTAGCGATTTGCGTTACAAGCATCGAGTCCTCCGCGCAGTGAATCGTTACCTCCGGCATGCTTTCAGGCGCGGCGCCTGTCTTCCGGGCTTCAAAGGCAGCAAGCGCGGCATCGGCATCCGCCCGCGAATGAAAGCGTGCAGCGATCTCCAGCGCTAGCGCCACTTTGGCATCGCGCGGATTCATTGCTTTCGCCGAGCACTTTGACTTTAGCGCGGCAATCTCAGACATTGGTTTGAATGACAGCAGTTCGTAGTAAGTCCACATCGACTCATCAGAAATCGACATCACCTTGCCGAACATGTCGGATGGCGCATCGGTCACGCCGATGTAGTTGTCCTTCGATTTGCTCATCTTCTCGACGCCATCGAGCCCAACGAGTAGCGGCATGGTCAGGATGCATTGCTCTTCCTGACCGTACTGCGTTTGCAGCGACCGGCCCATCAGTAGATTGAATTTCTGCTCGGTGCCGCCGAGTTCGATATCGGCCTTGAGCGCGACCGAATCGTAGCCCTGCATCAGGGGATACAAAAATTCGTGAATCGAAATCGGCACGCCCTTCTTGAAGCGCTGCGTGAAATCCTCGCGCTCCATCATGCGGGCGACGGTGTACTTCGCGGCAAGCTTGATCATGCCGGCAGCGCCCAGCGGATCGCTCCATTCACTGTTGTAGCGAATCTCGGTGCGCGCCGGGTCAAGCACTTTGCTGGCTTGTGCGTGATAGGTCTTCGCATTCTCAAGAATCTGCTCGCGCTCCAGCGGCGGCCGCGTGTCGTTGCGTCCCGATGGATCACCGATCAAGGACGTGAAATCACCAATCAAAAAGATAACGGTGTGGCCAAGATCCTGAAACTGTCGTAGCTTGTTGAGCACCACGGTGTGACCGATGTGAATGTCGGGCCGTGTCGGATCAAGGCCAAGCTTCGCGCGCAACGGTTTACCCGTTGCGATGCTCCTCTCAATCTTCTTGAGCATTTCGGCTTCAACGAGCAATTCGTCGGCACCGCGTTTCATGATTTCTAGTTGTTCTTGGGCTGAAGTTTGCATGCGTATTTTCTTCGTCCTCGCCAGCGCAGGGTTATCGGGCGCGGCAAGGTTGTAGGATTGAGGCAAATTTTACGATTGATTGAACATGCTTCTGAATGAGCGCTATATCGGCCTGATGTCCGGCACGTCGGTCGATGGCGTTGATGCCGTTGTCGCCGACTTCAGCGATAACAAAGTTTGCACCATCGGCCATGTTCACGCACCGTTCACGCCCGCACTGCGTGCGCAGTTGCAGGCGCTGATGCAGGCGGGCGCGGACGAGATTGAGCGTGCAGGCGATGCGTCTGTTGCGCTAGCGCATGCATACGCGGACGCGGTCGCGCAATTGCTCGCGAAGACCAATCTCGCGGCGAAAGACATTGCGGCGATTGGCGCGCATGGCCAGACGATTCGTCATCGTCCCGAGCGTGGTTTCACTACGCAACTCAACGCACCGGCGCACCTGTCAGAGCTGACAGGTATCGCGGTGGTGGCCGATTTTCGGTCGCGTGACGTGGCGGCGGGCGGGCAGGGCGCGCCGCTGGTGCCGGCCTTTCATGCGGCGGTGTTTGCGGGGGATACGCCGCGTGCGGTGGTGAATATTGGCGGGATTGCTAACGTGACCTTGTTGCCTGCGAAGGAATCTACTGAGTCCGTGCGTGGGTTTGATACAGGGCCGGGGAATACGTTGCTGGATGCTTGGTGTGAGCGGCATATGGGTCACCGGTACGACGTCGGCGGTGCCTGGGGCGCGACGGGTCAGGTCGATGAAGAATTGCTATTGAGCCTGCTGGACGACGACTACTTTCGTCAATCCGCGCCGAAAAGCACTGGGCGGGAGCGATTTAACGTGACTTGGCTAGATGCGAAACTCCAAAACGAAGCACGTGTAATTGCACCCCAAGACGTACAGGCTACGCTCGCGGCACTGACTGCGCGGACGATTGGTGACGCGATCAAAGGCTCAGGCACGACGGCCTGTTTCGTGTGCGGTGGCGGTGTTTTTAACGCTTCAATCATGCGCGGTTTGCCCGCCGCGTTGCACGCGCAATCAACCGATGCGCTAGGCGTCGATCCCATGCACGTAGAAGCGCTGGCTTTCGCCTGGTTAGGCCTACAGTGCTTTGCCAGCGCACCGGGCAACGTGCCTGCCGTGACCGGTGCAAAAGGCCTGCGAATTTTAGGTGCGGTTTACCCGGCCTAACGCCAGCGTTACTTCGCCTTCAACCACCCGTTAAGCGCCCGCAAGCGAAGCTCGCCGCCTTCGGTGAACCCCGTCACGCCGAGTGACTTGAGGATGACCTCGCCAGCTGGGCTTTCGTCGTAAGAGGCTAGCACCTTGGCGATGGCGGTGCGGTCGGCTGCTGGCAGTCCCAAGCCGGCGACTACCGGCATTGCAGGCTGCGGGCGACCTTCGTACAACACTTTGATGCCTTTTGCCGCAAGCGTGTCGCGCGCCTTCGCTATGGACGGAATGCAGCCCACAGTCGACAAATTGTTTTCAACCGCGTAGACGACCGCGCTGTATTCGGTGTTGAAGCGGCCCGTGTATTGACGGCCCACGAAGTCGCGCAATTCGGAGGCGCAGACTTGCCCGTACATGCTTTCGGCGCGCGGCATGGAGATAGCGCTACCGCTGAAAGATTTCAGGTTTTCGACGGGTGCGCCTTTGCCGATGAACAGGACGGTCACGTCGGGGCGACCCGAGGCGACGAAGTTGTAGCCGAGGCTGGTGAGCGCTTTGGCGGCGAGGTCGGCGGCGTTGGTCATGAAAACGTCGCCAAGGTTCTGCTCCATCCAGTCGTAGACGCGTTGGCGGTCGCGGGTGAGGGCGATGTCAACCGGGCGACCGAGGGCGGTCTCTAGCGAGCGTTTGAGGGCGTTGTATTTGGATACGGGCGGTAGGGCGTCGCCTTCAGCGCCGCTTTCTTCGTGGATAACTAGTTTTAGTGGCGCGGCGTCGATGGCAGTTGGCAGCGTCGCGAGTAGGGTGACTGTGATGGCGGCGAGTGCTTGTAGCGTCGCCACTAGAGTTCGTTTCATGCGCTTTCCCCGGATTATTGTTAGACGACCAAGCCCAAGCGTGATCTATGCCTAAGCATATTCTGGTGCATAGATGAAATAAAACTTTTCCTGATAATGGCGCTTGCATTGGGGCTAGGCAGCTAATAGCGCGAAAGTCGACTTTTAATAAAATTGAGCTTTAGGCCCTATGAAATATGGCATATACAAAAAAGCTGATTATCAGCACAGCATAAAAAACGGCACCTGAAGGCACCGTTTTTGCACGTATTCAGCGGCAGTTAGGCGCTAAATGAGTTTCCGCAGCCGCAGGTGGACGTCGCATTTGGGTTTTTGATGACAAATTGCGCGCCTTCAAGGCCGTCGCTGTAGTCGATTTCCGCGCCGACGAGGTATTGATAGCTCATCGCGTCGATCAGCAGCGTCACGTCGTTTTTGAGCATTTGGGTGTCGTCTTCGTTGACCTCTTCGTCAAACGTGAAGCCATACTGAAAGCCCGAGCAGCCGCCACCGGTGACAAACACGCGCAGTTTGAGGTTTGGGTTTTGCTCGTCGATGATCAAGTCTTTCACCTTGTTCGCCGCAGCGTCGGTGAAGTTGATCGGGGCGGGCAGTTCAGTCATTGCGTTCATAAATACACTCCAAGCGCGGCATTCACATCAAACGGCTTCAGAAAAATGAGCGGATGGTTCGCACGCAACTTCTATTATCGGGGCGTACCGCTTTCATTTCAACCGTTTCCGGCGTAGGGTCAAGCGGACGGGCGAGGGATTACGTGCCAGTGCCGATGCGTTTCAGTTCAACGACGTCGACCGTTTCTTGTTGCATGTGCAGCAAACGGCCGTCCACCACAGCGCCGACCTGCATCTCCAGCGTGCGGTAGCTCACGTCACCCGTGATGCGCGCATTCGGCAACAGTTCAAGATATTCGCTGGCGTAAATCGGGCCGTTTACCGAGCCATCCACCACCACATGCGACACGCGAATTTCGCCGTCGACCATGGCTTTTTCGCTGATAACGAGCGTCGATGGACCGTTGCTTGACGAATGAATGTGCCCCTTCACGCGGCCATCGACACGCAAGCCGCCGACGAAATCGATGTCGCCTTCAATGGTGGTTGAAGCGCCGATCAGGCTATCGATTTGCTTTTGCGGAACGTGTTGTTTTTTGCGCCCGAACATGAGGGTCTCCTGAGATCGCGAAATTCTGAAGCGCGTCGTTGCCGCCGCCACGTCAGAGTTGGATGGACTGTTGTGCCTTGGGTGTGGTGCTGCCAGCTGGCAACACGCGCATTTGCAGCATTTTGAGCTGCGCATTGGCGGGCACATTAAACACGCCTTCGACCCGTTGATACGTCTTGAAATCGAGTGCCAGCGAGGGTAGCAGATCGGGCTGCTCTTCCGGCAGATTAATGTTGATGCGCTTGCCGTCCTTGTCCATCACGATGGTTGCCGTCAGCGACAGTCGACCCTTGAACGGCGACTCAGCATTGCCTTGCACGACCAGCGCGCGAAAACGGTAGGCACCTACGCTGTCGCGTTCGGCCTGCAGTCGCTGCACGGCGAGGCCGTTCTTCGCGCCGCTTTTGTTGCCCATCAGTTTCTCGAAAAACGCAGCTTCTTCTTTGAGCTGGGTATTTTCTTGTTGCAAAGTGATGATCTGTTTGGACAACACTTCTTTGGCACCGAGCGCCATTTGCGAGCTGTTGGTCAGCTCAATTGAATCGCGTTTGAGCTGCGCATTTTCAGAGCGCGCGATGTTCAGCTCAGCGGTCAAACGTTGCTGCTCTTCCTGCACTTTGCCGACATTAAAACCAGCAAAAATTCGACCCGCGTCAAAGCCACCATAAAACAGCCCGGCCAGCACCAGCGCGGTCGCGCCGAGGATCGTGCCTTTGACCTTCCACGACCAGTGAGTCCGCACCGACAGCTTTGGCGCGGAGATGCCAAAGCGGCGACGCAGCTCGGAGACGATACGGTCAGAACGGAGGATGGCCATGCGTAGCGTGTGACGGACGGCGTTAAGGGGACAGCGGCAAGGTCAACAACCCCGCCGTTTCCGGCACGCCGAACATCAGGTTCATGCACTGCACCGCTTGTCCGGCAGCGCCCTTGACCAGATTGTCCTGCACCACTAGCACGACCAGCGTATCCCCGTTTTGTGGCCGATGCAGCGCCATACGCAGGGTGTTGCTGCCGCGCGTTGAGCGGGTGTCAGGCATCGAGCCGAATGGCATCACGTCGACGAACGCTTCGCCCTTGTACGCATCAATGAACAGCGCCTGCAATTGCTCGTTGCTGAGCGCCAAACCCTTGGCGTTTAAGCGTGAGTACAACGTGGAATGCATGCCGCGAATCATCGGCACGAGGTGTGGCGTGAACAACAAGCGAACTTTGTCGCTGCTCATGGTTTGCAGCCGCGCTTCGGTCTCGGGATGATGACGATGACCGGATACGCCGTAGGCCTTGAAGTTGTCGCTGGCCTCGCTGAAAATCAGGTCCATATCGGCCTTTTTCCCTGCGCCAGAAACGCCGGAAGCGCAGGCGGCGATCAGGCTCGACGCGTCGATGACCCCAGCCTTAAGCAGCGGATGAAAACCCAACTGCATCGTTGTTGGATAACAGCCAGGGTTGCCGACGATGCGCGCCGTTTTGATCGCATCGCGATTGAGTTCAACCAGTCCGTACGCAGCTTCAGCGGCAAGTTCAGGGCACGAGTGCGGCATCTTGTACCACCGCTCGAATACGGCCAAATCCTTGAAACGAAAGTCAGCGGCGAGATCAATAATCTTGACGCCAGCCGCGACCATTTTCGGCGCATCGGCCATCGCCACACCATGTGGAGTCGCGTAGAACACCACGTCACATTGCGTCAAATCAGCCGTGGCGGTATCGCTGAAAACCAGATCGCAACGACCACGCAAACTCGGAAACATTGCATCAAGACGCGTGCCTGCTTCCTTGCGCGAAGTGATCATGGTTACCTTCGCGTTCGGATGCAGAGTCAGCATGCGCAGCAGTTCGACTCCGGTGTAGCCGGTGCCGCCGACGATACCAACTTTGATCTGATTATCTGCGTTCACGGTCGTCAAGCTCCCAATTTTTGTCCGCTTTTTTGTCTCTCGGTAGCAACAAAAAATCGAATTCTATAAAGCACAAAGGCCACGGGGGTTGCCCGCAGCCTTTGCTCGAATCGCTTGCGCGATTTTCGCGCTCCCCGTTTGGGGAATGCTTCGCTAGCGTTTCGAGAATTGCTTACGACGGCGTGCCTTGCGCAGACCGACTTTTTTACGTTCAACTTCACGCGCATCACGCGTCACCAAACCCGCTTTTTTAAGTTCTGGTTTGTAGCTAATGTCGTATTCCATCAGCGCGCGGGTGATGCCATGACGCACTGCACCGGCTTGACCCGATTCGCCGCCGCCTTGCACGCTCACCATAATGTCGAGGTTATCGAGATTGTTGGTGATGACGAGCGGTTGACGCACGATCATGCGGCCCGTTTCACGAGCGAAAAACACGTCAACTGGCTTGCCATTGACGACGATCGCGCCCGTGCCAGCCTTGATGAATACACGAGCAACAGCGCTTTTGCGACGACCCGTACCGTAGTGGAAATTACCGATCATTTTGATGATTCCTTGGGTGGTCGATTAAAGCGTGACAGCTTTGGGTTGTTGAGCAGCGTGCGGATGCGCGTCGCCGACATAGCACTTGAGCTTCTTGAGCATGGCGTAGCCGAGCGGGCCTTTTGGCAGCATGCCTTTGACGGCGTGTTTCAACACGCGGTCAGGGTATTTGTCTTGCAGCTTTTCAAAGTTGGTCGACGACACGCCGCCGGGGTAACCGGAGTGGCTGTAGTACGTTTTTTGAAAGGCTTTTTTGCCGGTAACGCGAAGTTTTTCCACGTTGGTCACGATGACGAAGTCACCCGTGTCCATGTGCGGCGTAAAGATCGCTTTATGTTTACCGCGCAGGCGGATTGCGATTTGGCTGGCGAGGCGACCGAGGATTTTGTCGGTGCCGTCGACCAGCAGCCAGTCCGGCTTGATGTCGGATGGTTTGGCGGAAAAGGTTTTCATTACTTTAGACTCGTTTAGTGTTTTGCGAAGGGCGGTGAGTCGAGGCAGCGCATTGGTTTGCAAAGCTTTGTCTCTGTCGCCCAGGGCGTTATGAGTTTTTCTGACTACTGTTTTCTTGGCAAAAAAGCTTGGGAAAACCGCAGCTAGCCTAAAAGTATAGCGGTAAAGTGCTGATTTGAATCGTAAATTCGCCGGGAACGCGAGAAAAGCGCCGCACGGCGGCACAAAAGAAAACGGCAAGCCCGAAGGCTTGCCGTTAATGATGTCTTACCAAAGGAGGAGGAAGGAAAAGACATCAGTCGCCCGCTAAGGAGGAGGAAGCAGGCGATAGATGAATTTAAGCATGCTGCACTGCACAAGTCAACCATCTGTTGTCGGGTTTTGCAGGTTTTGGCGTAGGCCAGTTACTCTACTTAACTATGAATCGATGAAAGTGCGTATGAAATCAACAATCAAGTGGGTCGATAACGTTCAATTTGTGGCCGAAGCGGGATCAGGCCATGCACTTGTTATAGACGGCGCGCCAGAGTATGGCGGGCGCAACACCGGGTTCCGGCCGATGGAGTTAGTGCTCGCTGGCGCTGCGAGCTGTACCGCGTTTGACGTTGTGCTGATGTTGAACAAATCTCGTCAGAAATTCATCAGTTTGCATGTCGATGCTGATGCTGAACGCGCAGAAGTCGATCCAAAAGTGTTCACGACCATCAAACTGACCTTCAAAATCGCCGGAAAAGGCCTCGACCCAGCGGCGGTTGAGCGCGCTGTAAGGTTATCGAAAGAAAAATATTGCTCCGCAACAGCGATGCTCGGAATGACGGCCAAAATCACCACAGAAGTCGTCATTTCTGAGGCTTAAACGGCGATATTTATTGGTACAACTTTTTGCTGCTAGGTCGATATTAATTGGGCTTAGATCGCTATTTGTCAATTATTCGACAAGCTTGCAAATAGCGCATCAGCCCAAACACGCTAAGGATTTTGGCCAGAAGCTGATGGTGCCATGAATTCAAGATCGTGCGTTTTCGAGCAAATCGTTCGCGCAGGTCATCAGCGCCGCGCGCAACGCGTCTGGTTCGCGCACCGAAAACGCAAACGGCAACCTCGCCAATTGCCGTGCATACCAAAGCAAATCGTCCGCCTGGCTGTGCAGCAACACACCTTCCGCGCACGGCTGAAACACGCCGATAGCGTCAAACAGTGCCTCGCGCGCGGTTTTGAGATCAGTTTTCAGCAATACGATCACGCTGATTGCGCGCGGCAAGGTCGCAACACCGTGCGCGAGGTAGGCCATCGCGTCGAACGATTCCGGTGCCTCGAAATGGGCGTTCACCACTTCCACTTGCACAATACGATCCAGCCGGAACGAACGCAAGTCGTTACGCAAATGACACCAGCCCACGACATACCAGCGCCGTGCTCGCCACGCCAAACCGTACGCATCGAAATCGCGCTCACTTTCACGATGCTCGTCACCTGCCGGCGAGCGATAGCGCAGATGCACGCGTTGTCGCTGATGCGCGGCGGTGCTGAGCGTCATGAGCATGTCGTTGTCGCTGACTGAGGGCGAGGCGCGCAGATCCAGCGTCACCGTTTCGCTCAGCGCACGCAGTCGCGTTTTGAGCGGCGCGGGCAACACCCGCTCCAGCTTCGCCTGCGCGCTCTCGACGGCGGGCGCGGCCTCGGCCAGACCGAGTTGCCGTGATGCAAGCAGCCCAACCGAAATTGCCAACGCTTCGTCATCGGTGAACATCATCGGCGGCAACTTATAGCCCGCGACGAGCGAGTAAAACCCGTGTCGCCCGCGCTCGGACGTGACCGGAATGCCCAGCTCATCAAGCCGTGTGATGTAGCGGCGCAGGGTGCGACCATCGACCTCCAGCCGTTTCGCCAGCTCCACGCCGCTCATGCGTCCGTGCGTTTGCAGCAGTTCGAGGACGGTGAGCACTCTTGTAGTCGGTGAATACATCTGCGTAAGTTTATGGTTAATCAGGGCGGATTACGCCCTGTTACGCGCCTAAATTGTGGCCGACAACTCCACGCAATCAAGGCAAAACATGACTGAATTCACCCATCTCTGGCTCTTCTTCCTCATGGTGTTGGGCATCATTGTGCTGCCCGGCATGGACATGGCGTTTGTCATTGCCAGCGCGGTCGCGGGCGGGCGCAAGGCGGGCGCGTTCGCGGTGGCGGGCATTGTCGCGGGCGGCGTGTGCCACGTCGCGGCGGGCGCGCTCGGCGTGGGCTTGTTGTTCAAACTGGTGCCCGGTTTGATGAACGTGATGTTGGTGGCTGGCGCGCTCTACGTCGCGTGGATCGGCCTGTCGCTTATGCGCAGCCGAGCTAGCGCTGAGGACGGCGAATCGCCCATCATCGCCCAACGATCTGCGTGGGCGACGGTTCGGCAGGCGTTGATGACGTGCTTGCTCAACCCCAAGGCGTACTTGTTCATGCTCGCGGTGTTCCCACAATTTCTTCGCGCTGAATATGGGCCGGTGTGGCTTCAGGCGGTCGCGTTGGGCGCGATCATCGCGGTGACGCAGATCGCGGTGTACGGCGGGCTCGCGCTGGCTGCGGGCAGCACGCAGGGTTGGTTGGCAGGACGACCGACGGCGGGCGTGTGGATTGCGCGGCTGGCGGGCGCTGCGCTGATACTGGGCGCGGCGATAGCGCTGTTCGGCACGCTGCGTCCACACTAAGGCGGCGCTGTTACCCTTCGCGTTTTGGTGATGTGAAGCGAAGAGAAAATCAATGTCGAAATCACTATCGGTCGTGATGCTCGGAGCTAGTGGGGCGGTGGGCGGCGAGGTGGTCAATTCCTTGCTTGCCATGCCGGAACTCAAGCGATTGACCTCACTCGGTCGCCGCGAGATCGTGTTGCCTGCAACGGCCAACGGCAAAAACGTGAAGCAACACGTCGTCAGCATTGACGCCACAGATGAGTACGCGTATCTCGTTGATGGTCACGACTGCGCGGTGTGTACGCTGGGCGTGGGCGAGCCGTCGAAGATGAGTAAAACGGAGCTCGTTCACATCGACAAAGACGTGGTGATTGCGTTCGCGACGATCTGCAAACAAGCGGGCGTGAAGCACTTTGAGCTGCTCGGTGCGGCGGGCGCGGACTCGAAATCACGCTCGTTTTATCTGCGGCTCAAGGGTGAGCTGCGCGACGCGCTGATCGCGCTCAATTTCGAACGGCTGAGTCTGTTTCAGCCGTCAATGATCTTGACGCCAAAGAATCGATATGGCGTGTCGCAGGCGCTGATACTGGCGCTGTGGCCGAGCCTGTCACATTTGATGATTGGTCCGACGCGCAAGTATCGCGGCGTTCGTGTTGAAACGCTGGGCGCGGCAATGGCGAAAAATCTGGCGACAGTGGCGAAGGGGGTTGAAACGCTTCACTGGGACGAGTTTCAGGAGCTCGTAAAGTGAAAAGCTAGTAACAGCTTTTTACATTAAGGCCCATTGCATATGGGCGTAGGCATCAATTTAGCGTGAAATCGACTGTAACGCTTTTGCATCATTAGCCCCCGTGTAAAAGGGCTTTCACGCAAAAGCTGTTGCCGAAAACTCGTTTTTAAAACGGAATATCGTCGTCGAAATCGTCGAGCTTGGCTTTTTTCGGCGCGCCTGCACCGGACGAGCCCATGGGTTGACCCGTCGAGCGGGGTGTGGAATTACCGCGCTCTGCGTTGCGATCACTTCCGCTGCCACTGTCGTCGTAGGACGTGTCGCTGCCGCCACCACCACCGCCGCCCGTGCGAGCGCCGAGCATTTGCATCCGGTCGCCGCGAATTTTGGTCATCGTTTTTTCGACGCCGTCTTTGTCCGTCCACTTGTCGTAGCGCACGCTGCCTTCGACGTAAATCGAGCTGCCCTTTTTTAGGTATTCGCCGCACACCTCGGCGATGCGACCGATGAATTCAACGCGGTGCCAATCGGTGCGATCCTGCTTGCCGCCCTGTTTGTCCTTCCACGTTTCTGTGGTGGCCAGATTGAACACGGCTACGGCCTCGCCGGAAGGCAGATAGCGCATTTCGGGGTCTTTGCCCAAATTGCCGATTAACGTGATTTTGTTGACTGAAGCCAAAGCTTTCTCCTCTATTTTTTACCTGACGGTTTCGCTTGCCTCCCCGCTTGGCGCGACGGGTCGCACCTTCGCCGGAGGTTTCATATTCCAGGCCGCCACGAACCAAAGCGCGGTTAAACCCGCGCAGACATAAAACACCGCATTATCGCCAAATCGCTTGGCCAGCGTTCCGCCAAGGATGCCGCCGAGGAAAAGCCCGAACGCTTGCGTGGTGTTGTACACGCCCATCGCAAAGCCCTTCAGGTGCGGCGGCGCAAGACGCGACACGAGCGACGGTTGCAGCGCCTCAAGCAGGTTAAGTGCGATAAAAAACAGCAGCAGAAAGACCACGATGCCAGTCAGCGCAGCGTTGATCGCAAACGGCGCAGCCAACATTGCGACGAACAGTGTGGCGACTGCACCGAGGAACACTTCGCGCGTTTTGCCACGTTTTTCAGCCGCGAGCATCGGCGGAATCATCGCGGCGAACGACAGCACCAACACCGGCGCGTACACCATCCAGTGCTGCGGAGATGGCAACATGCCGCGCTCGACGAGTAACGTCGGCACCACGACAAAAATCGCGGTTTGGCAGATAAATAAAACGAACACGCCGACGTTAAGCCGCAGTAGTTGCGGATTGAATAGCACGTCGCCGTGGCGCAACGGTTCGGCAGGTGCAGGCTTGATGGGGGCTGCCGGCACGACCCACATCACCACCGCGATTCCGCACAATGAAAAGAAAGCGGTGATCCAGAATAAACCGGACAAACCGACCACCGCCACCAACGGCGGCGCGCCGATCAATGACACGGCAAACGTGATGCCGACCATGCCGCCGACCATCGCCATCGCTTTAGTGCGGACTTCATCGCGCGTGGAGTCGGCGATGAATGCGGACACCGCAGCGCTGACCGCACCCGCGCCTTGCAGCGCGCGGCCCACGATGACGCCCGTAATGGTGGTGGACATCGCGGCCACCACGCTGCCAATTACCAACACCGCGAGGCCGATAACGATCACCGGTTTGCGGCCAAAGCGATCCGACGCCGCACCAAACGGCAACTGAAATAGGCCCTGCGTTAATCCGTAAACGGAAATGGCCAAACCGATGAGATACGCCTCCTCACCACCGGGCAGGTCGCGACCATAGATCGCGAACACCGGAAGAATCAGGAACAGGCCGAAGAGGCGGAGCGCTACGATGCTCGCGAGCCAGCCGCTCGCGCGGCGTTCGAGCGGGGTCATACTAAAAGAGGACTGCAAGGAATTCGCTAGGTGATGTGGATTTGGGCGCGAAGCGTAGCACCGCCCGCCTTACGGGCGGCTGAGGCGGAGAATTACGCCGCTTTTTTAACGTACGCGCTGCACCAACCATTGGCGGCGACATGCTTGCCGGGGAACAGCGGACAGCCACCGTTTGCCGAGCCGGCAGCGCCCTGATATAGCGAGCAGTTGCTGCACTTCGTCCCCGCGACGTGCTGCGCGAATTTAGCTTTGTCGACCTTGGTTTCGTCGCTGACGTAGCCGAGTGAAACGGCGGTGGCATCGTCCGCGGCGACCATGGGTAAATTGGCAGCGGGTGCTGCGGGGGCTGGCGCGGCAGCGGGCGCCGCAGCGACTGGGGCAGGGGCCGATGCCGGGGCGGGCGTAGCAGCAACGGCGGCGGGCTTTTTGTCACCGCAACCTGCGAGCAGGCCGAGGCCGACTAGTGGAAAAATTTGAACAAATTGACGACGATTTTTCACAATCATGATGCACTCCTAGGTTGGTGGTTGAACGCTATCACCGCAGACGACCTTAGACAAGCGCGGTGGCAGACTTTAGGCGATCGCCGCGGCTTGAACTACCTGGAAACAGACGACAAATCAGCCGCTGTGATGGCGGATGCCGTGTCGTTTCTTGAGGCCGGGTTTTTGCGATTGGCAAGCGCTGCACTCCACAGCCGCTCCATCGGAATCGGTAGCACTAAAAAGAAGTGCTCGATGACCGCCAGCGTCATCAGTGAGGCAATAAGCGTCGCGCCGGTTTGCGAAAAGAATTGCGACGTACCGAAACTGACGAACAGCCACAACGAGGTGGTCAGAAGGATCGCGAACGTCGTCGAAATCACGAAAAATGCAGAGACCGTCTTGCGCTGTCGGAAGTAGCTGCCGAGATAGGCGATGTGTGCGGGCAGCAGGTGCGCATAAGTATTGCGAACGCCGACAAACAAATTTAGTTTGGCCGACAAGCGCATCACCCACAGCAGCATGTAAGTTGCTCCACCGACTTGATTGGGGGATCGCCAGGTTACCAGCAGTAACAAAATGCCCACGCCCAACAAGGCAAGTTCATGATGAATCACCGAACGCGTGGCGAGCTTAAAGCGCATGGATTCCGACACCCCGGCTGGTAGCGGCGCTTTTGACGGTCCGGCCAGCACACCCATCATCTACGCGCTCCGTTGGTGTTGGCACCTGACCGACAACGTGCAAACCGTGCGGAATAAGCGTGTATTCCACTTCAAGGACCGCTTCGTTCAGACGCGTGATTCGGGCCTCGGAGGTGTCAGCCCAAGCCGGTTCGAGCTTAATCAGATCAAGCTCTAAGGCCTGAGCTTGAATCATCACCGACAGTTCATCGCGCTCGCGCTGGGCTTCGGGCTCCAGACTCCGATAGCGTTCCAGCGAAGCTTTCAAATCAACGAGGCCCTTGTACAGGCCCGATTGTGCAACCGGTGGTGTGAGGTAACTAATCAGAGTTGCTGCGGCACGGCGTTTGGCGATGGTGCCTTCAGATGGATTATTGGATGCGTACAGATAGAAATTCGGCAGATCACCAATGAGGCGATCAGGCCAGCAGGTTGCGGACATGCCACTTTGCTTGCCCGGCATGAATTCAAGCGCGCCATGCGTGCCAAAGTGCAACACCGCATTCGCGCCAAAATCTTCGCGTAGCCAACGATAAAACGCGGAGAACGCATGCGTCGGGGCAAAGCCGCCTTCGAACAGTAGACGCATGGGATCACCCTCGTAACCGAACGAAGGTTGGATGCCGACGAACACATTCCCGAAGCGCTCGCCGAGCACGAAAATACTGCTGCCATCGCTTTGCAGTTTGCCGGGTGCTGTACCCCATTGCGCCTCGATTTCTTTGAGGAAGCGCTCGCGCCTTACGTGGTCGTTGGCAGGTATGCGGGTGAACACGTTGGCGGGTGCGCCAAACCGCGTTGCGTTGCCATTGATGATGCTGTTGCGCAGATCGTCAATGGTTGCTGGTAGTTCAACGGTGTAGCCCTCGCGTTTCATTGCGACTAACGTGTTGAACAGCGATTCAAAGACGGATAAAAAGGCTGCGGTACCGGTGTTTCCTGCGTTAGGGGGGAAGTTGAAGATGACCGCCGCTACTTTTCGGGATGCACGCTCGGAACGACGCAAGTCGACGAGCTTCGCAGTACGCGCCGACAACATATCTGCCCGTTCAATGCAGCTATGCATGTCGTGTGACTCGGCGATGTTGGTGAACGTGCAGGCGTGGGCGCAACCTGTGCAGGCAATCTGCGTTGCGCTGCCACGCCCGCCAAACACCATGGGCCCCGCCGCGCCGTCCAGTTCAGGAATAGCCACCATCATGGTTGACTCAACGGGCAACAGTCCGCGCGACGACCCGCCCCATTGATCGAGCGTCTGAAATTCGACCGGCGTTACGGCCAGATAAGGTACGTCGAGTCTGGCCAGAATATCTTCTGCCGCCTTGGCATCGTTGTAAGCGGGGCCTCCAACAAGCGAGAAGCCAGTCAGCGAAACCAGCGCATCAATGGTCGCGCGACCGTCTTTAAGGAAATAGGCTTTGATCGCCGGACGACCGTCGAGACCGGTAGCGAAGGCCGGTATGACGCGAAGGCCGCGCGCTTCCATCGCGGCGATCACCCCACGATAATGATCTGCGTTACCTGCCAATAGATACGAGCGCATTAACAGTATGCCCACAGTGCCACGCTTTCCAGCGGTGGCAACTAAAGGAAGTGCTTCGAGCTTTTCGGACATGCCTGCAACCGACGTCGCATGCTTCATTTGTGGGTGGTAAACGCCCACGTCGGGATAAGTCACTGGTTCGTGGGTCTTGGCCGCGCCGCGCAAGCCTTTGCGTGCGCCGTCGGCATAACGATCCACCAAGAACTGAATCATGTTGGCGATGTTTTGCTCGGAACCCGCCAAAAAATATTGCAGCGTCAAAAAGTAGGCGCGCACATCTTGCGCAGTGCCTGGAATGAAGCGCAGAATCTTCGGCAACGCACGCAGCATTTTCATTTGCTGCGCGCCCGCAGTACCCTTGCTTGGGGCCGCGCCTTCCGCTGGAGGTTTCGGGCGCAATTTCTTTAGAAACGCCATCGCCCCGGTGGCAGGCGCGTGCATGTCAAATTTACCCATGCGGGTTAGTTTGGTCACTTCGCCCGCAGACATTGCGCAAACCATCGCATCACAATGATCGCGGCGAGCCTTTAAAGCTGGGAGTACAGGCAGAAAGTGGTCTTCAAGAAAAAGCATCGATGCGATTACGATGTCGCCGCGTGCAATGTCAGCCTGACAACGGGCGAGCGCTTCTGGGTTGTCGCTCCACTCCGCGGCCGCGTGAATATCAACTTGCAATCCGGGCATCGATTTCAGGAGCGTACGCGTAGCCCGTTCGGTGGCACCAGCCAAATGGCTGTCCATGGTGACCATGACGACTCGCATCATCGGGCGCAGGGTGTGCGCCGTCCCAGTCGCTTTGGCCGCGTTTAAATCAGCGGCTGAAGTGAGCTTTTGCATCGTATAAAGTCTCGATGGTTATTACGGGCACGCCATGCTCCTGGGCGTAGCGTTCAGTGTTGCGACGGGCCTTCCCGCGAACGAAAAATGGAATTTTGCGTAGCTCTTTTTCAGCGTCGACCGCCCACGGCGCGATGCCGCTAGCTGCCGCGATGGTTAGCGCTTCAGTGGTTGCAACAACGGCCACCTGAATTTGCGCGGGCGTTGCGTTTTCAACGACAGCATCAAGGCTGGCCTCACTCGGTACCCCCCCCGTTTCAGTTTTGCGTCGTCCGCCCAAATGCGATGGCGCGGCATCTTCGTGAAATTCAAAGTCGCCACGGAACATGCCAAGCAGGTGTTCTTCAAGGCCCATCATCAAAGGATGCACCCACGTATCGAATAGGACGTTTGCGCCTTCAAACCCCATCTGCGGTGAGTAGCGGGCGGGGTAGTCCTGGACGTGAACCGGAGCAGAAATCACCGCACAGGGCACACCGAGCCGCTTCGATATATGTCGTTCCATCTGGGTGCCGAGTACCAGCTCTGGTTGCAATGCTTGTACACGCTCCTCGACATCCAGATAGTCGTCGGTGATGAGCGCTTCTACGTCATATTTAGCTGCGGCGTCACGCACCTCGCGAGCAAATTCTCGGCTGTAGGTACCAAGACCCACTACCTTGAAACCGAGTTCGTCTTGAGCGATGCGGGCGGCGGCGATCACATGCGTCGCATCACCAAAAATGAATACGCGCTTGCCGGTGAGATACGTTGAGTCGACCGACTTGGCATACCAAGTTGACCGTGAGTCCGACGCTTTTGCCAATAGGTCGGTGGCATCTACATTTGCCAGCGCTACAACTTCATTGATGAAGTCTCGTGTTGCGCTGACGCCGATGGGCACAGTCTTGGTAGCCGGAAGTGTTAAGTTGCGTAACAGCCACGACGCGGCCTGACCACCGATCTCAGGGTAGAGCACTACGTTGAAGTCAGCGTCACCTAGACGGGTAATGTCGTCGACCGTTGCATCGAGCGGCGCGACCACGTTAATGTCAACGCCCAGTTCTCGCAGCAGATTTGAAATTTCACGAACGTCATCGCGATGACGAAAGCCGAGCGCGCTGGGGCCAAGAATGTTGCAGGATGGCCTTGTGCCAACTCCCTTTTCCGTCGCGCGCGGTTTGGCCAGTGTCCGAACGATTTGGTAGAAGGTTTCTGCTGCGCCCCAGTTTTCTTTTTTCTGATACGAGGGGAGTTCCAAGGGTACGACTGGAATCGGCAAATTTAGCGCCTTGGCAAGACCACCCGGATCATCCTGAATCAGCTCAGCGGTGCATGAAGAGCCAACCAGCATCGCTTTAGGTTGAAAGCGCTCATACGCCTCTTTTGCAGCGGTTTTGAACAGCTCGGCGGTATCGCCACCGAGGTCACGCGCCTGAAACGTCGTGTAAGTGACTGGCGGCCGCGCTGAGCGGCGCTCAATCATCGTGAACAGCAGATCAGCGTAGGTGTCGCCCTGCGGCGCATGCAACACGTAATGCACATCTTTCATAGCCGTTGCGACACGCATTGCGCCGACATGTGGCGGGCCTTCGTAAGTCCAGACGGTAAGTTGCATGATCAGAGATTCCTCATGCTGCAAGCCGCATACGACGGATCAGCGGTCGTGCGAACAATTCAGCTAGATCCGCCGCTTGTTCGTACCCTTGAATAGGCGTGAACACCAATTCAATTGACCACTTGGTAGTGATGCCTTCCGCCTCCAAGGGATTAGCAAGACCGAGGCCGCAAACGACGATATCCGGTTTGGCTTCACGACAACGATCAAGCTGGTTTTCCACGTGTTGACCTTCGGAAATGGCGGTGTCCACCGGAAGCATTGCCAACTCTTCGGCGAGATGTTGACGGTGGAGAAAGGGGGTGCCAACTTCGACTAATTGCACACCTAACTCGCGCGACAGAAAGCGCGCAATTGGTATTTCCAGCTGCGAGTCGGGGAAGAAAAATATCCGCTTGCCTGCGAGTTCAGTCTTGTAGCGCGCGACGGCACCTATTGCACGCTCCCGTGAGGTTAGCGTCGCGGCTTCAAACGTTTTCTTGTCAATGCCGAACTCATCCGCTGCGGCTTGAAGCCATGCTGTGGTGCCTTCGACACCCAGCGGAAACGCTGCTGCGATTCGTTTTGCGCCTCGTTCCTCAAGCGCACGAGCAGTATCGGCAAGGAACGGTTGCGCAAGCAGATATCGAGTGTTTGGGCCAACGGTCGGCAACGCGGTAGAGCGACGCGGTGGGAAAAAACTAACAGGCCCCAACCCCATTTGCGCAAAGGTGCGCATGAATTGGTCTTCAACAACATCGGCGAGCGACCCGACCACCATGAGCGAAACCGGCGCGTCTTGCGGTGCCTGAGGAAGCGGCGGCACTAGTGAGGCGAGACAGGCATCTTCACCCTGCGTGAACGTCGTTTCGATGCCGCTGCCCGAGTAGTTGAGCACCCGCACGTCTGGATTGAACCGCGTCGAAAGCCGCGCTGCCGCACGTGAGAGATCTAGCTTTATGACCTCAGAGGGGCACGATCCGACGAGAAAAAGTAGCTTTATGTCTGGCCGACGATCAAGAAGGCGGGTTACGACGCGATCCAATTCAACATTGGCATCCGCGAGCCCCGCGAGATCACGCTCGTCAATGATGGCGGTGGCAAAGCGCGGCTCGGCAAAGATCATGACACCCGCAGCGGACTGAATTAAATGCGCACAGGTGCGTGAGCCGACGACCAAAAAGAACGCATCCTGAATTTTGCGGTGCAACCAGATGATGCCGGTGAGCCCACAAAATACTTCGCGTTGGCCACGCTCTTTGCGTACTGTTTGAATGGGCACGACGCGACTGGGTGACGTGTCCCGAGCCGCAACAGCCGATTCAGCGACATGTGTGCTCATGCTGCCAACCCTTCGCTGCTTTGCATCGTAGCCGCATCATCGGCGGCGCTTTGAAGTCTTGCGCGGCGAAGTTTCAGGAGGAACTGCGTAGCGTTGATTACATAGGCTGCGTAGGCCGTCAACGCAAGCCACATCTGGCTACGCGCTGGAATGGCGTCGGTGATGAGTACGAAAACGTACGCAGCGTGCAACGCAAGCACCAGCATGCTGAACACGTCTTCCCAGAAGAACGCGTGAGCGAAGAGATAAACGCCGTAAACCTCTTTTTCCCAGATGCAGCCGGTGATCATGATCAGATAGAGAAGAAATGTCTTGACCACGACGGAGCCTGTCGCCAGCACAAGGCCTTCACCGCTGACCAGAAAGCGAATGACGAGTGCTGCACTAATCAAAAAAACAAGGAACTGAATCGGCGCAAGGACACCCTGCACCAGCGCCCACTTGGACTCATCCCGGCGAACGCGCTCGGCGGGGCTGTAGAGTGGCGGTTGGCGACTGGTTGAACGCTGCACAGGGTTCCGTTGATATTTACTGCTGTGCTTCGAGTTTTAGACCTGTTGCGAAAAACTGTCAAGTAAACTAGACGTAAATAAAAGTTGACACTGCTTCGGCTCAGGCATCTAATCAAGTGATGGTCGCTGCATAACAAGTCGGATAAGTAATAAAGCTGTCGAAAGGAGTTGGGCGTCGTGACACTTCAATCCGCTATTTGTGTCGGTGATAGTTCTCTTGACAACACTTCAGGAGTGTCGTCTACTCCTCTCAGCTCGTCGTTAAACGTACCGATGCGTTGCCATCCGGCGTTGCCATCCGTAGCGTCATGGCGTCAGGGGCTAGCGGCTCAGCGTAAGGAGGAGACGAGCGCTGATCTGTCCAATGTTGTGACACTCGAACTGTCACTGTGCGGCCAAAAGGGGAGGGAACGTATGGGAGTGGGTCATCAACCACCGAGAATTGTCACGCCTAGTACGGCGGCAGATGGCGGCGAATCGTCGAACCTGACCGAACAAATGCGTGCCGCATCGGCAACCGTTTCTCGACGGTCGCAGCGTGCTGAAACTACGTCGCACGAGGCACAACTGATTCAGTTCATTCGCAAGCAGGTGATACCGCAGCTTGCGAGTGCCCACGGTTTGGCGCAGGTTAAGCAGCGTGACGCACCGGATCCGTTCAAACCGTCGCACGAAGCGTTGGTCGCGTTGGCGAACTTGGCTGTTCGTGAAGGCGCATCGGCAGTGGCGGCTTACGTTGATGCGTTGTTGGCACGAGGTGTGCCTATTGAGACAGCCTATCTAGAGTGGATCGCACCAGCGGCGCGACAGATGGGCTGCGATTGGGAGACTGATCGCTGCAACTTTAGCGACGTGACGATCAGTATGTGGACTTTGCAGCAGGCGCTGCATTTGCTGAGCCCAGTATTCTTGCGGAACTGCGCGGTCACCAAGTCGCCACGGCGCGTCTTGCTGGTATCGGTGCCCGGTGAGCAACATACGATGGGGCTCTACATGATGTCGGAGTTTTTCCGTCGAGCAGGCTGGGATGTGTGGAGCGAGTTACCTTCGGATTATCAGGATGTGATCAGCAAAGCACATAGCGATTGGTTTGATGTGATCGGGCTTTCAGTGGGTAGTGAGCACAAAATCGAGGCGCTTACTGAGGCCGTTGCCGCATTGCGGCAAGCGTCGCTTAATGCGGAAGTGTCGATAATGGCTGGCGGTCCTGTCTTGGTAAGTAATCCCGAGTTTGCGATCACGTTGGGCGTGGATTTCACGGCAACGGATGCGAGGCAAGCCGTGTCGCGAGCTGAGCAGATGGTGTCAGCACGAATATCAGAGCAATTTAGGCGTTAAGTCTTCTGGAGAGGTGAGTTGAGTAGCGAACACGGTCTAGCAAGTTTCGGATTGGGCGGCCTAACTACTGAGGAAGGTCGGCTCGCGCCGGACATCGCTTTGTTATTAGGTGATATCGATGGTGAAGCGGCGCTTGAGGCGCTTGCCGCAGCCACAGATGTGACATTGCTGCTGGACAAGCAGGGCATCGTGCGAGACGTGTCGTTTAGCGATGATTCCCTGCTCGACAACGGCGGTAAGCATTGGATCGGCAAGGCTTGGAGTTCGACCGTTACCAAGGAAACCGTGCCCAAACTCGAAGCATTGCTGCGCGAGGCGGAGCACGGTGGTCCGACCGTGTGGCGACAGGTGAATCACCCATCTGCTCGCGGTACCGATGTTCCCATTTCTTATGCCGTGCGTCGGTTCGGCTCTCGCGGCACCTTAGTCGCCATGGGGCGCGACTTGCGGGCGAATTCGGCATTGCAACAGCGATTGGTCGAGGCGCAACAGTCCGTTGAGCGCGACTACTGGCGTCTGCGTCACGCGCAATCTCTTTACCGGGTTGCGTTGCAATTGTCTTCAGATGCGATGCTGATTATTGATGCCAGCACTCTCACCGTAATTGAGGCCAATCCGGCCGCGGGTCGCTTGTTGTCGTCGCCTACGTCAGAAATGGTGGGGCGTGTTTTTCCGAACGGGTTCGACGCTGAAGGCAGCAAGGCCATCGCGAACCAGCTCAATAAAGCCCGTGTGACTACTGTAGTCGATGAAGTGCAAGTGCGACTCATTGATGGCGGTCGTGAGTTTTTTGTAGCTTGTTCGTTCGTGAGGCAGGAGAGCAGTGCGTTGTTCATGGTGCGGTTAACACCATTGCGAGGCGAAGATTCGGCGCACGGCTTGATGAACCGATTGGTCGAGGTTGCGCCGGACGGCTTCTTAATGACAGACCGAGATGGTCGCGTTCTTGCGGCTAACCAGACCTTCGTTGAATTGGCGCAGTTAGCCTCAGAAGAAGAGGTGTGTGGGCATTTGCTTGAGCGTTGGTTAGGCCGCACGACCGTGGATGTGGACGTGTTGCTGACCAACATGCGTCAGCACGGCTCCGTTAGATTGTTTGGCACTACGCTGCGCGGCGCGCTGGGCAGTGTGGTCGAAGTAGAGGTGTCCGCAGTCAGCGTGACGGCAGGACGTGATCGTGCGTTTGGTTTTGTCGTCCGAGATATTGGTCGCCGGTTGGGTGGCGGTAGTGTGCAGTCTACGAATTCAGAGAGGCCGCAGCCACGCACCGTCGAGCAACTCACCGAGTTGGTGGGGCGTGTGCCGCTAAAGGATTTAGTCGGCGAGACGACAGACATTATTGAACGACTGTGCATCGAAGCCGCGCTTGAGTTGACTCAAGACAATCGCGCCGCCGCCGCAGAAATGTTGGGTCTCAGTCGCCAAAGCCTCTACGTCAAGTTGCGCAAACATGGCTTGGGCGATCTTCCTGTCGATGAAGGACTCAACCGCGAGTCGCTTAACGACTAGACGACGGGGAGTTTTTCACGTGGACTCGATCAAGGCTTCACCTGTCCTGGTACCTGTTTCTCCGCGCACGGTGCCTCAGGCATCGGCGGTTCTGGAGTTACTAAAACCTGTGACTTGGTTCCCACCGATGTGGGCGTTTGCATGTGGCGCAATTTTGTCTGGCTAAGTGCTCAGGGCAATTGGCTGATGATTGATTGGCGTGCTGCTCGCGGGTCCTTTGGTGTGCGCGAGTAGCCAAGCGGTTAACGACTGGTTTGATCGGCATGTTGATGCCATCAACGAGCCTCATCGCCCTATTCCGTCTGGACGCATGCCGGGACGTTGGGGCCTCTACATTGCCTGCATTTGGACGGCCCTCTCACTGTTCGTCGCGTATTTTTTAGGGCCTTGGGGTTTCGCCGCTGGCGCTGCTGGTCTAGTGCTCGCATGGGCATACAGCGCACCGCCACTGCGACTGAAAAAGAACGGCTGGTGGGGCAACGCCGCCTGCGGCCTCTGCTATGAAGGACTGGCATGGGTGACGGGCGCTGCCGTCATGCTCGGTGGTGCGATGCCACGACCAGAAATTCTGTTGATCGCATTGATGTACAGCATTGGCGCACACGGCATCATGACGCTGAACGACTTCAAGGCGATTGAAGGGGATCGACGCATGGGCATTGCGTCCTTACCGGTGCAGTTAGGTGTTCAGGGCGCTGCGCGCTGCGCATGCCTGATCATGTTGGTTGCGCAGGTTGCGGTCGTTGTGATGCTGTTCGCATGGGCACGTGGCGTGCATGCTGGTTTCGTGTCGGCGCTGGTGATTGTGCAGGCGGCACTTATGGTTCGGTTTTTGCAAGATCCGCTGGCCCGCGCTATTTGGTACAGCGCATTGGGCGTTACGATTTTTGTTGTGGGGATGATGGTAAGTGCGTTCGCATTGCGCGGCATGGCGGGGGTTTTGTAAACATGAACAAGCCAATGGCTACAACCATGAGCGTCATCGCTCCCCTAGGCTGGATCAGCATCATTCGTATGGGGTTGGTGCGGGCCTCATTGGGTGCGGTGGTGGTACTCACTACGTCGGTTCTTAATCGCGTGATGGTGGTTGAACTTGCCTTGCCTGCCATTCTGCCGGGTGCGTTAGTGGCTTTGCACTACGTGGTGCAACTGATGCGTCCGCGCATTGGCCACAGCTCGGATGCGGGTGGGCGGCGCACGCCTAGGATCGTGGGTGGCATGGCAACGCTTGCGCTGGGTGGATTTCTCGCTGCGTGCGGGACGGTGCTGATGGGTACTATTTTTGTTGGGTGTGACGCTTGCGGTATTAGCCTTTGTTTTGATTGGCTTGGGTGTCGGGGCCGCAGGAACATCGTTACTGGTCTTATTGGCCAAGCGAGTGGAACCGTCGCGTCGTGCCGCCGCAGCAACCATCGTTTGGATGATGATGATTTTCGGCTTTGCAGTGACAGCGGGCGTCGCAGGCAAACTGCTTGATCCTTTCTCATCGACTCGGCTTCTCATGGTGAGCGCCGCAGTGTCGTTGCTTGCGTTCGCATTTGCAACGATCGCCATTCGCGGTATCGAAGGTCGGCATGCAACTGCTGATCAGCCTGCGACCACCAAGCGATCCCATGCGAGTTTTCGCGCTGCATTTGCCGAGGTATGGAGCGAGCCTGACGCACGTCGTTTCACGATATTTGTATTTGTTTCGATGCTTGCCTACAGTGCTCAGGATTTGATCCTTGAGCCATTCGCCGGAGCGGTTCACCAATTCACGCCTGGTGAGTCAACCAAACTTTCCGGGCTGCAACACGGCGGTGTCCTGGCGGGCATGATCTTGGTCGCCATTGCGGGCTCACTGTTCAAAGAGCGCGCATTAGGCTCGTTACGTCTGTGGACGATTGGCGGCTGCGTTGCCTCCGCTCTCGCGATGGCCGCGCTCGCTTTTTCTGCCAGCGGTTCACTGCCTTTCTCATTGGGCATCGCGGTATTTGCTCTAGGCGTCGCTAACGGCGCGTTTTCCATTGCAGCGATTGGATCGATGATGCGGCTTTCCAGTGGCGGTATCGATGCGAAGGGTACAGGCCGTGAAGGCATGCGCATGGGTTTGTGGGGTGCAGCTCAGGCCATCGCGTTCGGCCTGGGCGGATTCTTGGGCACCGCAGCGAGCGATTTGGCGCGCTATGTGTCCGGCTCTGCCGCGGTTGGATATGGCGCGGTTTTCACCGCCGAGGCGTTGCTGTTTCTGATCGGCCTTCTGCCGCGTGGCCGATGACGCGGTGGATTTGCGGCCCGAAAAAGCCGCCGCAGTGCTTGATCTGCGCGAGCGCCTGGCGCTGCTTTATGCGGGCGCGCCCAAGGACAATCCTGCTGATCGCGCATTCGCTGAAATCGCCACGCAGTTCGCTATTCCGCGAGACATCCCTGATGCGCTGATCGAAGGCTTCGCGTGGGACGCGGACTTTCGTCGCTACGAAACGATCAACGATGTTTACGCCTACGCCACGCGCGTGGCGGGCACGGTGGGCGTGATGATGGCGCTGCTGATGGGCGCGAGAGGCGCGTCGGCGCTGGGGCGTGCGTGTGATTTGGGCGTGGCGATGCAGCTGTCAAACATCGCGCGTGACGTGGGCGAGGACGCGCGCGAGCGACGTTTGTACTTGCCGATGTCGTGGCTGCGCGAGGCGGGCATTGATCCTGATCGTTGGTTAGACGCGCCGCGCTTCACGCCCGCGCTGGCAAGCGTTACGCAACGCCTGCTGCGTGCCGCCGACGCGTTGTATGACCGCGTCGGGCAGGGCGTGGCCGAGCTGCCTGTGGCGTGCAGGCCCGGTATCAACGCCGCGCGCGTGCTGTATCAAGAAATCGGCAAACAGGTGGAGCGCAACGGCTTTGATTCGGTGTCGCAGCGCGCCGTGGTCAGCTCGGGGCGCAAGGCCGCGTTGCTGAGCAAAGTGCTGATGATGCCCACCGAACGGTCAGCGGCAATGGCCGTCGAACCACTCGCTGAGGTCCGTCACTTGATCGACGCCGTCATACGCGCTGACCACGCAACACTACTCGCCGTGGGGCAGCAGAGCGCAGCAGCCGACGTACCAACCGCATGGTGGAACATACGCGACCGGGCGCTGTGGCTCATTGATTTATTTGAACGCTTGGAGCGACAGGATCGCGGGCACGGCAGCCCAAGCGTTTGACCCCGACCATCCTATGTAAAAGGCAGCATTCATCATGGATCCTAAGTATTACGGCCTCGTCGAAATCGTCGTCTTTGCTGTGGCCGTGTTCGGCTTTTGCATCTACCAAATCTGGAGCGTGCGACGTAAGTCAGATGAACCGGAGGCACGGCCCAATGACAGCGCAATGCCGTCGGACTCAGAGGGAAAGACTTAGCGCTTTTGGCTCGGCGCATCATCCCAAAACAATGCGCGTGGACATGCCGACGAGCCGTGGTTGGGAATGAACAACTTTTGCGTGAAACCCTTTACTTACGTGGGCTAGCTGGCAAAAAAGCAAATAAGCGGTATTAGCCAAAAACCGCACTCAGCCCATGTAAATTAAGCATTTCAGCAAAAAGCGGATACGTGTTCTACAACAGCATCGCATCCATTTTTGCACGCATCGAGTCGTCCCGATGTCGTAGCGGCGCATCAAAATCCAGTGCATCCAGCGGGCTCGGCGCACCACCCGCGACTTTCAGCACGTGGGTGTAGATCATGGTCGTTGAAACATCGGCATGCCCGAGCAGCGTTTGCACCGTGCGAATGTCCGCCCCGCTTTGCAATAAGTGCGTCGCAAACGAATGCCGCAAGGTATGCACCGTCGCCGGTTTCGTCACGCCCGCGGCCCGCAATGCCACCGTCAACGCGCGGCGAAACGTTTGCGGATAGGCGTGATGCCGCCGCTTCACCCCGCTGCGTGGATCAGCGGAAACAGCTGCCTGCGGAAACACCCAATGCCAGCCCCAACTTTCGCCCGCTCGCGGGTATTTCACGCCCAAGGCATGCGGCAACTCAACGCCAGGCAATTTAGCCGCGCGATCCGCCTCCCATAGCGCATGGCTCAGTCGTAACTGCTGCTTCAATTCATCGCGTAACGAGCGCGGCAACATCACAACGCGATCCTTGCCGCCCGTCGCTTCACGCACGATGATCGCGCCACGCTCAAAGTCCACATCTTTCGTTCGCAGCCGCATGCCCTCCAAAATGCGCATGCCGGTGCCGTAGAGCAGCTTCGCAAGCGTCGCGTGTTCGGCGCGCATCAACGCCAGCGTGCGCAACACCTCGCCTACCGTGAGCACCTCGGGCAAGCGCTGCGGCATTTTAGGCCGACCGATTTCCATCATCCACGGCAGCTCAATGCGAAGCACTTCACGATACAAAAAAAGCAACGCCGACAGCGCCTGCCGGTGGGTGGACGCGGCCACATTGCGCTCGCTCGCCAGATGCGTCAAAAACGCCTCGACCTCCACCCGCCCCATCGTCTCAGGATGCCGCAGACCATGAAACCGAATAAAAAACCGAATCCAGTGAACGTAGACTTTTTCGGTAGAAAGCGCAAAATGATGAAAGCGAATCCGTTCGCGAACCTGCGTGAGCAGCCGCGGTTTGGCAGGCAGTTCACGCTCGTCAGATAAACTGTTCATTAAAACAGTATAACAAGTTACAAAGCATGATTACAATGCGTAAAATGATGCATCAGCAAATTCAAAAACGCACTATTAAAAAGTTAAACTTGCACGTGTTCGTTAAAACACGTTATGCGGCAGAAGCCCATGGAACTCTGGTCTACGCGAACTGAAGCTGTTGCCTACTTAGAGGCCAGTCACAGCGACCGACTTGAGGTCTTGTCACGAACATTCGAGCTAATCGATCTAAGCATCGACGCATACGAATCTCTGGCGGATGAAGATGTTTATGCACGAATTTGCGGGCTGACACTCCTCAAGGCAAAGCATCTTGCTGTTGGAGCATACAGTCTGATTCTCGATGGTTTGGGTCAAGAAGCTGGTGCGCTGATTCGCCCCTTCATTGAGTACAGCGAGCTACTTACCTACTTTCGCAAGTTTCCCGAAATGGCTGAGCGCGCTGCGGAGAACGACCTACCCAAAGCTGGTGAAAGAGCTCGCGCTATTGAAGGGATATTCAAAGAATTCAGAAACCACTTAAACAGCCATGCCTCGCATAGTTCGTACAGCCACTATTCGCTTTCTCATCTGTTGGAACCAAAGACTCTTCGGTTCAAAAAGCTTCAGCGGGCAGTGCCAAAGGTATTGGATAAAAACCTGATAGATTTTGTCGTTCAACTTTATCTTCTCGCGCGTGAAGGCGTTCTTAGCCTTGATCGTCTGACCGACCCCAACTTTGAAGAGCTAGCAGCACGTACTGATCAACTTAAGGAAGACATGGTTCATGTATTCGAACTACATGCCGCATAACCCGTCAGTCGAGAGGGACTGCGCAAAAGCGCGCAGCCCCTCACTTTTACGTTGAACTAAACCGCTGACGCGGTGGTGGGGCTTGACACAGTCGCCAACGCGTTTTGCTGGTTTGATGGCTGGCGCGAGCGCAAAAGAAGTAGCACGCTGTGAGACGGGGAATGTTCCCCGGCATCACAGGAGAACGTGTCATGACACCCCTACGTCAGCGCATGCAGGACGCCATGCTGCAAAGAGGCTTTGCCCAACGCACGCAAGGCTGCTACATCGAAGCCATTGCCCGGATGGCGCGCCACTGTTGGCGCGACCCTGCGCAACTGCAACCGGAAGAGATTTCGGCGTATTTGCTGCATCTGGTCAAGGATCGTCACCTCTCGTTTAGCACCGTCAATCAAGCCGCCAGCGCCAGCCGGTTCCTGTACGAGACGGTGCTGGGCCGAAAGACCGATGGACTTCGCCCACCCATGGCGCGCGTGCCGCAGAAACAACCGCACGTGCTCGCGCGAATGGAGATTGCCCGATTGTTCTCCTGCTGCACGCACCCGGTCTACCGCATGGGCCTGCAAACCATGTACGCCACCGGGCTGCGCATCTCCGAGCTCTGCGCCCTGCGTGTTGGCGACATCGACAGCGCACCCGACCGCATGTGCGTGCGCGTCAACGCGGGTAAGGGCGGGGTTGATCGCTACAGCATCCTGAGCCCGACCCTGCTTGAGCTGCTGCGTGAGTATTGTCGCCACTTTGGTGTGCACAAGAAGCCCGGAGGCTGGCTGTTTCCCAATGTCGCAGCCACCGGCTGCACCCACATCGAGAACGTTCAGCGCAGCTATCAGGCAGCGCGCCACAGCGCGGGCATCAGCAAACCCGGCGGCAGCCACACCCTGCGTCACTGCTTTGCTACCCATCTGCTCGAAGGTGGCATCGACCTCTTTACCATCAGCAAACTGCTGGGTCACGGTCACCTGAGTACCACCAGCCGCTACCTGCACCTGAGCAACCCGCAGTTTCGTGCGCCTAGGGACACTGACCCGCTGGACTTGCTCTCTGGCCTGCCGCGCCTGTAACGAATCGCCTCGGCGAGAAGGCGCATGGCCACCCTGGCCGATGCGTTGCGCCAGCATGGCGCGGCGTATCTGGCCCAACACCCTTTGCTGTCCACACCCCAGGCCAAGGCCTGGCGTGGCATCGCTGCCTGCCGCACTGCATTGCTGGGTGGACAGCGCCTGGCCTGTGATGCGTGCGGCCACAGCCACTGGCAATACCACTCGTGTCGCAACCGTCATTGCCCGCAGTGCGGGGCCCGAGCCAAAGACGCCTGGCTGCAGGGGCGGCTTGCCGATGTGCTCAATGTGCCCTACGCGCACCTGGTGTTCACGCTGCCGCACTGCTTGAACGGCCTGTATGGTGCCCATCCGCGCTGGCTGATCGATACGCTGTTTGCCAGTGCGGCGCAGAGCTTGACAGAGTTCGCGGCCAACCCCCGATGGATGGGGGTGGCCGACGCTCAACCCGCATTCAGTTTGGTAATGCACACCTGGACGCAGGATTTGCGGATTCACCTGCATGTTCATGCGGTGATGGCCTGCGGGGTGCTGGGCAAAGACGGTGCCTGGCACGCCCCCGCCCGCAAGCGCGACTTCCTGTTTCCGGTGCAGGCGCTCTCGAAGCTGTATCGGGGCAAGTTCATGGCGTTGCTGACTGCGGCGCGTCGGGAGGGCAGCCTCCAGGACGACCCGCAAGGCGAGCCAGACGCCTGGGCACGGCGTCAGCGCCAGCTCTACAAACACCCGTGGGTGGTCTATGCCAAGACGCCGCTGGGTGGCTCGGCGCAGGTGCTGGAGTATTTGAGTCGCTACACGCATCGCACGGCCATCGGCAACGAGCGCATCAAGGTGGTGACACCGCGAGAGGTGGTGTTCTCGGTGCGCGCTGACGGCAGCGGCGGCAAGCGCATGATGCGCCTGGAGGGAGCAGAGTTTGTATGCCGCTTCATGCGCCACATCCTGCCCACGGGGTTAAAGCGCATCCGGCACTACGGGGTGCTGGCCAGCGCCTGCAAGGGCGAGCGCCTGGCATTGGCGCGAGCGGCGTTGGAGATGCCTGCGCCCAACGCTCAGGCAGCGGCCTCAGCCGTCGAGTTTCTCCGGCGCGTCGCGCGCGTGGATGCAGAGCAGTGCCCGTGTTGCAAAGCAGGGCGCTTGCGGGTAGTGGCGTCGATGCGGGGGCAGACGCACTTGCCTGAGCCGAGCCGCACCGTGTTGCCGCAAGGACGGGCACCACCGTGAACGCAATGGGTGCGCTTGTGGCGGTGGTCGTGGTGAATGTACGGCGCGCGCCTAGACGCCGGGGAGGGGTGCGCGCCGGACGCGGTGGCGTGCCGCGCGAAGTGGCAACAACACGCGCCAGTGAGCGGGTGAAAGGCGAGTGCGCACGCATCCTCGCACAGCACTCGCACATCGGGCTTGTGCGACCTCCAGCGAGCACGCCATAATCTGAGCCGTTCGCAGGGGCGATCAATTAAATCCCCATTCGCCGCCACCT
>ENA-OBLH01000045-OBLH01000045.1-metagenomes-genome-assembly--contig:-NODE-45-length-43012-cov-5.58391_pt1 | contig 43012 bp, 34 predicted proteins | sample MGYA00153382_OBLH01 | MGnify analysis MGYA00153382
ACGCGGTCCGGCAGGCGCAGGCCGTGCGCGCCGACCAACTGGCGCGCTACGCCAGCCTGTGCGCTGGTCTCGATCAGAGCATGAGCGCTGTCGCGCTGGCATGGACATTGCATCAGGACGCGGTTGCGGCAGCCATCGTCGGACCGCGAAATCGCGCGCAACTGGCCTCGGTCGCGCATGTGCCCGACCTGTGCCTGAGCGCCGAGGTGCTCGCCGCGCTCGACGGGATTTTCCCGCCCTGCGGCCCCGCACCAGAGGCCTATGCGTGGTGACCACCGCGCATCGCTGGCGGACCGGCACCGTGCCGGTCACGGACGGACATCTCGCTTGGCACCGCACCGGCGGCAACGGCCCGGCGCTGGTGTTGTCGCACGGGCTGACCGACAACGGCCTGTGCTGGACCCGCTTTGCCGAGGCGCTAGCGGACGAGTTCGACATCGTGATGCTCGATGCACGCGGGCACGGGGCAAGTTCGCGGATGCCGCAGGGCGACGCGCCCGATCCCGGGCAGGATATCGCCGAAGCCATCGACGCGCTCGACCTCGTTGCGCCCCTTGTGATGGGCCATTCGGTCGGTGCGCGTGCCGCTGCGGCGTTCGCTGCCGCATACCCCGGACGCGCGGCGTGCATCGTGCTGGAAGATCCGCCTTTGTTGCCCTCCGCCAACCCCACCGAAATGCCCGAGCGCCGCGCGCGATTCCGCCAGCAGGTCGCCAAACTTCAGTCGATGTCCGCGCAGGAAATCGACGCCTATGGCCGCGAACAGTCGCCCGACTGGCACACCGACGAATTTCACGCTTGGGTCAAGGGCAAGCAGCAGGTCGACCCGGAAGCCCTGCCCGAATTTATGACATCCTGGCAGCAGGACTTCGCCGCGATCACCGCGCCGACGCTGCTCATCTGTGGCGAAGTCGAGCGCGGCGGCATGGTCACACCCGCACTCGCGGCCGAAGCCGAAGCGCTCAATCCCAACATCCGCACCGTGCAAATCGACCGGGCGGGACATAACATCCGGCGCGAGAACTTTGCCGACTATGTGACTGCCGTGCGCGCTTTCCTGTGCGCGCACGCGGAATGACAAAGCCAGGTACGATAAACGGGGAGATGATCTGTGGCGACAATTTATGAGCCGGCAGCCCCGGCACCGGCAATGCAACCGCCGCTGCGGATCAAGCTGGCCTATAGCCTGGGCCAGACCGCGCAGACCGGCGGGTTCGATGCCGCCATCGCGTTCATCTTCTTCTATTATTCGGCTGTTCTGGGTCTTTCCGGCACCCTTGTCGGCGTGGCTTTAGCCGTCGGCCTCGCGTTTGACGCCGCAGTCGATCCCTTCATCGGATCATGGTCGGACAACATCAAGTCGAGACATGGTCGCCGACTGCCGCTGATGGTTCTGGCCGTGCCATTTTTCTGCGTCTCGGTCGGCCTACTCTTTTCGCCCCCGCACGGATTGGACCAGACCGGATTGTTTGTCTGGCTCGCGGTCGTGTCTGTGGCCGTCCGCAGTTTCGTTTCGCTGTTCGGTGTTCCCTATATTGCACTGGGTGCCGAGCTGGCGACGGATTATGCAGGGCGAACCAGCGTCGTCGTTTATCGTGCCTTTGCCGGTATCTGCTCGGGCGTGGTGGTCACCGCCATCGGCTATTCGGTGTTCTTTGCGAACGGCGCGCTGCAACGACCAGAGGGCTATCCCGGATTCGGTTGGTCGGTTGCCCTGCTGCTGTTCGTTTGCCTGACCATATGCTGCCTCGGGGTTCGGCGCTATGCCGCCGCGCTCCCGCAGCCGGAGCCCGCACCCGGCTCGATGATCCGCAGGCTGCCGGGGGAAGTGAAGGAGATCTTTCGCAACAAATCCTTCCGCCTGCTCTTCCTGTCTGCCGTCGTCATCTATGTCGCGATCGGCGCGAATGCGAGCTTGAACAGCCATGCCTTTGTCTTCGTCTGGCACCTCGCGAGCGAGAAAATCCAGTTCATCAGCTATGCCTATCTCGTGGGTCTTCTGCTTGGCGTCGTCGGCGCGCCGATGCTGCAAAAGGCGATGGAGAAGAAGAACCTCGTTATTACCGGCTTCCTGTTGCTGATCGCTAACTGGGTTGTTTTGCAGGGCGCGATGCTGGCCGGACTTTATCATCCGGTGGGCGACGCCGCGCTGTTGCCGATGCAGCTCAATTCGTTTGTCGCCGGGATCGGAACCGGGTTTGTGCTCGTTGCCTACCCGTCGATGATGGCCGATGCCGCCGACGAGCACGAGCAGCTGTTCGGTCGCCGCCGTGAGGGCTTGTACTTCGCTGGCCTTGGTTTTGCGGGCAAGGCATCGACCGGTCTCGGGGTCTTGGTCGCGGGCGTTGCTCTCGACCTGATCGGGTTTCCGAAATCGGCGATTGGCTCGGCTGCCGCCAACCTGCCCGATGCCATGCAATTTCGTCTGGTCGCGATCTGGGGGCCGGTGCCGGCGATCATCGCGCTGGTGTCGCTCGTTATACTGGCGTCGTACGGTATCACCCGCGCACGTCATGATGCAATTGCCGCAGCGTTAGGGCGTGACGTCAATGCTGGCGTCGGAAAATAAATACATCTGCTAAAGACGTGCGCCCGTCGCCTCGATCGTTACGCGTGAGCGAATAGGTTCTCCCGCGCTGGCGCAGCAGCGGTTCAGCACCTTCGACCTGACATTGGCGCGTGCGCGATCACATTGTCTTTGCGTGGAAATGAGACGGCGCCGGATGCCTTCAGGGATTGCACGTCCCTGATTCTACTTCAATAACAGAGCCGTCGGGCAGCTGGCACTTTTCAACGCCCCTGATGGTGTCGATCGTGTTGCCATGTCCCCGGTCATCCCGTGCCTGCGCGTTGTCCCACGCACCTTTGTCGAAACCTCCCGAGCTATCGGTGCCGACCGGGCTATCCGTGCCGCCGCTCCATCCGCCGCCCGACTGACTGCCACCGCTGGCCGCCAGGACGAGCAGCACGCCTGCGCCGATGGTGAGCGCCACCTTGTGCTTGCGGGCAAGCGCGATGAGTTCGGCAGTGCTGTATTTATCGGCCATGCGGTGTTCCTTTGGGCTTGGGTTCGATAACCCCGCGCAGCGACCATCCACCCTCGGGTCCGACATCGTCGACGCGCCATCCCGCCACTGTTTTACGCAGACGGAAAACGATCGAGCGCGGTTTTTTGCCATCGACCGGATCGGCGATCGACGCCGTGGCCGTCGCAGTGTCGGCGGTGTCGAATGTCAGCAGGACTGCCCGAACCTCGATACTCTCCCAGTCCTGACAATCGCAAAACGGATCAGCATCGAGCTCGGTTATGGCACCGGTGCCAGTCTGTCCGCGTTCCATCAAAGCCTTTGTTTCGGTCGTCAGAAAGTCGCGGAATTTGGGTGCAGCCATACCTGCGCCGCCGGGTCCGTAATTCTGGTAGAGCATGTAAACGACGCTGTGAGGGTCGCTTGCCCACTCCTGCGCGGCGATCGGCGCAGGGCACAACAATGCTGCAGCTAGCGCCAGTCGATGTGTTTGAAGACGCGGACGCATCGGTTTTGCTCCTCGGATCACGGGGTCGCGGTAAACGGCACGGGGGTCGGTTCCATCGGCAGACCGGCCGCCTGCCATGACGCCAGCCCGCCGCGATACCAGTACAGGCTGCGAAACTGCGCCGCGTCGGCTCGCAACACGGCGTTGTACGATTCCCAGCATTTCGACCCTGCACAAAAGAACACCAAGGGTCGGGCCGGTTTATCCGCAACCATCGCCTTCAGCGCCTGTGCGACATTGGGCTGGATGGTGTCGTTGAGGCTGCCGATTGCACCCACCATCGGCAGGAACTTGGCGTTCTTGATCGTTGTTGCGTGCTGGTTGTCGAGGACATCGACCAGCAGGGTCGAGGCATCCTGCGCGATCAGCGCCTGAAGCTCGCTGGTGGCGATCCGTTTGCCGACCGGGATGTCGAGCGGCGTCGCCGTTCCGACATTGCTTTGCAGCGTCCGCTGCGCCGGGACGCCGTAATCGACGCCTTCCTCTGCGAAGTTCGAGACCGCGACACGCGTGCCGTTGTCGATGACGGGCGTCGGGTCACCCGATCCGATCAACTGCGACCCGACGGCGAGCACCGCGAGCAGGACGCCAGCACCGATCATGTGCATTTTGGGAAATGCCCGGCCTGCAATCACGAAACTGTCCGCCGCAACGGGCGCGGGCGGGGCCAAGAGCTGGGGCGCCGGCCAAGGCGCGCCGCCCGAATGCGACGGGGCCGCGACCGGTTCGGAAAGCCCCGCCCAGCCTGCGCCGCCGACGGGGGCGGGTATGGCGATGACCGGACTCGACGCGACATACACCGACGGCAGAGGCCCGAGGTCCATCGCATAGGCGAAGGCGCGCACGATAGGGCGGGCGATATCGAGCCGCAGTCCCGTCGCGGATTCGAGCCGCTCGGCAAGCCGGTCGATTTCCATCCCCAGCAAATGCCGTTCGCTGGCGGCCAGCGCAGTCGACACGCCTTCGTCGACGGCGGTTCCGACCGCGCGGATTTCGCGCTTCGCTTCTGGCACTTTGTCGGCGAGCAGCGAGATCAGCCGACGCCGGTCGGCAAATCCGGACTCGCCGAAGCGGACGTGGATGTCGGCAAGGGCGACGGCCAGCGCATCGAAAGGGGCGACGGGGTCGGTCATAATGTCACGGCAACTGGCCGCAGCCGACCGGGCGGTTGCAGGCGCCATCCATCAGGCACATTTTCGCGCCCTTCAACGACACATCCTGCCCGCCGTTGCCGATGAACGCTACGCAGGCGGGACCGATGCCAACATTGTCCTGCTGCCACTGGATTTGCGCGACGCGGACCGGGTTGCTGCCGGACTGGAGCCGCTGGAACCTGCCGCTGCCGACCGACTCGGGTTGCTGGCTTTGCGGATTGCGCGTCAGCATCAGCGACGTATTGCCGTTCTCCCAGCCGCCGGGCGGCAGCGAAACCAGCCCTGCTGCGCCCTTGACCGAAAAGCCGACGATAAAGCCTTGTCCCTGCGGGCGGATCGAGAGTGTCGGCTGCGGGCTGTTGGGCTGTGCTAATTCGGGGAACTGGTTACCACCCCCACCGCCAGTGCCGCCGCTGCCACCAGTGCTGCCACTGCCGCCGCCGCTGCTGTCCACGCCCCCTGATGTCGAAGACGCCATTGGTCCATCCGGGCCAAGCGGCGGCGCAGGCGGCTGTGGTGGCCTTGGCCCATCGATCGGCGGCTGCGGCGGATTCGGTCCATTGATCGGCGGCTGGGGCGGCAGCGGCCCCGGTCCTGGAACCGGGTTCATATGTTGATAGCCCAGTGCAAGCAACACCGCACCCAGCCCGCCGAGCACCCATTTATTCTGGTAATAGGGCAGCTTGGCTGGCTCTCCGCCGACCGGGGGAAGCGGCGGCTGCGGCGCATAAGCATTATGCGGTGGCGCGACTTGCGGAGCATAAGGCGGCGGCGGGCTCGAACCGGCGATAACCGAATCTCCGGCCCAGCCGCCCCCCGACGGGGCAGGGGGCATGGCCGCAGGTGTCGTGCCGAGACGGCGGGCTACTGCGACTGCGGGCGTGACCGAAGCCATCGACAGTTTCTGCGCGCCTGCAATCTCGGCGGCGACGGCTGCCGCCTCGAGATCACCGTTGGCAGACCCTGCGATCCGTCCGGCGGCATTTGCCTGTACCGCGGCGGCCAGTGCCCTGATCTCGACATGGAGGTCGGGTGCCTGACTCGACAATTGCGGCACGAACTGGGTCGCGTCGGCCATGGCGGCACCCCCGTTCCGGTCACGATATTGCTGTGCGAGTGCAAAAAGCCGCTCTTCTATCGACATGCCCCGTTTCCTTTCACCAGATGATTTCACTGTCGGCAGCGTCCGCAATGTCCGCTTCGCGCACAGGCGGCGCGAGCGGGTCGGGCGCGTTGGTCGGGGATGACGCAGCCTTGACCGGCGCTGTCGTCGCCCATTTGATATGTTCGACGAGCGCGGCGGCGTTGCTCGCGCGCAACGGTTTCATCGTCGGATGGCGGATGAATTGTTGCAGGATATCGGTGTCGGCATCGGACCCGATGGCAATGGCGATCCGGACCGAGGCGTCGGCATGATCGGCGGCAAAGAAAGCCTTGAACCCCGCATCGAAATCGTCGGTCGGATAGCCGTCGGAGACGACCACCACGACCGGCGGCAATTGTCGCCCCGGCATCGCGTCTTTCGTGAGTGCCGCCGCCATCAATCGCAGTGCATCACCCATATGGGTTTCGCCGTCGGCAACCAGGTCGCTCCAGACGAGGTCGGCGACTGGCAGCGCATCGGGCGTGTGCCAGCTGGCCTCCGTGGCAAAGCGCAGAACCCGGATTCGGACATCGATTTCGGGATTTTCGGTCGCCACGCTGCGAAGTTCGGGCAGCACGGTTCGCAGCGCATAGTTGAGCGACGCGATCCGGTCCCCGCGCATCGACCCCGAACAGTCGAGCGCGAGTATGACGTGCAACTGCCGACGGGCGATATCCGCCATGTCGAGGGAGGTTGCGAGCGCCACTAGGTCAGCCCAGCTTCACGACCGAGCCGAACAGCCCGTTGCCGAAGGAGATTGTGGTGCCGGGAGCAAGGCGGATGTTCTGGTCGCGCTCGATCGCTTGCTGGCTGCCGTCGCGCAGCCTCGCCGTCCACGGCACCGTGCCGCTGTTGCGAAGGCCAAGCACATTCGCGCGGGTCGGATGCGGGACGATGGCGCCGACAACGCCCGCACCCCGCCCGCCGAGCGCAGGCTCCGCCGACAAGTCGAAATTGCCATCGGCGCGCAGCGGGATCTGCATCCCCTCGATGTCGAGGGCCAGCATTTCGGCGACAGCGGGCTGGCTCGGCATTGGTGACATCGCGGCGGGTACGGGCGCAGCGGCAACAGGTCTCGCCACCGGGCGTTCCACGACGATCGATCCGAAGCTTTCGGCTGTTGCGCCGACTGCGGCGGCTTCGAGCTAGCGCGCTTTCAGCAACACTGACGCGAGGCCGACGGCGGCCATGGCCGCGACGACATGGATCAGATTGGGGTTTATCTCGCTGATGCTGTTCCACAGCGCGTGGATGGTCGCACTTGCCAGCCAGCCGATTGCCAGCAGTTTTGCTGCGCTTTTCGGGCGCAAAACGGCGAGGCCTATGAAATAGCCAAAGATGCCAGCATAGGCCATGTGCCCTACAGCGGCACCGAGCGCGCGTGGGATCAGCAGCAGAAACGCCCCGGCAACACCGATGCCGATGTTCTGCGTCTCCTTGTAGAGCGTCTCGACCAAGTTGGGCGCATATTGTATGCCCGTTTCAAGCAGGGTGAAGCCGCCGCCTGCGAAAACGCCCATTATCGCCCCGTCGAGCGGTCCGCGTACTTCGATCCATGACAGCAGCGGATTGCGGCCCTGCGTCGGGTTCGCCTTGGCCTTGTAGCCGACCCAGGCACCGACAAGGATGGGGACGGCCTTGAGCAGTTCTTCCATCAGGCCCGCGCCACCGAGGTGAGACAGGAACGCGGCTATAAACCCTTGTGGTTGCTGGGAATAAAAGGGCCACAAGGTACGAAAGACGTAGAAAAACACGTTCAGCAGCGGCGACACCAGGATCGCGCAGACCACGAAGAACGGGATCCAGAAATGCAGGAACGAGCGGCTGGTGCGCGCGTACATAAAGACCATCGTCTGAAGCGCGGCGCAGATGACGAAGGTGATGATGAGCGAATACCACGTCACCTGTTTCATGAGTTCGAGACCGTTTTTTGGCCGTGAAGATCACGCCAATCGACGAGAAAAGCAGCGGCACAGTCAACGCGAGCAGGAGAAGGAAATAGAGAGCAGGCGACCGTTTCAAATCGATCTTGCTCGACCGGAACGGGACCATTTCCGAAAAAGTCAGGTCGTCGTGGTCGCGCGGGACCGGCATTGCCATCGGGTCTCGTTTGTCGGTCATGGTCTCAGCTCCCCTCGGTCGGTGACGCGCGCAGCGCGATGCAGATGGTGGAATCATCGCCGCTGCCGTGTGTCGACACATCGTCGAGCCAGCTCGGCAGCGCCGCGATCAGCGCATCCCAGTCGGTCGCGGCATTGTGTCGCAACTGGGCAATCGCTCGTTCGAAACCGGCGTCGTCACGATAGGATTTGGCAACGCCGTCAGTGGTTGCAGTGATAAAGTCGGGCCAATCGTCGCCCGGTTGGTGCCACAATGTCGCGGTGCGAAAGCGTCCGACGGCATCCGGCAGACATAGCGAATAGGTCTCTTCGCCGATAAGGCCGGTGTCGGCACGCAAAGGCCGCTCGATCCGACCGTCGGGATATCCGATCAGCAAATCGCCGTCGCCGATCTGCAAGCTCAGAACCATCGTTGCGTTGACTGCGAATGCCACCAGTGTCGCGCCATAGGGCGTCAGCGCGTTTGTATGCGGCGCGAACGCTTCGCCGTCGCCATAGGGGTTGGCTGCGGCATGGGTGGCAACGGCACTCCGCCAGTGTGCGACAAGTTCGCCTGCAATCGCGACATCGGCTTCGTCGGTTTCGGCATCGTCCATGTGCCATGCCAGCAGGTCGGCGGCACCCAGTGTTGCGAGCCGCGACCCGATATCCGAGCGAAAGTGCACGGCTGCGCCATGACCGTCCGAAACCGCGCCGGCAATACGGCTTGCAGGCGATGTGGCGGGTCGCCATTCGACGGCGTCTTGATTGGGGCGGCCGCTGCGGACATGCGCGGCACCGCGCGCCGACGCGCCACCGATACGCCATTGGGGCGTGATGCGGCTCATGCCGCCGCTCTTTCGGTGCGGAGGTCGATGATATCGCCGCTGGTGCGTCCGAATTCGATCCGTGCGCCCGGCACGATGCGGACGGCTTGCCCCGCTTCGGCCCGGTGCGCGCTGCCGCCGGGCATAGAGACCCGCCACGGCGTTTGCGTCAGGTTACGCAAGCCGATGACTTCGGTACGGCGCGGATGCACTTCAACCCGCGCATCGGCGCTGCGTCGGCGGTTGCGGCTGTCGAGACCGAAAGTCCGGCCGTTGTCGAGCAGGATGGTCCGTCCCGCCATCACCAGTGCCATTGGCCAGTCGATAGCGGCTTTACACGAAAGACAGTTTACGTCGCTCCGACCGCTTCCGCCCACTTGTTCAAACCCGCAGCCCGGGCAGGCAAACGCCGCATCGACCAGCGTCGACAGGCCCGGACGCCATTCGGTTTCCATCACCCGCGCGGCGGGATCATGGAGGCCGGACCTGAACGCGCGCACGAATAGCGCGCGCAGAGCTGGCGACAGAGCGTTCCAGCGCGCCACCAGCGGATCGTGGAATCCGGCAACCGGGCCGTTCGAGCTGTCGACGGGGTCGAACAGAAAGCGTGGTTGGGTGCCATAAAGCTGCAACTCGGCATCGGCGTTCATCAGGCCGATGGCATGTTCGCGCGCCCCGTCGAGCGGGTGCCAGCCGAAGATCGTGTAAAAAAACAGCACGGCCATCGAGAAAAGGTCGGTGCGGCTGCTGGGGAGAACCTCGCGCCGGACCACTTCGGGAGCCATGAACTTGCGCGTGCCATAGATGCTGGCGTCGGCACCGTCGATGTTCACATTGTCGTTGTCGCAGATCAGGATCGTCGCGGTGGCGGGATCGAGGAAGATGTTGCCGAAATTGATGTCCTGATAGCAAAAGCCCCCAGCGTGCAGTTCGAGGAAACTGTCGGCCAGTTGCAGACAGACAAGCGCGCGCTGGGCAAGCGTCAGGTTCAACCGGTTCGGCAGCGGCGCGATCAGGTCGCGGATGCCGGTATAGCGCTCGGCCCGCAGCGGCATCAGATAGCCGAAACTCGGTTGGCCCGGCACGCTGACCATATCGATCGGCCAAAGAAAGTTTTCGGTCGGTGCGCCGCGTCGTACCGACGTTTCGAGGCGCAGGCGCAGTCCGGTGTCAATCTCGATATAGTGTGTGTGATACCATTTCAGCGCGAGCGGCATCCCCTCGACGATCACATGATAGACTTCGCCCTGACCACCCGCACCGAGCAAGGCACCGACCGTCCCGTGCCGCCCGTTCGCGGTGACGAGCGTTTGGCCCGCCGCCAGCGATCCGGTTTGGGACGTGCTCAACTCGGACATCCAACATGGATCGAAACTTTGTAGACGCGCCCCGTTTCGGGATCGCGGCAATCTTCCTCTTCGCGGATAACGTCGATCCTCTTGCCTTGTGCTACACCTTCGCGACGTTCGCCCTCTTTCCAGCCGTCCATGTCGAAGCCTGGATTGCCGCTGCTGCTGGATCCGCCCGAGGAAGTGGACCCACTGCGCGGCGGACGGGGGCGCGACGCGCGGGCAAGGCCTTCGCGAAAGGCATTCATCTCGCGCTGCCACTCGGGATCGGATTTTGAACTTGCCAAGACGGCGAGCGCCATCGCCTCGAGGCGGTCAAGCTGGTTGCGGGGGCCGCGCACAGCAATAGTCTGAATGTTCTGGTTCAGCATCTGGGGGGGCACCCCCTGAATAATCTGCGGGCTGGTGACGGCTACGCCCGACATCGTCAGCTTCTCATATGCGTTGCCGTCCGGACTCCGCAGGACCGTCTCGACCGAATAAGGTTCGACTCGCGATCCGTCGCCGCCCGAACGCGCCATGTCGGCCAGCGATTTTACGTTCGGGGGCAGCGCGACCGAGGTCATCGCGTCCACCGTCCAGCCACGCCGCAGCCTTGGCAGCGCGACGTCACGAACCAGTTTTTCGCCGGTGTCAGCCATTGTTACGACGCAATAGTCGCCCGGCCGCGAGCCGCGATTGGCAAAGACGTCGCCATAGTTGCTGATCAGGAAGCCCGGCAGGATTTCGATTTGCGCGGTGCCGTCGGGACTGGTCAGGCGAATGTTGGGACTCGCAACACTGAACGTGCATTGCCCGTTGCGATTGTCCCAGCGAATTTGCGCGGCAGCAGTCCAACCGGCTGGAATGTCGATGGTATAGGCCGTCATCGGCCGGTCGAACCCCTTGGTATCGATGACTTTATATGGCACAGTTCCGTCAGCGTTTGCCGACGGACCCGCAACTGTGTCGTTGCCAAATCCTGGGCTGGTTTCGTTCTGGACTGGTGGTGTGCAGCCGACTGTGGCGAGTAATGCGACGAAGATCAGCGCGTGGCTTTCGCGCAGTCGTTTGACCGTTGTTGTGGACTGCATCGTCGTCGCCCCCTCAATCAATTAAGCGGCGGGTCGGCGGAAAACGGCTCACATATTTTTTGCGGCTATCAATCTTTTTCGACGAGGCGGGTCATGATCGCCCCGAACATCAGGCTCATTGCCCAGCCGAACAGGACGATCGACCATTGCACGATCTTGCTCAGTTCGCCGCCCGCCATTGCGCGCACCTCTCCGCTCCGCGTGGTATAGGTCGCGGCTGGTCCCCAGAATGAGAACTGGTGGAAATCGACGACCGGCAAGATGAGATCGGCCGAAAAAAGCCATGGATTATAGTGCGGATACTCGCTGGGCATACCCGGACATGCCCACCAGTAGAACTCAGGGGCAACTTCGTTCCGCACACCGCAATTGCCCGGGCCGCTTTGCGCCGACGGGCGTTTCGTCCCGTCGAGTGCCGCAATTAGCAACGTCGGTTCGGCGGGTGCCATGATTCCGTCGCGCCCCATCCGGTCGAAGTAAAACCCGCCTGCCAGCCACACGACCAGCATCCACATGACGATCCGCCCCGGTCGGTAGCCAAACCCGGCAAGCAGACCATAGGCATCATGCAGCCAGCGTGTCGCGGTATTGCCTGCCAGATTGGCCGAGCGGTTGGCTGTTGTCCTCAGCCTCAAGAGCGCTGCGTTCCGGTGCCAGAACGGTGCGAACTGCGCGCGGTCGCTGCGATTGCCGATGTGCCCGGCACCACGCAATGCATGTTGCTTGCCGATGGCAACCATTGTCGCGTCGCGGGCATGGCCTATGTCGCGCAACACCCGGATCAAATGTTCCCAAGGCTGAGGACGGAAGGTTGTGCCGATATCGGCGGGCACCTGTCGCCGCAGCCAGTCGAGCCGCATTTCCGCCGACACTGCCGGACTGCTGATCCGCTGATAGCGAAAGCCGTCGAGCACGATTTGTCCCTCGGGCCAACTGTCGAGATCGTCGGCAAGTGAACCCGCGGTCGCATCGGTCAGCACGACGCGCCCGTCGATGGCTGCGCGGCGAAGGATCAGCGCATGACCGATTTCGGCGTTTTCGGCATGTATCGCGACGGCACCGCTATTGTCGAAACGACTGCCCTCGAGCGACAGATGTCCCGCGATTGCAGCACTCGCCAAACGCACTTCGCCCGCAACCTGGGCATTGGTATCGAGCAAGACATTGCCGCCTACGCGCAGGGCGTCTGCGCCGATTGCGACGCCGCCGACATTGGAGAACCGTCCGCCCGACGCGCAGAAATCGCCGTCGATATTGGTGCCGACCAGTCGCACTGCCCCTTCGGCGGCGAAGCCGTCGCCCATGAAAATCTGCCCCCCGACGGCAGCGCCGCTGAGGTCGATGGCTGTCGTTGCGGGTGCAGCGAACCGCCCCCCGCTGCAATCGAGATCGCCGCCGATGCGTGCTCCGGCGAGTGACACTGGCCCCGTGCAATCGAACCCCGAACGCAGGAAGAGTCCGCCTGCCACCGCCACCCGGTCGGCACGCAGACCGACAACCGAACTTCCGGTCAGGTTGAGCGAACGCAATCGCGCATCGAAAGCGTGCAGCGGCGCATCGAGCGTGCAGTCGAACAGGTTGATCCGGCATTCGATGCTGCAATTCGACAGCCGCAATCCGCCCTCGATCCAGGCTCCGGCAAGCTGGACACCCGCTTCATGCACAGGATGATCGGCATCGCCGCCGAGCGCGAGAAAGCGGACGAGTGCGCTGCGAATGAAGACGTTCGCCGCAGGCCGGTCAGGACGTGTGTCACCGATCCTGCACCACTCTCCAGCCGCACAATCGGCAACAAATCGGGCTTCCGCTCTCGAAAGAGGGGTGAAATCGCCTATCCAACGACCTTGAGCCAGTCCGTCAGGTCGAGGAACTTTCACCACATCGGCCCGCGCATCGACATCGAATTCCTTCAAAGCTACGGCCCGCAATAAAGGGCCGATACCGGTTTAGCGGGAAACGCAGGCAAAACGGCTCAGGCTATCACTCATAGGCGCATTCCGGCTTGATCGCCGTTGAACTTAAGATTCGCGATTTGGACAATGTCAGCCAACACAAGCGCCGCGGGTGCGAGGTCACTAGACGTCGATTATTGGTATTACAATGGTATTGCAAAGCGCTATTCCGTGCTCTACGTCCCGCATGAGAACAACGCTTAATTGGGATGGGGAGCGCGAACATGACGAATGCAGCCGCGAAGATTTTGAATGGCGGGACCGCGTTGTTCGCGATGACGTTGGCATTGTCGTCCGCCCCTGCCGTGGCGCAGACCCAATCGACCCCCGAAACGGCCAGCGAAGAGATTATCGTCACGGGCACGCGCATTAGAGGTGCCGGTCTATCTTCGACCAGTCCGGTGAGCGTCCTTCAGGGTGAACAGATCCAGCTCGAGCGCGCTGTCACGATCGAGGATTTCTCGGTCAAGGTGCCGCAGCTCGCTGGCGGCGTGAATTCGACCTCGGTCGGCAGCGACGCGTTCGGCGCGCAGACGCTCGATCTTCGCAATCTGGGCCAGAACCGGACGCTCGTACTGATCAACGGCACCCGCGCGCTTCCTTTCAGTTTCCGCAACGCGGTCGATGTGAATTCGATTCCCGCGCCATTGCTGAAGCGGGTCGATGTGCTGACGGGCGGCGCCGCGGCCGTTTACGGTGCGGATGCGGTCGCGGGCGTCGTCAACTTCATCATCGACGATCGTTACAAAGGCATTCAGGCCAATATCAACTATCGCGCGGTCGCGGGAGGCGCTTCGCAGAAGAGCGGCCATATCCTCGGTGGTATCGCACTTGGCGACCGCGGCAATCTTGTCGGCTATGTCGAATATACCAAACGCGACGCGTTGTTCGCGGGCAACCGCGATTTTGCGCGCAACGGCGTGGCGACACTCCCGATCGGCGGAAACTTTACCGATGTCGCGAGCGGACGGACTTTCTCCTATGACGCGCTCGGTGCCTTCACGCTGACGCCGCAGACGACTGATTACACGCCGCTGTTTCTGCTCTCGCAGCCGCTCGAACGGATCAATGCCGACTTGTTCTTTCGGTACGAGTTGTTCGACGCTGTCGAAGCCTATGGCCGCATCATGTATTCAGGTGTCAAGACACGCGGCGGGACGCGGTCGGGGCAGAACCCCCCGACGACGGGCACGGCGGGCGTCAATGTCCAGATTTCGCAGACCAACCCGTTCCTCGACCCGCAGGCGCGTGCGTTGCTGACCTTCGTTAATGGTTTTGCCAATGTGAACGTCCGCCGTTCGCTCGGCGAAGTGGGCGCGACGTTCGCCGAGAACAGCCGCCAGAATATTCAGGCCCAGATCGGCCTGCGTGGTGACATCACACCTGCAATCCGTTGGGACGCCTATTACCAATATGGTCGCTCGAAAGAGAAGATCACGGTCAAGAACGACGGGGTGAAGGCAAATTTCGCCGGTATCGTCAACACCACCGATATCTTCGGCCCCGGCGGTAATTTCACGTCTTTGCTGCAGGACTTCGATTTCGGCGACCGCGTCCGCACCCAGCAGGTCGCGTCGGCGTACATCTCGGGCGATACCAGCGACTTCTTCAAGGGGTGGGCCGGACCGATCGGCTTCACCGCCGGGTTCGAACATCGCCGCGAAACCGGCACTTTTGCCTATGGGTCGAACCTCAACACCAGTTTCAACCAAGGTGCTGAATCGGCGCCGCCGATACCACCGTTCGTCAAGGTCAACGAGCTGTTCGGCGAGCTTGTCATCCCGTTGCTGGCCGATCTGCCGCTCATTCAGAAGCTGAGCGTCGAAGGCGCGTATCGCAAGTCGTGGTATTCGAAATCGGTCGGGCTCAACCGTGATTACGATACCAACAAGATCGGCATCAACTGGGTCGTCAGCGATGACTTGCGCCTGCGCGGCACGCGCCAGACGGTGATCCGCGATCCGAACATCGGCGAATTCGCGAACCCGGTTTTCTCGATACCGTTTGCCAATCTGCGGACCGTTGCGCGGTTGTTCCCGCGCTACGCAGGCGACCCTTGCGTCGGCGCAACCAATGCCGCCACGATCACGCAGTGCACGGCAAAAGGGTACAAAGGCACCTATGACTCTAACAATCCGGCCAACCTGACCGGGGGATATTTCTTCGGCGGCAATGCCAATATTCAGGCCGAACGCGGGACGACCTATACGCTGGGCGGCGTGTTTACGCCGAAGATCGCGCCGGGGCTGAGCCTGTCGGTCGACTGGTACAAAATCGAAATCCGCGATGCCGTCGGGCAAATCCAGCCGATCGACGCGCTGACCAGCTGCTACATCACCGATCCGAACGCAAACAATCCGTTGTGCAATGCAGTTTCGCGCGATCCGGTCACAGGGTTCATCCGAGATGCATTCGTCGATGACCGCAATCTAGCCTTTATCAAGCAGCAGGGCATTGACGTCGATTACCGCTACAGCTTCGACGTGCCATTCGGCCTGCCGGGCCGCAAATGGACGCTCGGCTATCAGGGCAGCTTCGTCACGAAATACACGATCCAGCGCAACGCCGTGCTGGCCCCTGTCAACTGCCGGGCAAGCTATGGTGCGCGCTGTTCGTCCGACCTCGTCACGCTCGTGGCACCCGACTATCGCCACCGCGCGACGTTCACCTGGGACAGCGAGCCGCTGACGGTGCAATGGGGCTGGAAGCGGATCGGCGCGGTCAGCGACAGTACGGCTGGCAGCACGGGCACTATTGGCACCTTCGACTATTTCGACCTGAACATCGCCATTCGTCCGCCGATCAACGGACTGACGCTGACGGTGGGTGTCGACAATGTGTTCAATAAAAAGCCGCCGACACCCGTCAATCCGGGCGCGTTCAACACCTTCCCTGACACTTACGACGTGCTGGGGCGGACCTTCGGATTTTCGCTGACGCTGCGTCGCTAGAGGCATGATAAGGAGCGGCGGATGACGCCGATCCGGTTCACGTCGCTCGATTGGGGGATCGTCGCTGCTTATGTGGCGGTCCTAGCAGTCGCGGGCTGGCTGACGACGCGCCGACGGATGGCGACGTCGGACGATTATTTCCTGGCGAGCCACCATGCGCCGACTTGGCTGGTCGCGGTGTCGGTGCTGTCGACGGTTCAGTCCGCCGCGACTTTCCTCGGCGTGCCTGACAACAGCTTTCGCGGGAATTACACCTATCTCAGCAGCACGATTGCTGCGCTGCTGGCCGCCTATTTCGTCGCCCATGTCCTTATCCCGCGCTTCTACGCGATGGGCGCATCGACGGTGTACGAATTGCTCGAGGCACGCTTCGGCGTGGTCGCACGACGGGCGGCAGGTGCGACCTATCTTGTCGGTCGGCTGCTCGCGAGCGGTGCCAGGCTCTACCTTGCGGCGATTGCGGTTTCGATGATCATGTTTCTCGATATCCAGCCGCACCAGATCGCTATTGCGTCGTTCGTGCTGCTGATCTTCGGGCTCGCGTTTACGTTCATGGGCGGGCTGAACTCGGTGATCTGGAGCGATCTCGTGCAGGTGGTGCTCTATGTCGGCGCAGCAATCATGGTGCTGATCTTCCTGTTGATGAAGATTCCCGCGCCGCTCTCTGCGATCATTGACGGCTTGCAGAATGCGCCGGGCGGAGTCGACAAGATGCAGCTGATCGACGCCCGGTTCAGCCTGACTACCCCGTTCTCGATCTTTGCGGTGCTCACCGGGTTGACCCTGTTGAACATCGGCAATTCGGGCCTCGATCAGGACACCACGCAGCGTGTGCTAGCGTGCGAGAACGCGCGCGACGGTGCGCGCGCACTGACTGCATCGGTCTGGGCGTCGATCCCGGTGATTTTCCTGTTCCTGGCAATCGGGTCGCTGCTCCATGTCTTTTACGAACGCCCCGAGCTGATGGCGTCGGCCAGCGGTGAGGTCGCACGCACGTTCCAGGGCGAGAAGATCACGGTCTTCATGTATTTCATTCTGAGCGAGATTCCGCCAGGGTTGCGCGGCCTCGTGACCGTCGGCGTCATTGCGGCGGCGGCGATCAACTCGGGATTGATCTCGATGTCGTCGGTGCTGATCAACGATTTCTATCGCCCGTGGCGCGAACGCCGAGGGGCTGCCGTGGCAGAGCGGCATTTCATCACGGCAGGCCGCCTGGCGACGGTTGCGCTCGGCCTCGGGCTCTTCGCCATGTCGATCCTGTGCTATTATTGGCAACGCTATAGCAGCTTACCGCTGCTCGATTTTGTGCTGGGGGTGATGGCGTTTGCGTATTCGGGATTGCTCGGTGTCTATTTCACGGCGCTGTTCACAAAGCGGGGATCGTCGGCATCGGTCATTGCGGCGCTGGTCGCAGGCTTTGTGACGATCCTAATGTTTCAGGGCTTTATCGTCGACGCGCTGGGTTTGCCTGCTACGATCAAGACGATTGCGTTCCCGTGGCAGCTTTGCCTCGGCACTGCCGTTGCTATCCTTGTCTGCATGACGGGCAAACAACAGCGCGCGGAGGCTGGCAATGTCGGGCACTGAGGCACCCGATCCGCGCTTTGTCGAGATCGGCCAATGGCCGACGGTCGATGCTGTGACCGCCATGATCGACGGACAGGCCGACGCGATTGCCGCCATTCGCAAGCAGACCAAAGCGATTGCCGTTGCAGCCGACGCGGCTGCGGCTGTGCTAAAGGGCAGGGGACGCCTGTGCTATGCGGGGGCCGGCACATCGGGGCGGGTCGCGGTGCAAGACGGGGTTGAGCTGGGTCCGACCTTCGGCTGGCCAGCGGAACGTCTTGTCTATCTGATGGCTGGCGGCATGGACGCGCTCGCGCATAGCGCCGAGGGCGCCGAGGACGATGCCGACGCGGCGCGGGCCGACGTGTCTGCGAATGGCATCGGTGCGGGCGATGTCCTGATCGGCGTGGCAGCAAGCGGCCGGACGCGTTTCACGATCGGTGCTGTCGAGGCGGCGCGTTCAGTAGGCGCGCTGACGATTTCGATCGCCAACAACCCCGACACGCCGCTCCTCGTCGCCGCCGATTACGCGATCTGCATCGATACCGGCAGCGAGTTGATCGCTGGCTCGACGCGCATGAAGGCAGGGACCGCCCAAAAAGCGGTCCTGAACACCCTGTCGACGGCAATCATGCTGCGGCTGGGCCGGGTCCATCATGGGCTGATGGTCGATATGGTGATTTCAAACGAGAAACTGATGCGCCGGGCGACTGGCATGATCCAGACATTGACCGGGTGCAGCGAAACCATTGCAATGAATGCACTTGAGCTTTCGGGTCGGGACATAAAAACGGCCGTTCTGGTTGCAATGGGTCAGCTGCCAGCGTCAGCGGTAGTATTGCTGGCGTCGCACCAAGGCATGTTGCCCGACGCCATTGCCGCCATGAAAGCTGCGGCATGACAACCGTCGCCCAAGTCGACCGGCCCCGGCACAGTAACTCGCCGATCTATATCCAGTTGGCCGGGCGGCTCCGCGACCAGATCGTCGAGGGGGCGATTGCAGCGGGAGAGGCGCTCCCTTCCGAACGTGACCTTTGCGCGATCATGAGCGCGTCGCGCGTCACCGTCCGCAAAGCTATAGAGCTGCTCATCGAAGAGGGATTGTTGTCGCGGCGACAGGGCTCGGGCACCTATGTCCGACCGCGCATCCAAGCACCGGGATCGTTTCTCAGCAGCTTCAGCGAGGATGCCGAGGGACGAGGCGAGGCAACCGATACGATCTGGCTGATGAAAGTCGTGGCAGTCGCCAGCGATGACGAAGCGAGATTGCTCGAATTGCCCGAAGGTGCTGCCGTTGCCCGCCTCAGCCGCGTTCGGATGGCAGGCGGGGAGCCGCTGGCGTTCGAGAATGCCGTCGTTCCCGCTGAAATGCTTTCCGACATCGGAACGCTCGGAAACTCCTTGTACCGGGCGCTCGACCAGAGAGGGAACCGCCCCGTCAGCGGCGAGCAGAAAATCCGCGCGGCGCTAGCCGGGCCGACCGAGGCAAGCTTGCTGTCGATCCCGGAAAAATCGGAAATCCTTCGCATCGAACGCCTGACCCGGCGCGCGGACGGGCGCCCCGTCGAGCTCACCCGCTCGGCATATCGTGGCGATCGCTATGAATTCGTCAGCGAATTACGCGGGGCGATGGTAACCCTATGACCAACACAAGCCATAAGCGCGATCTGTCGCTCGACAGCTTTCGCGGCCTCGATGTGCTGCTGATGATCCTCGTCAATGTGCAGGGCGACGGCGCGCGCGCCTTTCCGATGCTCGTCCATGCCGAATGGCACGGGCTAACCTTTGCCGATCTCGTCTTTCCGGTTTTCCTGCTGATCGTCGGACTTTCGACGCCGCTCGCGCTCGACCGGCCGGGGGCGGTCACCAGTTGGGGTGCGATCGTTCGGCGCAGCGTGCTGTTGTTCGCCATCGGCATGGGGCTGAGCTTGCTGATCCGCCCGACGCTCGATCCCGACATGGTCCGCTGGACCGGCGTGCTGCAACGGATCGCGATCGTCTATTTGGTCTGTGCCGCAGTCGTAATGGTCCGGCGTGGTGCCGGACTGGCGCTAGCCCTGTCTGCGGGATTGCTGGGGTTGCACAGCTATATGCTGCTCCGCGTCGGGGCGCCGGGTGGCGGCGTCGCCAGCATGGAGCCAGGCATGGGAATCAGCGGCTGGCTCGACCAGAATTTCATCCCCGGTCGCGTGCTGCGAAAGACATGGGAGCCGGAAGGGGTGCTCTCGACGCTTCCGGCGATTGCAAACGGACTGATCGGCGTGGCGGTGATGCGCTGGCGACAGACGGGCGATAGGGGGCCGTGGCCAGTCGCACTGGTCGGCGCGGGATTGCTTACAGCGGGCCTTGCTTTGACCTCCATCTTGCCGCTCAACAAGAATTTGTGGACCGCGTGCTTCGCGCTCGTCACCAGCGGCGGCGGGATTATCGTCTGGAGCCTGATGCGCGCTTTCTGGCCGGCAATCGGGGCTAATGCGGTCGCGCGGTGGACAGTGACATTGGGGCAAGCCGCGCTGACGCTTTATGTGGTCCACACGCTGCTGATCGCGGTCATCGTCCGGACATTGCCGTCGGGCGATAAGATTTGGGTCGCGACTTATGAGGCACTGCTCGCAGCAACCGGGCTGCCCGCACCGGTCGCATCGCTGCTTTATGCGGTGCTTGCCACGGCGATCTCGTGCCTCATCCTCGTCCCGCTCCGTCGGCGCGGCTGGATATTGAAGGTCTAGTCCAGAAAAATCTTGCCGGGGTTGAACAGGCCGGTTGGGTCGAGCGCGTCCTTGATCCGCCGCATGGTCGCGACGCTGGTGTCGCCATGTTCGCGGATCAAAGCATCGCGCTTGCCGATTCCGATGCCATGTTCGCCGGTACAGGTGCCACCGACCGACAAGGCATGGTCGATCATCGCTTCATTGATGACACGGGCCTTTTCCCAGCCAGATCGGTCGTCCGGGTTCAGAACGAAAAAGACGTGAAAGTTGCCGTCGCCGACGTGCCCCAGGATCGGCGCATACAGGTCGGCCGCATCGATAGCGGCTTTGGCACGACCGATGGCTTCGCTCAATTTGCTGATCGGCACGCAGACATCGCTGATCCACGCAACTGCACCGGGAACCATCGCCTTGGCGGCCCATAGCGCCTGATGCCGCGCCTTCCACAATGCGTTGCGGTCTTCGGTCGCGGTGGCAAACTGCAAAGTGCCGCCGCCATTGCCTTCGCCGATCAGGCGGACGAGCGCGAGCTGATCGGCGACGGCGGCATCCGACCCGTGGAACTCGAGGAAAAGCATCGGCATTTCAGGCAGACCGAGACCGCTTTGCCGGTTGCAGGCGCGGATCGCCGATTCGTCGAGCAATTCCATCCGCGCCATCGGCACTGCCGACTGGACTGTCGCGATGACAGTATCGACCGCGCCTTCGATGCTGGCGAAGTCCCAAGTCGCCGCGATGATTTTCTCAGGCTGGCCATGCAGGCGCAGCACACTCTCGACGATCAACCCGAGCGTCCCTTCGGACCCCGTGAACAGATGCGTCAGGTCATAGCCGGAGGCCGATTTCCGTGCGCGCGTGCCGGTGGCGATCAAACTGCCGTCGGCGGTCACGACTTTGAGCGCCAGCACGTTGTCGCGCATGCTGCCATAACGCACGGTCGTGGTGCCTGATGCCCGCGTCGCGATCATGCCGCCCAATGAGGCATTGGCACCCGGATCGACGGGAAAGAACAATCCTGTGTCGCGGATTGCGGTGTTGAGTTGCTCGCGGGTGACGCCGGGTTCGACGACGCACAACAAGTCGTCGGTGCTCACCTCGACGATGCGGTTCATCCGGCTGAAGTCGATACACAGGCTGTTGGTCTGCGTTGCCGCCGCATTGCCCTCGAGCGAGGTGCCTGCGCCATAGGCCACCACCGAAAGTCGATGGGCCGCCGCTTGCCGGACGAGCAACTGCACCTCTTCGATCGTTTCCGGCTGGGCAACAGCGGCGGGGGGATCATGACGATGATAGCCCTCGCTTTGGGCGTAATGGGCGCGGGCTGTTTCGGACAGCAGGAGGCGCGATCCAAAACGGTCTGAAAGCGATTCAGCGAAGTGTTTCATAGCGGTCTCCGCATCGGTATCTGACAGGGTTGCCGCTACAGGTAAATTGGTATTATATAGGTATTAGATGGCCGATCTAGCGCATCACACGCAAATGTTCGCCGAAGCGGCGGAATCGAGCACGGTCGTGGCGCGCCAGCAGGCCAATAACGCCGATCTGATGGCCGATCTTGCAGCCCGTTTGAGCCGCATCGATCCGCAAATCGTCTTTACCTGCGCCCGTGGCAGTTCCGACCACGCGGCGACCTTTGCCAAATACCTTTTCGAGACGCGGCTGCGGATCCCCGTGGTTTCGCAAGCACCGTCGATAAGTTCGATTTACGGCGGCGCATTGCTGCATATGAAGGGGCAGCCGTTCGTATTGATCTCGCAATCTGGTAAAAGCCCCGATCTGCTGCTGTCGGCCGAGGCTGCGCGAAAGGCAGGGGCGCTTGTCATCGCCTTTGTGAATGATGTTGGTTCGCCATTGGCCGAACTGGCCGAGATCGTTGTGCCGCTCCACGCCGGTCCTGAAAAAAGCGTGGCCGCGACCAAGAGTTTTATTGCGACGCTTGCCGCGTTCGCACATCTGGTGGGCCTGTGGACCGGAGACGGCCAACTCCAGCGGGCAGTCGCCGCGCTGCCCGATACGCTCGGCGCGGCATGGGCGGCAGACTGGTCGTGCGGTGTTGATCTGTTCGCCGACGCACAGAGCATGTTCGTGCTCGGGCGCGGGCTGACGTTGGCAACCGCACAGGAGGCTGCGCTCAAGTTCAAGGAAACGAGCGGGATTCACGCAGAGGCGTTCAGCATCGCCGAAGTAGCGCATGGCCCGATGGCCTTGGTGAAGCCCGGATTTGCCTTGCTGGTGTTCCCTCCGTTCGATCAGGCAGCGGCTGGGCTCGAGCCGATCCTCGAACGCTTTGCCGGACGCGGTGCGCGAATTGCGGTTGCGGGCAGGGCGCATCGCGATACGCTGCACCTGCCTATGACCACCGACCTGCACCCCGTCACCGCACCGATCGCGATGATCCAAAGCTTTTACGCGCTCGTGAATGCGGTGTCGGTCGGGCTTGGCTATGATCCCGATCATCCGCCACTTCTCAACAAGGTCACCGAAACGCGATGAGCGTTGCCGCCATCACAGGGGCGTGCATTCTCGCTGACGGGCGGTGGTGCGACCGCCATGCTGTCCTGATCGCCGACGGCGCTATTGTCGCGGTCGTCCCGCATGATGACATCTCGGAAACCGCCCACGTCCATCGTCTCGACGGCGGCGTGGTTATCCCCGGATTTATCGATACGCAGGTCAACGGCGGTGGCGGTGTCCTGTTCAACGATCAGCCGACGGTTGCGGGCATAACCGCAATTGCCGGCGCGCACCGCGCGTTCGGCACGACGGCGATGTTGCCGACTTTGATCAGCGACGATCTCGATGTGGTCGCGGCGGCTATCGCTGCCGTCGATGCCGCGATAATGGCAGGCGTCCCCGGCATTATCGGCATCCATATCGAAGGGCCATTCCTGAACACGGCCAAGCGCGGGATTCACGATGCGGCCAAATTCCGCGTGCTCGACCCGGCTGCGATTGCCCTGCTGGCATCGCTGAAGCACGGCAAGACGCTGGTCACGCTCGCCCCCGAACTGGCACCGTCCGGCGCGATTGCGGCGCTGGTCGAACGCGGCGTTATCGTGGCGGCGGGCCATACACTTGCGAGCTACGAGGAAATGCAGCGCGGCATCGACGAGGGGCTGAGCGGCGTCACCCATTTGTTCAACGCCATGACTCCCTTGGAAAGCCGCGCGCCGGGGGTCGTCGGCGCTGCGTTCGACAGCGACCTTATCTGTGGGATCATCGTCGATGGCCATCATGTCCACCCGGCATCGTTGCGCGCCGCCTATCGGGCGAAAGGTCCGCATGGCCTGATGCTCGTCACCGATGCTATGCCAATCGTCGGCACCACCGAAACGCATTTCCGGATCGGCAACACCGAAATTGTCGCGGAGGACAGCATGTTGCGTTCGGCTGACGGAACGCTCGCGGGTTCGACGCTCGACATGGCAAGCGCGGTCCGCAACTGCATGGACATGATGCAGGTCGACATGATCGCCGCCTCGCACATGGCTAGCCAGACCCCTGCTGCATTCCTTGGCCTTGGGGCAACCTTTGGCCGAATTGCGCCGGGCTATCGCGCTGACTTGGTGCATCTTGATGACGCTGGATCAGTGCAAGCCTGCTGGATCGCGGGTGCGGTCGCATGACCGCCGAGCTCGGCATTATCGAGGGCTATTTCGGGCGGGCCTGGGACTGGAATGACCGCGCCGATGTTGTCCGCACGCTGGCACCGGCAGGCTACCGGTTCTTCCATTATGCGCCCAAGGTAGACAGCAAATTGCGCCGCGACTGGCAGACGCTGCACAATGCCCCGGAGACCGAAGCACTCCGTCAATTCGGGCAGCATTGCCGCGACCACGGCATGCGCTTTGGCATCGGCCTGTCGCCCTATGGCGCGCATCTCGATTTCGATGCCGCCGCGCAGTCGGCGTTGCGGGAAAAGATTTCGCATCTCAACGTGATGGGGATCGACGACCTCGCCATATTGTTCGACGATATGCGTGGCGATTTTGCCGATCTGGCGGACCGGCAAGCCGACATCGTCGCCTTTGGGATCGCACACAGCACCGCCGCGCGCTTCTTCATGTGCCCGAGCTATTACTCGGACGATCCGGTGCTTGACCGCGTGTTCGGCGAACGACCGCCCCGCTATCTGGAAACCCTTGGAAAGCGCCTCGATCCGGCTGTGGCTGTCTATTGGACCGGCGAGGAAGTCTGCGCGCGCGAATACCGTGCCGGACATCTGGCGGATGTGGCAAACCGGCTTGGCCGCAAGATTGCCTTATGGGACAATTACCCGGTCAACGATGGTCCCCGCATGTCGAACCATCTGCATCTGCGCGCGTTTACGGGGCGGCCAGCCGATCTTGACGACTACATCAGCCATCACGCGATCAACCCGGCGTCGCAACCGATATTGGGATGCATTCCCGCGCTGACATTACCGATGAGCTACGCGCGCGGCGATGATTATCGCTATGCCGCCGCCTTCGAAGAGGCCACCTTGGCGATGTGCGGTGCCGAACTTGCTGCGATGCTGCGCGCCGACCTGCTGACGTTTCAAGATAGCGGTCTCGATTGCATCGGCGAGCGGGGCGAGGCCATGCGTCAGAGATATGCAGCGGTCGATCATCCTGCCGCGCGCGAAATCGTCGATTGGCTCGGTGGCGGCTATGCGATCACGGGCGAGGCGTTGCAGACCCAATAGGCCGCCCAGCAAGGATCAACGCACCGTCGAGCGCATCACCCAAGGGATCCTGCAGCTGTGCCGCAATGCGGACGCGCAGCCACGGCTTCATCCGCTCGGCCAGCCCGCCCATCAGCACACAGCGCGGGGCGCCACGCGAAATGATCGTCTCGACAAAGCGTTCGACGTGAAGCGCGGCATCGCGAACGATCGACAGCGCGATCTCGTCGCCGTTGTCAGCGTAATCCATTACCAGCGGCGCAAAGCTGGCATAGTCGCCGGGTGCAGCATCATCCATCCACGCGATCACTTGCGGAATGGCGTGGCTGAACCGTTTGGTGATGGCCTGGCTCAGCGGCGATGGCTTGGTGCGGCCGTCGAGCGCGCGCAAGGCATGGCGGATGGCGCTGAGACCGAGTGCTGCACCGCTGCCCTCGTCGGATATTGGAAAGCCGTAGCCGCCGATGCTGAAACTGTCCTCGCCGCGCTTGACGAGGCCGACGCTACCCGTGCCAAGGATCAGGATCGCGCCATCGCCGCCCATATGCGCGCCGAGGTTGGCGATCATCGCGTCGCTGGTGAACTGGACATTGGCGAAGGGGAATGACAACGCCTGAATCTGGGACTTCATCCCCATCCGGGTGATCCCGGCAATGCCCATCCCGCACCGGATGCCCGCAATCTCACTGTCGGCAAGTCCGGCGGCGCGGGTTGCCTGCATGCATACATCGAGCAACGTCGCATGAATGACGTCGATGCCGGCACGAGTGTTGGCCGGCCCCGCTCTGCCAGTGCCGAGCTCTGTGCCATGCTCATCGGTAAGCCGCGCTTTGCTTGCAGTGCCGCCTGCGTCGACGCCCAGGAACAAGTTCACGCTACCTCCATACTTGCCGGATCGATAAACCAGATCATCTGTAGGCGGTCTGGCACTGGTCGGCCAGATAGGCAAAAGCTTCTAGCTTGATGACCTCGCCGTCCGTTCAAGCAAAATTCGACCGTATCGCGCGTGCCTCAACGGCATGATTTGCGATTCTGCAGCTCGGTCTTTAGCGTTGATTGCGGCCAGGGGGGTATACGAATCGACAACGATCCCAACACAATGGTGCTGCTTGGGCGCTGGCAGGATGGCGAGGATGTTGCGCGTGACCGCCTCATCACCCGTTTGCATCCCGAACTCGCTCAAATCGCGGCGGCGCGTTTGCGGAACGAGCGCAATTCGTCGCTGTCTACCGGCGATCTGATCAACGATGCCGTGATGCGCCTTATGCGGACGGATAGCGCGGAATTGAACGACCGCGTCCACATCATCGCGCTTGCATCGCGGATGATGCGGCACATTTTGATCGACCATGCCCGCGCGAAGTCGGTCGCGAAACGCGACCACATTCGTGTCGAACTCAACACCAGTGTCGATGGCGGCGCGCGGCTTGATCTGATTTCGCTCGAAACCGCGCTTGTCAGATTGGGAGCCATCGACAGGCAACTGATGGAGCTGGTGGAAATGCGGTACTTCGGGGGAATGACGGTCGGCGATATTGCCCAGGTGTCGGGATTGTCGGAACCGACGGTCAAGCGGCGCTGGCAGACTGCGCGGGCCTAACTGACCGATGCCTTGTCGAAAAACATCGACAATGCCTGACATCGATCTCGAGCGCGAAGCCATCGCCCTGTTCGAACAGTTGCTCGACGTTGCCGATGTCGAACGCGATGAATGGATCGCGAGCCGTACGGATGGCCAGCACGATCTGCGCGCGCGCATCGAAGCGATGCGCCAGGGCGACCGTGTGGCGAGTTTGCGAACCGGCAGCGCCGCCGAGGAAATCGACGAAGAGGCTGCGCCCGAGCGGGTCGGTGCTTATCGCCTGACCGAGCGGATCGCGGCCGCGGCGGCATGGGATCGGTCTATCGTGGTGAGCGCACTACAGGCGATTTCAAGCACATCGTCGCCGTCAAGATCATCAAGCCGGGCCTGTTGTCGAACACGCTGGTCGAACGCTTTGCGCGCGAGCGGCAGATACTCGCCGAATTGTCGCACCCCAATATCGCGCAGCTCTACGACGGTGGGGAGACGGAGGCCGGTTCGCCGTATCTCATCATGGAACTGGTCGATGGTCTGCCGCTGCTGCAGTGGGCCGAGCAGCACAGCGCGACCTTGGCCACATGGCAAGCGCTGTTCGTGACGATTTGCGAAGCAGTGGCCTTTGCCCACCGCAACCTCATCGTGCACCGCGACCTCACGCCTTCAAACGTGCTCGTAACGGGCGATGGGGCGGCCAAGCTGATAGATTTCGGCATCGCCAAGCCAGCGACCGTTGCCTCTACCTCGCCCGAACCGACGACAAAACCGTCGATTGCCAGCCTCAGCCTTACCCCCGGCTTTGCGGCACCCGAACGCATGACCAGCAGCGATGTGACAACGTCAGTCGACATCTTCTCGCTGGGCAAATTGTTTGATCGGCTATTCCCGACAAAGGTAACAGATGCCCGAAACGATCCCGAACGGGACGCGATCGTCGCGCGCGCCACCGCGCACGATCCGTTATCACGTTATGCGACCGCGGATGCACTGGCCGCCGATGTCGTTGCTTGGCGCGATGGGTTTCCTGTGGCTGCTATGGACGGTGGTAAGCGCTATGTTGCATGGCGTTTCATAGCCCGCAATCGGCTGCCGCTCGGCGCGGTCGTTGGCGCGGTGCTGCTGATTCTGGGTGCGTTTGCGCTTACCGGTCTTGCCTTGCAACGGGCGGAGGCGGCGCGGGTCGCCGAGCGTGCCCGTTTTGAGGAATTGCGTAGTCTGGCCAGATACATGTTGTTCGATCTTAACGGCAAATTATCGCGCGTAACCGGTAACATCAATGCGCGTGTCGAATTGGCCAACCGCGCGCAGACATATTTGTCGGCGCTGGCGAACGCACCGCAGGCCGATACGCCGCTCCGCCACGAAGCAGCCCGGGGTTTTGTGGCGCTGGCGCTCGCCCAAGGGGTGCCGACCCAGCCCAATCTGGGCGAAACCGAAAAGGCGCGTGGGAATCTGAAACGCGCCATTGAATTGCTGACCGAGGGCGCAACGCCGGGCAGCGCGCCCGATCTGGCCGAAGCACAGATCGCCTATGCCATGATCCAAGCGCATACGGACGGCAAAGTAAAAGATGCCGATGCAACCGTCACAACAGCGGCCAAGGTGCTGTATGCCGTGCCGGACGCTGCCCGCGACGAACGCTGGCTGCTGGCGCAACGGCGTTTGCGTTACGGGCAGCTCGAACTCACAACGCTGGGCCAGCGACCCGACGAGATGATCAAGCGCGTTGGCGAACTGGAAGCCGAAAGCGCGGCTTGGCCCGCGACGATGCAAAACCGCCCGGAAGTCGCCTTCAATCGTGCGGCAGTCGATCATTATCGCGGCTTGTACGGCTATTTTACCGACGCGCTGAAGCCTGCATTGGTGTCACTGCGGCGCGCTGAACAGAAATTTGCCGCCATCGATGCGACTAACCGTAATGACCCGGTCGTGCTTTCCGCGCTCATGTGGGCGGGCTATGTCGGCTACGGCGCAGCGAGCGGGCTGCCCGGTCGCAGCGCAGATGCTGATGCGTTTCTGGCGCGCGCGGTAGCAACCAGCGACCGAATCGTCGCGTTAGAGCCCAACGATAATGGCGTTCGCGGTTTCGCGGCGAACCTGCGTCAAGCGCAGTCGCAAAGCGCGAGCGATCGCGGCGATCACGCCCGCGCAATTGACATCCAGCAGGCCGTCATCGCCCTATTCAGGGGCAGTATCACTGCTGCGCGTGAACCTCACCCGCTTAACAAGCTCGCCGGAGCGCACTACACTCTGGGCAATATCGCGCGCAAAGCGGGGGACCGTGCGCTAGCGTGCGACAGTTACAGCGCCTCGCTAAACATCATGGCCGAACTCGCCGGACGGCGCGAACTGATCGACAGTTTTGCGGTCAACCGCCCCGCACTCGAACGCAATGTCGCGGCGTGCGCGCGCGGCGACGCGGTCGGCAGCATGGCGGAGATGAAGTGAACAGCGAGGCCATGGCCTTGATTTGGGTATGTAACTTACAGCTTAAAGTGGGGCGTACCGACTGTAAATTCCTCCCCGGAACGGGGAGGTGGCCCAAAGGGCGGGAGGGGTTGCTCTCCGCACGAACAATATGGCGCGTGAAGAGCGGCCCCTCCGTCAGCCCAAGGGGGCTGCCACCTCCCCGTTCCGGGGAGGACTTGTTCAAGTCGATACCGATTTCAGGCACGATGCTCCAAGTGCTTGATTGACCCTTCCAGCGGCCTTTCGAACAAGACAGCACCAACCCCGGCAATATTTATTTTCATTTGATGATCCGTTTCCTGAAAATCCCTCGCTGATCCCTTTGAAGGCATCGAACGGCGCAATCGCTGCGTCGTGGATAGCCGGGGCAAAAGGGGACTTTTCATGCGTATCACTTATGTCGATTTGTTCGAAGGCAAGTTTGGTTTGGCGACCGGCGCATCGACGCTGGCACTCGGCCTCGCACTCGCGGCGACTCCGTCGCACGCACAGCAAGTCGTTGTCGGTGGCCCGCAGTGCGTTGTCGTCGCAGGCACGGCGACCTGCGAGGGCAATCTGTCGGGCGGTGTCACATCGCAGCAGCAATTCGGCCATGTCCCGGTGCGGACGATCAACATTCGCAACACGACGGCACCCATCGCGCCGACCACCGGTATCTTCGGAATCGGGACCGACCGCAGCGAAGGGCCGCTGACCGTCAACATCGCCGACGGGACTGTCATCAACGTGTTCGATAACCTGACCATTCCCGAGCCGGCGCAAGGTGTCATCATAATATTGCGCGGCGGCAACGCGCTGGCCATCGACAGCGGGGCGACAATCACATCGAACGCCGGTGGCCTCGGCACGGGCGGTCCCGGCGCGGGAATCGAGGGCGCCGCCTTCGGCGCTGGCGGATCGGTGGCAATTACCAATCGTGGGCAGATTACCTCGAACAGCACGACTCACCGATCAACGGCTATCGCTGGTTTGCTGTTTACCGGCGCAAACGGCAACATCACGGTGGCCAACAGCGGTGCGCTGTTTGCCAATTCGACGGCAACGGGTGAGCGCAACAATGTCGTTGCGGGTATTTTTGCAAGTGACGATGGAACAGCGCCCATCGGCGGGCTGATCACGGTCAATAACACCGGCGCGATCACGGTCCGCACCGATCCGAATGCTGCAAACACAGTTGCTGGCGGTAATGCTGCGGGCATTGTGACCAACGGGCTAAGCAGCGATAGTAATACGGTCATCACCAACAGTGGCGCACTCGATAGCCAGGGGCAGCGCGCCAACGGGATATTCGCCTTCACGCGCGGCACTGTGTTGACCGGCGATACGAGCGTGGTGGTCAACAACAGCGGCACAATGCGGATCGATGGTACTGGCAGCGGCATTATCGCACAGACACAGGGCGAAAGGGTCGATGTTACGGTCAGGAATCTGACGACCGGTACGATCAACATCTTGAACGCGAACGGGACCTATACGCCGAGCACCGGCATCCTCGCGCTCGCTCAGGCGCGCACGGGTGCCCTGGGCATCGACAATGCAGCGACGATTACGACGGCAGGTACAGGGTTCTCACGCGGCATTGGTATCACGACCGGTGGCGCGCCCGCAGGCGGCAATTACACCATGTCGATTGTCAACACTGGCAATATCACAATCGGGACAGTCAGCGGACAAGGACTACGGATCGATGCGACGCGCGACGATACCGCGACGGCCACGATCAACAATAGTGCCGCGATCAATCTGAGTGCGACGACGATGGCGTTGTCGGCTGGAATCAGCGTCAATCTCGGCCTGACGGGAACCGGCGACGGGCCGACCAGCGCGACAATAACCAACAGCGGCGCGATACCGTCGGCGCGGGTAACGGAATCGCCGGATCGGCGGACGCGATCACTGTAACCAACAGCGGCGCGATCAACACCGCAAATGCCTTTTCCGACGCAGTGACTCTTATCGGGACGGGAACGGGCGCAATCAGCTTGACGAGTTCGGCGAACATCCGCGCACAAGGGGCAAACTCCGACGCCATCGCGATATACGGGACCGGCTCTGGCGCGGCGATCAACCTCAGCGGCGCGGCGGTTCAGGCACCGACGGGTATCGCCAACAGCGAAAACTTCGTCGTGCGCGTCGCAGGCGACATCAACACGGTGCTGACTCCGACCAACGGTTCGACGCTGACCGGCAATTTGATCTTTGCGGGCGGAAACGACCGGATCGACGTCGTGGCGGGCAACCAGATCACTGGCAATGTGGCGCTTGGCGCGGGTAACGACACTTTCAACTTTGCGACGGGGACGTTCAGGGGATCGATCGATCTGGGCGCGGGCGACGACACGATCACCGTCAACAATTTCGCGATTGCGGATGCGATTGCCATCGGTGCGATCGAGGGAGGCGCTGGCAATGACACGCTCAATCTGCGGCTACGCGACGGCGACGCACTCAATCTGACAGTTGGCCCGTTGCAAATCTCCAATGTCGAAACGGTGGCGCAATCGGGACTGGGAACCGTCACCTTTGCCGGCGCGGCCCCGACGCTCAATTTTCTCTACGAATTGCGCCAAGGCGCGCTCAACCAGAACGCGGCGCTGGTGAACGCCAATCTCTCGACGCTTGCCGGGACGACGCTCGGCATGTCGGGTAGTGTGCGTAACTTGAGCGTCGCGGGCGATTTCACCCCCGGCGGTGCAGCATCCACCGGCACGGCAACCGTCGGCGGCAATTTCGTGCTGGCATCCACCGGCACTTACTTCGCCGATATTTCGGCGACGGGCGCATCCGATCTCGTGTCAGTCACTGGCACTGCTGCTCTCAACGGCGGTCGTCTGTCGGTCAATTCGCTCAGCCCCGACAGCGCGTTCGGCGCAAACGCAAATCTCAACTACACGCTCCTGAACGCGGCAGGCGGCCTTACCGGCACGTTCGGCAGCCTCGTCAACGAGGATTTGCCGTTCCTGAACCTCACGCTGTCCTACACCGCCAATGCGGCGCTACTAAGCGTGCGCCGTTCGGTCGTGACAACGGTAAATGTCGCCCAGACTTTCAACCAGACGCAAGTCGCCACTGTCATCGACGGAACCCAGAACGGTGCGACCGGCGATTACCGGACGGTGCTCGATGCGCTGGTGTTTGCTACTACGCCACAGGCACTGATCGCGTTGAATACGTCCTCGGGTGAAATCCATGCCAGCGTGCTTGCCTCCGGCCTGCGCCAGTCGCGGGTTATCGGCAATGCCATGCAGTCGCGCATCCATGCCGGACCGGTGCAGGGCGATGGCGGCAATCGCTTCGGTCTGTGGCTGGCGGGCGGCATCGTCGATGGCGCGATTGCTGCCGATGGCAATGCCGCGCGGGTCGCGGGTAACAGCCAAGGTATGATATTAGGTGGCGAGCTGGCGGGAGCCTCGGGCAATTTCGTTGTCGGGGCCGCAGTCGGCTATGCCAAGTCGCGTGTTGATGTGAACGCACGCCAATCATCGGCCAAGCTCGATGGCTGGCAGGTAGGTGCCTATGGGCGCTACGGCACGGGCGGCAGCGGCGTTACGGTCAGCACGCTCGGTTCCTATGTCAGCAGCAACGCCGATACGCAGCGCGGTATCACGGTCAATACGATCAACCGCACGGCGACTGCGCGGTACAGGGTGGAAAGCACGTCGATCGGCGGCGAGGCGCGGTTCGGCATTCCGGTCGGCGTATCGTCATGGGCGGTCGGACCGGTTGCTGCGCTCGACTACACCAATGTCCGCCGCGCTGCCTTTACCGAGGGCAATGCGGCATCGCTCAACCTGACCGCTAACAGCGACAGCCATAATCTGACATCCTATGGTGTCGGCGGCTTTGCCAATTGGCAGGGCAAGGGCGGCAAGCTCGACCTGAGCGTGATGTACGACCGCGGCGGCCGTGCGGTGGCGGCAACGCGCCTCGCGCTGCAGGGCGCACCGGCATCGAGCTTCATCGTCCGCTCGCCAATATCGGTCAGGGACGGCGTCCGTATCGGCCTGACCAGCGAGCTCGCACTCGGTTCGGGCTGGGGCATTGGCGCAGGGTATCGCGGGAGGATCGCCGGGGTCGATAGCGACCACAGCGCCGTGCTGTCGCTGATCTGGCGGCAGTGAGGGGGCGGGCGACACATCGGGGAGACGGCCGCATTGTCTGCCTTTGCTCGATGAGCCGCCACACCACTGTCGATGGTTCCCCCAAACCTCGACAGTGCCTCCACAGCTTCTCCACATTCGTTGCTCAGGAGGTGAGGCGATTGTGGTAGGGGCGGCGTGATGGACAATGCTTTGATTTTGGTGGCTGAGGACGAGCCGGCTATTGCGAAAATTCTGACGTCCTATCTTGAACGGGACGGCTTTCGCACGGTAACGGCAGGCGATGGCGAGGTGGCGTTGATCCATCACCAGATGCTCAAGCCCGACCTGATCCTGCTCGATGTCCAGATGCCGAAGCGTGACGGGATGGCGGTGCTTGCGGAAGTCCGCCGTCGCGGCACGACCCCTGTCATCATGGCAACGGCGCGCGCCGAGGATCTGGACAAACTGTCCGCGCTGCATGTCGGTGCCGACGACTATGTGGTGAAGCCGTTCAATCCGATGGAAGTCGTGGCCCGGGTTCGTGCCGTGCTGCGCCGGACCAATGGCGCGATGGCCGATCCGGTCGTGCTGCGCGCGGGTGCAGTCGAGATCGATACGATATGCTACATCGTCAGCGTGATCGGCGAGACCGAGACGGTCGTGCTTGACCTGACGTTGACCGAGTATCGATTGCTCGAGCATATGGCCCGTGCCGCGCGGCGGGTGTTTTCGCGATCCGAACTGGTCGATGCATGTCTGCCCGAGGGGGACGCGCTGGAGCGTACGGTCGATAGCCATATCAGCAACTTGCGGCGCAAACTCGATGCAGCTGGCGCACCGGGGCATTGTGTCGTGGTCCGCGGCATCGGTTACCGGCTCGTCACGGCGTGATCGGGCGGCGACAGCTGGCGAGTTTGCGCCGCTGGCGACGGAACCGCGCGCGCTGGCCGCTCACCCGCCAGATTTCGATGATTTTTGCGCTGGCCATGCTCGGTAATGCGATGTTGATTGTCGTGGCGACCGAAGTCTGGAGCGGTTATGCAATGTCTCGCGAACTTACCAAACTCAGTCCCAGTGCGCGTAAAGCCTATGACGCTTTTGACAGCGGGCGGACGAGCGACAAAGCCAGTCTCGACGCATTCGCGCAGGAAATAAAACCCATTCAAGCGAGGCTTGAGCAGGAAGGTAACGCCATTTTGTATGGCATGATTCTGCTTTCGGCTGTCATCACTTTCTCCCTTGGCTATCTGATCCTCGGTCGCATGGGCAAAGGGCTGGTGAATGTGGCGGATGCCGCCCGCCAGATTGCCGGCGGCGATATGACCGCGCGCGCTGCGCCGATCAAATATGCCTCACGCGAAGAGGCGCAACTGACAACTGACTTCAACCTGATGTCGGCATCGCTGCAACGGGCCGAAAGGGAATTGGCGGAGGGCACCGCCTCGATCGCGCACGAACTGCGTACGCCGCTGACCATCTTGCGCGGGCGGCTGCATGGTATTTCGGACGGCGTGTTCGCGCTTGCACCCGCAGAGATCGACGGCTTGTTATTTCAGGTCGAAGGGCTGGGTCGGCTGGTCGACGACCTCCAGACGTTGAGCCTCGCCAACTCGCACCGGCTGATTCTCGACCTTGCGGACACGGATCTTTCTGTCGAAGTCCGGCGCGTGCTGGCCGCGACGCAACCCGATCTCGAAGCTGCAGGGTTGCAACCGGTGCTCGATATCTCGAACGCACCCCTGCGCGCCGATGGCGTCCGCATCCGTCAGATTATCGGCGCAGTGCTCGCCAATGCCTGTCGATATGCCGCCGACAGCGGGCTGCTCCGCATCACGACGCGAACCGACAGGCGCGAAGTTGTGCTTGAAATCATCGACTATGGCCCCGGCTTGCCCGCCGACACCGGCGACCGCGCCTTTGATCGCTTCTGGCGTGGCGAGGCGTCGCGCAGCCGTAATACAGGCGGCAGCGGCCTCGGTCTTGCTGTCGTCCGCGCGATTGTGGAGGCGCACCGGGGGCGCGCGACGCTGTCCAACCATGCCGGCGGCGGCACGCTGTTCGAAATGCGTTTGCCGGTCGACGCAAAGGCTTAAGCGCCTCCACACGCTCTCGACACGAGGCCGACATCCGCTCCATCACCAGCCTCTAACTCCGCAAATGTCGCCGGGTGAAAACGCCCGGACCGAAATGTTCAAGGAGTACAGACATGAAGACCCTATTCGCCGGAATGACCGCACTTGCATTGCTGGTCCCCGCCGTCGCGCACGCCGACGATGGCGAACGCAATCCGCTGTCCGGGCCAAAGGTCGGGATCGAAGTGACCCGCGACGCCAATCAGATCCGGCAGGCTGGCGGTACGCTCGACGCCAACCGCAATGGCATCGGTGTCCGTGGTTTTGTCGGCTACGATCTCGCCCTGGGCAAAGTGGCTGTCGTCGGCGGCGAGATCGGGCTCGGCGGCGGCGGGCGCACGTCCGATCAGGCGACGTTGCTTGCTGGGGGGCGTTACCGTGTCGATCCCGGCCTGACCTATGATGTCACTGCACGCATTGGCTTTATGCCCGCCAAGGGATTCATGGTCTATGGCCGTGGTGGCTATCGCTGGCTCAGGACGCAACAGGTCATCAGCGGCCAGGTAACCGGCAACGGCATAACCAAAGTCACCGAAAAGGGCTTCACTTATGGCGGCGGCATTGAATACGCCGTGACCTCCAACATCGGCCTGCGTGCCGAATTCAACCGGACCGACTACGACCGCAATTTCAAACAGAACAAGGTCTCGGTGGGGGCTTCATTTCGCTTCTGATGGGGGCATCACACCGAACACTCTGCCATGGTCGCTCTGCTTTAATGGGCAGGGCGACCTTGATCTGTTTCCCGCTTCCTGAGGCCATGGGAGCTAGGGGGACGAGACCATCGAAACCGCTGGCAATATGCGGCGCGACTTGGCAGTCATCGGTCATGTCGATTGCCCCCTCCCGCACTGCTGCCCGCGACGGCGTGGTGTCTGCCATCCCGACGTCCTACGATGTGGCGCAGCGCGCAGGGGTGTCGCAATCGGCGGTGTCGCGCTGTTTCCGTCCCGGATCGAGCATTGCACCCAAAACGCGTGCGCGGGTGATCGCGGCTGCGCGCGAACTTGGTTACTTCCCCAATGCCATGGCATCGGGCCTGATTACCAAGCGGTCGAACCTCGTCGCGGTGCTCATCTCGAACCTGACGAACCTCTATTACCCTGAAGTATTGGCAGAGATCACTCGGCGGCTGTCGGAGCGCGGTATCCGGGTTCTATTGTTTGCGCTGCAGGCCGAAAGCGATGTCGATGCGATGCTCGACCAAGTCTGGCGCTACCGCGTCGATGGCGCGATTGTCGCCGCGCGCCTGTCGCCCGATCAACTCCGCGACTTTGCCAAGCACTGCGTGCCGGTGGTGCTCTATAACCGTTTTGGCGAGGGTGAGCCTGTGCCGAGCGTGTGTTGCGATTCAATCGGCGGGGAGCGCCAGCTGGTAGAGCGGCTGGTGAGGGCAGGGCATGATGTGTTCGGCATCATTGCCGGACCCGATGACAGCTATGTCAGCCAAGAACGGGTGCGGGGCGCGCAGCAACGGTTGCACGAACTGGGACGGCAGGCGCTGCTGGTCAAAGGCGCGTTCGATTACGAAAGCGGCGACGCAGGGCTGCGCCAGTTAATGACGATGACCGGACGCAAACTCGACGCGCTGATCTGTGCCAACGACCTGATGGCGATCGGCGCGATTGACTGCGCGCGCACCCAATTCGGTATCAGCGTGCCCGGCGACCTGTCGATTGTCGGTTTCGACGGCGTCGCGCCGGCAATGTGGTCGAGCTATCAGGTCTCTACAGTGCGCCAGCCGGTGCGCCGGATGACCGAGGCCGCTGTCTCGATGCTGATGGAACGCATCGACGATCCCGATCTGCCGCCCGAAGTACGGACGTTCGCGGGCAAATTCATCGACGGAGCCTCGGCGCGGCTCGAAAGCCGCGCCTGACCCTTTAGAACTTCACGCTGCCGCGCAGACCGAACAGGCGCGGCGGGGCATAGCTCGCCTGAAGGTTGCCACCACCGCCATAAACGAAGCGCGTGGCCGTCGCACGGTCTGTGACGTTGGTTACGAACGCCTGCAACGAGAACCGCTCGTCATATTCCCAAGTCAGGCGCAGATCGAGCTTGGCGAACGCCGCCTGCCGGTCGAGAACCGAATTGATTGCCTGACCGAAGAACGCACCCGAGAAATTGAGCTGGGCATAGGGCGATAGCTTGCCCGCACGGCCCAGATCGATGTCGTACTGCACCGACACCGATCCCGAATATTCGGGCGAATGCGCGATCCGGTTGCCGGCAAGGTCGCACCCATAGGCGGCGCCCGGCTGACCGGTTCCCCCGGTGCCGGGAATGAGGCCGCAGTTATAGCCGACCGCGAACAGGCGGCGCTGGCCGGCAGGCGCAACGGTCACGCCGTTGACGATGGTCGCCGGGGCGGCAGCATCGGCGATCAGGATGCTCGTGCCGAACGGTGCGGCCACCTGATTATACTCGGTATAGCGTGCGTTCAAATATGAGAAACTGGCGTTGAAGGTCAGTTCATTTACCGGACGCCAGACGGCTTCGAGCTCGGCACCGTAGGACCGCGCCTTGCCGCTGTTTTCGATGATCGACAGCGTCGTATTGCCGACTGGAATCTGGCGCTGTTCCTGCAAGTTGTTATACTTGTTATAGAACATTGACAGATTCAGCTGGAGCGTGTTGTCGAAGAACCGGTTCTTCGATCCGATTTCGAACGCTGTCACCGTCTGCGGCGCAAAGGTTTCTCGGCCAAGCGCAGCGGCGGCCTGACTGCCGTTGAAGCCGCCAGAGTTAAAGCCGGTCGATACCGACGCATAAAGCAAATTCTGGTCGGTGACCTGATAGTCGAGACCGACGCGCCACGTCACTTTTTCGAACTTGGCGGTATTGAACGTGGCGCCGTTGAACAGCGCCGTGTTCGCGGTCAGACACTGGAAGCCCGGCTGCGGCAGCGGGATCGTCGTGTAGGTGCAATTGGTCGCCCCGCCGCGCACGCCGAACGAGCTTTCCGGAATTGGTCCGGTTGCCAGCGTGATCGCGGTCGCATCGGGCGCGCCAGCGACCAAAGGCAGAATCGCGTTGGCATTGGCGAAGCGGAAATCCTTGCTGTCGCGCGTCCAGCGGATGCCGCCGGTCAACTTCAACTGCTCGGTCAGCTTGTAGCTGGCCTGCCCGTAGAAGGCGAGCGAACGGGTCTCGGCCTGAAGCTGCGAGTAAAAACCATTTGCCTGCGCGCGGGTGATGTTTGGCGTCACATTGCGGACGATCTGCGGGAACTGCTGGTTGATGAAGGTGCCGTTGAGCTTGTCCTTGAAGTAATAGGCACCGACAACATATTCGAGCGGCCCGTTGCCGTTCGACAGCAATTGCACTTCTTGGCTGAACGTCTTGGCCGAGGTGAACTGGTAGTCGGCCCCGATCTGGTTGCCCGAAAAATCGGTATCCTGCGTCCGCGTCGTTTTGAAATCATTATAGCCGGTGATCGATTTCAGCGTGACGGGTCCGAAGTCATAGGCAAGGTTCGCCGTGCCGCCGAAGTTCTTGAGATCGAGCACGCCGCGATAATCGTTGTCGATCAGATACGGATCGTTCGGCGCGAACAGCGGGACGCCCGCATCGATCGTCAGCGGCGCATCGACGATGCTGTCGCGGTTGCCGCCGCGTGTGTTCAGGATAACCGGCGTCGCGTTGAACAGCTGCTGGTTGCTCGGCACATGGAAATAGCTGCCGACCAGCTTGTAACCGAACGCCGAACCGCCTTGCCCACCGCGTGTTGCGTAATCGACCTTGAACGTCGCGGTGAAGCGATCATCGGGTTTGAACATGATCGACCCGCGCAAATAGGTATTGTCGTCGTCGAACAGATTGCCGCCGGTCGGGTTGATATTCTTCACATAGCCGTTCGATTTTTCGTAGCCGGCGGCAAAACGCACCGCGACCGTTTCGCCGAGCGGCGCGTTGACATAGCCGGTAACGCGGACCTGCGCGTTCGATCCGATCGTCACATCGGCCCCGCCCATGACCTTGCTGACCGAGGGCTGTGCGGTCACGATCGAGATATTGCCGCCGAAGGTGTTGCGGCCGTACAGCGTGCCCTGAGGTCCGCGCTGGACCTCGACGCGCTCGAGATCGACAAAGCCCAATGTCGCCTGTGACGAGCGCGACTGGTAGATACCGTCGATGAAAAAGCCGATGGTCGTGTCCGCGTTGACATCGACGCTTTCGGTGCGGACGCCGCGAATGGCGGGGCGCGCATCGACACCTGAACGACCGAATGTGAAGCCGGGAACGAGCCCCTCGAGGCGCGACACGTCGGTCAGTCCCTTTTCAGCGATCTGTTTCGCGCCAAATGCCGAAACCGAGATCGGCACGTCCTGAAGATTTTCCTCACGACGCTGCGCGGTCACGACGATTTCGGCAATGCCAGTGTCGGCGTCCGCAGCGGGAGCTGCCCCCTGGGCCAGCGCTGTGCCGGGCAGCAGCGCCACGGCAAGTGCAACGAGCGATACCGGCGCAATACGGCGTGATGCGATACGGATAGCGGTCATTTGGTCAGCCCCCCTTAAATCTGGCTTCTGTCAACAGTTGAACGAGTTTAGGTTGCAAAAAGCCATTTTGCAATCGCAGTCAAAATTTTTGAGCCAGTGTGGCAGATTTATCGACTTATCTGCGATACCTCGCGAGATTTTCGCCTAATTTCGGTGCGATTCCGGCCTTGCTTGCAATTGCATCGGCAAGCATTCATGCTGCGGTACGTCAGGGGGAGCCGAGCTTGGCCAGCACATCCGCAACAACATCATGGATCGACGCGGCCGACCTGTCGGCAGCGCGGCGCTTTACCGCGCTTGGCTTTCTGCTGGTCGCCTACTTCTGTTACGCGTGGTCGTGGAACACTGTCGACATTCTGCGGCCGTACATCAAGGAAAGCCTGAACCTGTCGCTGACCGAGGCGGGGTCGGTCTACACCCTGCAGTCGGCGGGAGCGATTGTGGGTGCGGTCGTCATGGGGCAGGTCGCCGACAAGATCGGGCGGCGCAACGCGCTCAGCATTTCGATGATCGGCTTCGGCACGGGTATTCTCGCCGCGCTGCTGGTGACCAGCTACACCCAGCTTGTTTTCCAGCGCGCCTATCTCGGCTTTTTTATGGGGTCGATGTTCCCGATTGCGGTCGGCATTTATTCAGGGCTGTTCGCGCGCGATGTGCGCGGACTGGTTGCGGGGTTCGTGCTCGGCACCTATAACGTCGCGGTCGCGGCGCTCGGCTTCCTGTCGGCAGCGGCTTTTCGCAACGGGTACGACTGGACGGTGCTGCTGTGGATCGGCGTCGTGCCGGTCGCGCTGTCGCTGTTCGCGCCGCTGTTCATTCCCGACGACCGCAAGCTGATCCCGATGGATGGTATCTCCGACGGTCAGGCGGTCGCCAAGGCCAAACTGCCGATTGCCGAACTCTTCGCCCCCGGCGTTGCACGCCAGACGATCCTGCTGGCGACGATGACGGGGCTGAATTTCTTTGCCTATCAGGCGTTCACCGGCTGGGCGACGACCTATCTCAAGACGGTTCGCAATATCCCCGATACCATCGTCGGCGATGTGCTCGGCTGGCAATTCGTCGGTGCCGCGATCGGCGGGCTGATCTGGGGCTGGATCAGCGACCGGCTCGGGCGGCGCGCGGCGGCATGGGGTTTCGTCTTTGCCGCCGCGATCATTCCGATCTATCTGTTCGTCGATTTCGGGAACGATGCGCTCTTTGCCCATCCCTGGTTCTTGCCACTCCCCGACGCACCCCTTGAGATCATCGGCTTTGCGTACGGCATCATGCTGTCGTGCAGCGCGATCTGGGGACCATGGTTGTCCGAGCTCTACCCGCCGCACCTGCGCTCGACCGCTGCGTCGATCTTCAACTGGGGCCGCGTCATCAGCATGACCGCACCGCTCATCACCGCGCCGCTCGCCGAGGCCTATGGCCTCGCGCCGGTGATGAGCCTCGCTTCGGTCAGCTTTCTCGCCGCCGCCGTGATCTGGTTCAGCCTGCCCGAAACACTTAAACGAAAAGCATGATGCGCTGGGACGATTTGCCCGAGGTGCGGTCGCTGATGGGCCGCACGCTTGATGATCTGCTGGAGGAAGGGCCGCGGCGACAGGACTTGCCCGGTTACGATGCCGTCTACCGCGATTTCGTCGATTACATCATCCGCTGCACCCACCGCATCTGGGAGCAGAAAAACGTCGGCCTGTGCCGCACGCATTACAGCGCCGACTGCGCGATCCATACGCTGGCCGGACCTGTCACGGGCGTCGAGGCAGTCGTCCAGAACACGATCACGACTTTGGGTGCGACACCTGACCGCCTGCTGATCGGCGAGGATGTGATCTGGAGCGATGACGGCAACGGCAACTTGTACAGTTCCCACCGCATCGTCAGCCGCTCGACGCATATGGGCGACGATCCGTTGCTCGGCAGTGCGACGATGGTCAGCAATGGCGTGATGACCATTGCCGATTGCCTGTGCCGCGAGAACCGCATCGTCGAAGAATGGCTCGTCCGCGACAATCTGCGCGGGGTGCTGCAGGTCGGCGGTGATCCGTGGGCTATCGCACGCGCGCAAGCGACGAGCGATCAGGCGGGCGACCCGTCGCGGCACACTTGGCGCAAGGACGCGATTGCACGGACGCGGGATGAGGGGGATGTGGCGATCCCCGACGGCCACCCTGCTGCGGCACCCGCCGCGATGCTCGCCGCAGCCCTCCGCGACGACCTCTACGGCGACGCGGCGTCCGCCCTTTCGCCCGCCGCCGAAATCCGCTGGCCGACCAACCGCCACGGCTGGGGACGCGGGTATTGGGTCGGGTGCCTGACCCAAATCCGCGCGAGTCTGCACGATGTTTCCTACCGCCTCGAACACATCGCCGCGCGCCCACTCCCCGGTGGCGACGTTGCGGTGGCGCTGCGCTGGTCGCTGGCAGGCAACCATCGCGGCAACGGCGTGTGGGGTTGGTCGAGCGGGCGCGAACTGCTGGTCATGGCGGTCTCGCATTACCGGCTACGCGGTGGCCTGATCGTCGAGGACATCACCGTGTTCGACGAACTCGCGGTGCTGCGCCAGATCAGCGGCGGATTGGGCGCATGAGTGCGCTCGACACCTTACGCGCGCTGGCAAGCGGTGAGCGACCGCCGAGCGGCTTGCTTCACACCTGCCGTTTCGAAGGCCTCGGCCACGAAACCTACGGCGAGGAGGCCATTGTCGCACGGATGGCCATCGAACCCTTCGCGCTCGACGACGACGCCCTGATTTTCGAGGACGCCGCGCACATTGCGGTCCTGAGCGGCGAGCGCGCGTTCTTCGCCGATCTTTCCGATGGCAACATCGCGCGGCTTTGGTTGCTCGGCCCCGACGGCTTCGGCGGCGAGGAGGCGGAAGTGTCGGTGGTCTTCGACCCCGACCTCAGCCAAGCACGCGGCGACGTGTTCTTCGCCGCGTCCGACCACCCCGCGCTAACCGCCGAGGCCGCCGACCGCGTGCTGGCAGCAGGGCGCGAAATCGTTGCTGCCGCCGACGGCCCGCGCACCCGCGCTTTCGCCATCCGCGCCTTCGGCGACGCGGCGGGCGGGGCGGCGCTGTTTGCGGTTTACCGGCTTCGCCCCGATGGCGACGAGACAGCGGGCTTCGTGAACATGGCCGCGTTCTGGGGCACGCAAGAAACGCATATCGTCCGCGATATCGGCGGCGAAGCGACGCTGGCGGCGCGCGCGTGGACCCCGCGTATCGGG
>ENA-OBLH01000046-OBLH01000046.1-metagenomes-genome-assembly--contig:-NODE-46-length-42391-cov-3.65207_pt1 | contig 42391 bp, 38 predicted proteins | sample MGYA00153382_OBLH01 | MGnify analysis MGYA00153382
AGAAGTGCTTCAAGCTCATAGCGAAAGAAGTAGCTTGCGAGGAATTAGCCGGATTACCAAATTAGCCTACAACACCGTATCATCAGATTTTGGAAGCTGAGAAAAGCCAAATGTAAATATTCTCATTATCCCAAATCATGAAAATTATAAATCCTATTTCTACCTATGCTTCCTCCCATCCTACCCTTTTGGTAATTCTCTCTATTATCTCAATTCAAATAGGAGCAGCCTTCTCCAAATCATTATTTCCAGAAGTTGGATCTGCGGGGATGGTATTCCTACGAGTGGGATTTGGTGCTATTAGTTTGTTTGCCCTTTGCCGTCCAAAATGGACAGATAAAACCCAACAAAATGTCAAGCTACTAATTGGTTTTGGTGTAGTGATGGCATTGATGAATCTTTCTTTCTATGCTGCGATCGAGCGTATCCCCCTCGGCATTGCTGTAACCCTAGAATTTATTGGCCCCCTAGGTTTGGCAACCATAAAATCAAAAAGATGGCTGGATCTATTGTGGGTTCTTCTAGCCTTTCTAGGATTGTTGTTGCTAACACCTATCGGAGGAGAAACCTTGGATTCTTGGGGCGTTTTGCTGGCACTCATCGCCGCCTGTTTTTGGGCAATGTATATACTGCTATCTGCCAAAGTAGGAAAATCTATACCGGGAATTGAGGGGTTGTGTTGGGCAATGGTGGTAGGAGCCATAATACTTGCACCAGTAGGTATTATGTCAGCAGGCAGTGCCTTGGGGCAGCCCAGGTTACTGGCGATCGGCTTTGCAGTCGCAATTTTGTCATCAATCATACCTTATTCCCTAGAAATGGTGGCGTTGAGATCGTTGCCGATTAATGTCTTTGGCATCTTGATGAGTCTAGAGCCGATGTGTGCAGCGATCGCTGGATTAGTCGTATTAGGAGAGACTTTAACCTTACGGTCTATGATAGCGATCGTCTTAGTTTCCATAGCTGCTGCGGGGACATCACGATTTCGAGCAGCCGTAAGCTGAAATAAATTTTTATCCCTCAGCCCTAAAAAGGTAATACTGAACTGCTTCGGTAAATTAGGGATTTAAGTATTCTTGAATACAGTTACTTGTCTTTTAAGCAACTATTATTTGAACTAAGAAAAACTAAATAAAAATTGCATCTAGGGTTCCGGTCTAATTTTTGCCTAAAATATTCTAAAAAAGTAATTTTTGACACAAATCAAGATGTCTGCACCGAGAGAAGCAAGCCACTAGTTGAAAAGATTCAATTATAGGTAACACGGCGGGATAAAAGCCCGGGAGACGTAACAAATAGATTAACTTCTACTGTTATCTCCTGGGTTTTTTGCATTAGTTTTTATATCTCTAGGCATTAATTTAGTTAGTCAATTCAATTTATTAGCCAATTAATTTGAATAATCAACTAAAACTAGCAACTCAAGTAATCAATTTAATCAATTCAAACTAACAGCAAATTTTATGAGTGAACAATCTGCATCTTCTCAGCCTAGCAATGATCTAAATAGCTCTAGTACCGAAGCTAGTCGGGCATTGGAACTAGAGGCACAATTACCCTTGACAGGCTAGGAGCAAGCAAGAAAATCCGCCAAGAGGCCATTAGCTCTTACCTAGAAGTTGTAGGTTTGACCAAGTTTGCTCATGCCTTACCGGAAGAATTATCGGGGGGCATGAAACAACGAGTAGCGATCGCTCGGGCTTTGGCATCTAAACCCAAAATTCTTCTCCTGGATGAACCCTTTGGGGCTTTGGATGTGCAAATTCGGGAAGCCATGCAGCAATTCCTTGTGGAAGTATGGCAAAGAACCCAGACCACAATTCTTTTGATTACCCATGATGTGGAAGAGGCGGTATTCCTTTCTCAACGGATCTATGTCCTGAGTTCCCATCCCGGTACTGTAAGACAAGAACTGGCAATTAACCTAGGGAGCGATCGCCAAGTCCTCGCCAAACGTAGCCATCAATTCCAAGAATATCGAGATCAAGTAATGGATCTGCTTTGCCATCCATGTCTCTCATCCCAATTATCAGGCAGCTCAAGAATGGCTTTTAGAAGATGACTAGGAGCGGGTCAAGGGGCAACTTTTAGCAGAAGAAATTATAGGAATAGGAGTTGTTAGCGATCGCATACTTCCTTCTCTGCATTGAGATTGTGATTTTTATAATCTGCTAACCAACTACAACCTTGATTAATCAGGCTAGATAAATCTAAGTTCCAGATCACTACCTTGCCATCCTGGCCCGCAGTTGCTAAAGCCCTTTTGTTCTGACTAAAGCTGGCCTCAAAGATAGCGGCACTGTGGCTAGTCAGAGTAGTAATTAAAGTTCCATCTAAGCGCCAGAACTTTAGGGTTTTATCTTCACTTACCGAGGCGATCGCTGTCCCATCGGGCGAGAATCCCACCCAATTAACTGAACCATTGTGACCCCGCAGAGTATTAACCAAAGTACCATCTAGGTTCCAGAGCTTGATAGTTCCCTTATTAGTCGCTACAGCCATAAATCTACCATCGGCGGAAAATGCCACATAGTTAACCGCCCCATTATGTTCGGCAAAAGTCTGGACTAGCTTGCCATCTAGTCGCCAGAGTTTGACTGTCTGATCATCGCTGCCCGTGGCCACTAAATCTCCATCCCTAGCAAAGGCTACTGTATTTACCGTATCTTGATGCCCAATTAAGGTTGTGAGTAAAGTTCCCTGCGTATTCCAGATTTTAGCAGTTTTATCTTGGCTGCCCGTGACGAGGAGGCGATCGTCCCCAGAAAAAGCTATGTTAGTTACGGGTTGCTCGTGGGCAGCAATGGTGCGGACTAGATCCCCCTGATTTGTCCAGAGGCGGACTGTGCGATCGTCACTCCCGGTAGCTAACAACTGCCCCTGATGGGAAAAAACCACACTATTCACTGCCTCACTATGGCCAGAGAGTTCCTTAAAAAGTGAGTAGCCCTTTGACCCAGCCATCCATAATCTCACCTGCTGATCATTTCCTCCAGTGGCAATTATCTCCCCATCTGGACTAAAACTTACACTATTTACTGCCTTTGATTGCTCCGTAATTAGACTAGGGACTATTTTTTGGTTATAAGGATTACTCCGCCACAACTTCACAGTACTATCACCGCTACCACTTGCTAAGGTCTGACCATCAGGGCTAAAAGTTACAGACCGGATCAAATTGCCATGACCCTTGAAGGTATTCAATAGATTTCCCTGCAAATCCCATAGCTGCACCGTATTATCTGCATTTCCCGTAACTAAAATCTGACTATCGGGACTAAAAGCCGCACTCAGCACCCAATCACTACTAGCTTGCCAACTTTGCTCCGGTTGTTTACCCCAAGTCCCAGTAGTAGGGTTCTTTTGCCATAGGAAAACCCGGCCATCAGTACCCGTAATTGCCAACCTTTGATTATTGAGAGCAAACTTGATACTAGTAATGACTTTTTGAGTATCTTGTCCCGGAGCTTGCCATGCTTGCTGGAGTTGCCAAGCACCTTTTTGATCCCGTTGCCAAAAGATCACCTTGCCATCAGCACCAGCAGAAACTAAAAATTTCCCATCGGGGGAAAAATCTATCCCCAAAACTCGATTGCTATGACCCGTCAGGGTAGTGACAAACTTTCCCTCCTTTGTCCATATTCTGATGGTTTTATCCCAACTGCTACTGGCAATTAATTGCCCATCGGGGCTAAATACCACCGAACTGATCGTATCTTGATGACCGATCGCATCCAGCACCGCCCCAGTTCCGTAGTTCCAAATCTTGACTATTTGATCAGTCCCCCCAGATACCAATAGCTGACTATCTCGGTCAAAAGCCACACTATAAACTTCTCCCTGATGCCCGACTAAAGTCTTAAGTAATTGCCCTTGGGGAGACCAGAGCTTAATAGTTTTATCCTTACTGGCAGTGGCGATCGCTTGACCATTGGGCGCAAAAACCACTCCCATTACCCAGTCTGTATGGCCTTCAAGGCGATTACTTTCTCGGATTTGTCCTAGTGCCTGTTGGAGAGTGGTGACAACTCGAATGTTAGTATCTACACTTGCCCCCAAAAGATTTCCCCAAAAGTTATCCAAGGCCTTGCCGGCTTTGAGACTGGAGATCAAGGCATCAAATTTCCGATTGGAGAGGAGCAAACTTTCAGAAGAAGAGACGATCGCCCCAATTTGGGTATTGGTTTCCTTGAGGGACGCTTGGATAGCAAATACCCCCGCCAGCATGGCCATAGTTAAAAATCCTAAGCCCCACAACCTTGCCCCCGTTAATCTTTGTTGCAGAATCTGATTAAGTTTATTTTCACTATCCTGCTGCCCTAGTTTCGCCGTGGTTAATTCCGCAATCAGAGCTTTTTCTCGCAGGGCAAATTCTAGTCTTTCAATAGTTTCTTGATTACTAATTTGTTGCTGCTTATAATCTTCTATTTGCAGCCTTGTATTCACTTCTTCTTGTTGCCGAATAAACTCTACTAAATAATCATGGACTAATTGATAACGGGGTAAGGGAATTTCTGGCAAGAGAAATACCAAGCCAGATTTTTCTAAGATTTCTAAAATCAGGTCTAAAGTTGGGTCTAATTCCCCCTGATCTAGTTCTAGATCAGCAATCAATTCTAGACGAGTTTTTAGGGGACGGATATCATTCTCGGCGGTGAGAAAGTATAGTACCTGCCAAGCGATCGCTGCATTTTCTACCCCACAATCTTGAACCACCTGTTCTAAAAATCTTTCTGCTAGGCGTTGTTTCAATCCAGACTGGTGATACTGCTCTAAGGTCGTAATATTTTCTGATTGAATTTGAGTCCCGACTAGCTGGAGTTCAATGGGGCGAATCTCTTGGTTTTTCCCCGCTAGTTCAGCAACTATTTCGTCTATTAAATCTGGTTCTAGCTCAAAATCTGCGCGCCTAGTTAAAGTCATAATTACTGATTTAGCATCAGAAATAGAAAAGTTACCTAGGGGATAACGAATCCTGCGATCGAGGATATTATCATTAATCGTTTCTAATAGAGTTTGTTCACTGTAGAGTAGGTAATGTAAGCCATCTTCTCGAAGGGAAATAATTACCTTAATATAGGAAATATTTAAGCAGTCTCTTAAAAAGGCAAAGAAATGATTTCGATGATATTTATCAGTATTATGAAAGAAAAATTCTTCAAATTGATCAAAAATTATAACTGTTAAGCAATGCTGTTCATCCTGTTTTTTTAGTTGATCTAATATCTGAGTTAAATTAGCATCAGCTTCTAAACTAGCATCTAACTTAGGCTCTAAACTAGGCTCTAAATTAAATGCCTTAACCAGTTCCTTGATCCAATTAGTATAAACTTGTATGGCTACAGTTATAGCAATGCGATCGCCCACCCCTCGTTCTTGCAAAGCGGGGATTAATCCCCCATGAATCAAAGAACTTTTGCCGACTCCTGATTCCCCATGCAGAACAATTAATCGATGATCAGCGCGACCCAAGCGACCAAGCAAATTTTGCAAATCTTGATGGCGGCTAGAAACCCTAATTTCTGCCGCCACTGTAGTCTGTATATCAACTAAAGTTGGAAAAGATTTACTATGGGTTGGTTGAGGTTGCAATCGCCTTGCCCCGATAAAAGCCCGGAATCCATAAAGCTGTTCTACCGATAATTGTTGTTGTTTGATATGAAATGCTTCTAGATAGCAACCTTGATCAAAATATAAATCTCTTAATTGCTTGAGGATATCTAAATATTGCTGAGGGTCGGCCCAATGATCGCTGTTTTCTAGAGCAATATCTAGCTGTTGTCTTGCAATAGTTAAATTATGTCCAGCTTGGCTATTATTTCCTAGAGAATTATAAGCTTTAACTAAAAATAACCGATAAAGCTGTCTTAATAATAATCCTTGTAAGGCTAAGGGTGGTTGCTGAACTTTGTCGAAGTGATTATCTTTAGTAGAGGGAAATTCATTGATTAAATATTCTAAGGCTTGGGTTGATAATTTGATGCTATCCCGCCAACGAGATTGGGCGATCGCTACCATTGCCAAAAAGCCATAATCTTGAGCCGTTTCTATCATCTTCCCACAGGTTTCATGGATAGGTCTAGCTCTTTCTGCTAAACTTTGTAGAGAATCCCATTCTTGGAGATATTGTAAAATTTCTCCCTGTTGACTAAGCACTTGGGATACCAACTCTGGACAGTTAGCTTGACTTAAATAATTAAGAGCTTGTTCCATTGCTGCCCAAGCAGATTGCCAATAGGTTCTTTTCTGAGCTTGTTGTCTTTCTGCCAAGCGACAGTAGCAGAGGGCAATATTTGCTAATACTAATCCTTGCTTTTGGAAATCATAATTACTATTCCAGAACTCCAGAGATTTATAATAGTGCTGTAGAGCTTGTTCTAACTCTTGTCTCCCGTAGGCATTCCTGCCAAAAACAAATTCCAGTTTTGCTAATAGTTGTGGATGGATTTGATACTCATATTTCTTTAAATCTTGGAGTAGAAAATTTAGTTCTTTAGTATCTTCATTCAGATCATCTACTATTAAGTATTGTTGGAGTTGGGGTTGAGAAAATATATTAGCTACTTTCTCTTCTAAAAGAGCTAGTAATTCTACACAACCTAGTTCAAAACTCAGGGGAGTTACTGCCCAATTTGTGAAATCTGGGGCATAGCGAATAAACTTAGTTAACACTCGATCGTTCACCCACAGAGCAATAGGAAATGGTAATTGCTTCCGAAATTCATCTCTAATTTGATTGGCAGAGGTTAACAGATCCTCTAATTTAATTACATTTTCTAGACCCAAAACTATTAAAGCTGATGGCTTAGTATCGGCCAGTTTTTCAGTAATACTAGAGTAGAGAGTTGTGGTTTGTGGCTCTAAGGTTACTACTATTATTTCTGGATTAGTAACTTGAATTTCAGATAAATATTTTGCTCTTAGGCGTTGATAGTTACACCGGAGTAAAACCAAAGAAAATTCTCCCTCAGAAAGAGAGATTGCCCTTAATATACTTTTAAGGGTTCTTTGATTTGTCCCTATCACATCGTCTGTCATACCAATTTAAGGGGTTCACAACAGAAATAACTTTGAGTGCCTTGCGGGGCGAGGATTTGATTTAGAGAATCCGGCTCGCCCAAGACTGAAATTGTTTGGTTTCTTCTAAGGCTGGGTTTAGGCTATACCAACAGCCTTCTCTATCTCGATACTCGAATACTAGCATACTCTTCAGAAGGGTCTGATATTCTTCATCGCCCTTGACAGTCTGCTCTTGCACTACCTTGAAAAGTAAATCCCATTCTCGGTTATCAATGGGAGAAACTAAAAAATCTCGCCGTTGCTTAATTGCCATCTCTAGACATTCCCGGGAGATGGGTAAATCTTCTTGACGGAGACAATCGTAGAGTAATCCTAATAAATTTCGCAGATGGCCACCACTCACCTGACATAGGCGATCGAGAGTTTCTAAGCTATCAAATACCTCTGTAACTAGCTGCAACCTCTCTTCTGGCGTGGCCTCAGGAAAAGCTCTAGCCAGTAATAAATAACGGGAAAGATTAATCCCCGGTGGATAAAATCTGCCATCCCGCGATCGTACTTGCACCATCGGTAAAACTTGGGGAATTAAACCCCCGCCCAGCCGATTTTTTAGGTTTTCCGCATCATTACAAAATACTAATGCTAAAGGAATGGTATACACCATATGACAAGCAAGCTGGCGGAGTTCATCCCCTCGATCGATAAATAAATACTCTGGTTGCGATCGCCCCGTAGGTAATAATCTATAGGTCACTCGGTCTAAATTATCGACAATTACCACCAAACCCGCCTGCCCCCGGCGTCGCAATTCTGCCTGAGCAGGTTTAAGTAATTCGTTATTAATGGCAGTCAAAATACTACTAGTTCTAGGTTCTAGATATTCTCGCAACCGCCGCCGTAACTGAGGGGATTCTTTCGTCTTAGCATGAATTTTGGCAATTCCCAAGGATATCTCCGCTTCCGCACTTAGTTCGATCGGGCTTTGGAGAAACTGCCCCACTTCCTGAAACAGTTTGGTAAATAATCCCGGCTGGATTTTTAATTTAATCTCCGCTAAGTTTTCACTAACCTGCCCAGCGATCGCCAGCAAAATATCCGTAATATCTACATCTGCTACATCTAGATATTGGCTAGATTCAAAATAAACTACCCGAAATCCTTGCTGCTCTAAGTCTGCCTTTAACCGTAATAATTCTGTGGATTTGCCGCAACCAATATGCCCAGTAAATAGCTGACAGGTCGGTTCCTCAGGAGAAATTGTCGTAATCGTCCGTTTTAGGGCATCGATCATTCTGCCGCCCCGGACTCCTGACAGATCAACATAATATTTCTGATCTTCTCCAAGGCTCACATTTAAAGGTTTGCTAGGATTGCAAGCTCTATAAAATCTACTAAGATTAATTTCTCCCATCGCTACCTCGGAGTTTTGGTAATGCCTAAGCTGACTTGGAATTACAGCAGATTGCAATCTAGTAAGCTACAATCTTGATCTTCAAGTCTCCCTTTGCAAGGGAGACTTAGAGGGTTTTTCTTCCCCACTTATCTGAACACAAATTGCTGTAAGATGTCTCCAAGTCTAAATGTTCCCTAAATTTAAGTATCTCTCAAATCTTCAGTAGTGCAATATTTAAGTATCACAAATACCCAAAAAGCGGCATTCTCTTTGCCGATCGTCCCTAGCTCCTACCAGCCAACTTGGGGTAGCTGAAGGCAATAAGTTTAAGGTGGCTACCTTCCCTACATTGTTTTCTTTGAAACTCTGCTGGGGTAAAAAGTTCCCTAGGGGAGTATTAATCGCCATACCCATCACAGATAAAATAAGTAATCTATTCCCAAGCTGCTTAAAACTTTTTTGCATAACAACAACTCCCATTTATAACCCCATCAGAGGTGATGGTTTCCCGTTACCTCCCTAGTTCATGTTTCAGGATTTATTAGAGAGATCAGGAATTTGTTGCTGCTTTAATTTATGGTTTCTTCTAGATGGTCTGCCACTGCTTGATAAAAACTCAATACATGGTGGTCTTGGAGGCTATAGAAAACATGCCTACCTTGTTTACGAAATCTAACCATCCGGATCGCTCGCAGAGTCCGCAGTTGATGGGATACCGCCGACTCCTTCATTCCTAGGGCGATCGCTAAGTCCCCGACACACATTTCTCTAGTTACCAAGATTGACAAAATCCTCAGGCGATTTGTATCCGCCAAAAACCCCATAAATTCTGCCATACTCTGAGCCTTCTCTACTGACAGAATTTGGGTTGGAGACAGTTTATCCTGTTCAGAATAGTCCGCATGGGGAGCCTCACAACAAGGTTCTTGCTTTCTAGACTTACTAATAGATTGTTCCGTTAAATTATTTGGCATGGATAAACTGTACCTTAAATTTTCTGCCTATTGCCTATTTATGACAGCCACAACCTGTATGGCCACAGCCTTGACCATCGGGATGACCATCAGCACAAGCGGCACCACAATAGGCTTTGTCATCTTTCATCAAGGCGCTGGAGAGGGAAACAATACAAAGGCAAGATTCGCAAGCACATTTCATTTGGGTAACTTCAGTCATGGATTTAACTCCTTGTTATTTGGGATTTAATTTATTCTATGACTATCATAACCTATGAATAGGTATTCATATAAAATCGCATAAAAAATTACACCGTTGGTAGTAAGCCAAAAAGTGTGATTTTCTTGTAGAGGCGCAAAGCCTTGCTCCCTCAGAGCTAATTAGGAGAGAGGGTACGGCGTTTTGCTACCATCTTATAAACCTCGATCTTATCTCCCACAATCCAGTCATTGAAGCGATCGATCCCGACCCCACACTCATAACCAGAGTTTACTTCCTTAGCATCTTCCTTCATCCGTTTTAGGGAATCAAGATTGCCCGTATAAACCAACTGATTACCCCGGCGGACTCGGACACTAGAATTACGGACGGCTTTGCCAGAGAGGATATAACACCCAGCTACAGCATTGCGCCCCACCGTAAAGACCGCTCGAACTTCTGCCTGACCAAGGCTTTCTTCCACCTGCTCTGGTTCTAGCAAGCCTTCCATCGCACCTTGGATATCATCAAGGAGCTTGTAAATAATACTGTACTCCCGGACATCTACCCCTAGGTGCTCGATCGCTTGCCGAGCAGAACCCACCGGAGCCGTATTGAACCCAATTACCACTGCTCCACTAGCAGCAGCCAGATCAATATCTGTTTCACTAATTTCCCCGGCTGTTGCCAAGAGAACCCGAATCTGCACTTCATTTTGGGGCAGTTGTTGAATGGAACCGAGAATTGCTTCTACAGAACCTTGGACATCCGCCTTCAAGATCAAGTTTAGTTCCTTCAGTTCCCCCTCGGCGGCCTTGGCCGATAGGCTATTCAGGGTGACACGGCGGGAGGCCATTTGCTGTTGTAGCTTGGTTTCCCGTTGAGCTTCACCCCGCTGATCAGCGATCGCTCTAGCCTCTTTTTCACTAGCAAAGACTTCAAACTCATCGCCTGCTGCGGGAATCCCACTTAGACCCAAGAGTTCAACGGCAAAGGAAGGACTTGCATCCTTAACTGTATCGCCGCGATCGTCTAGCATTGCCCGGACTTTGCCAAATACCGAACCAGCAACTAAGCTATCTCCTAAACGGAGAGTCCCATTCTGAATTAATAGGGTAGCCACAGGCCCCTTGTTTTTATCAAGGTTCGCTTCAATAACCGTACCTCGTGCCAACCGTTCTGGATTCGCCACCAGTTCTTCCACATCGGCTACCAAGAGAATCATTTCTAGGAGAGTATCTAAGTTTTCTCCCTTAATGGCACTGACAGGAACCATGATGGTATCACCGCCCCATTCTTCTGGTTGCAATCCATGATCCGTGAGTTCTTGCTTCACTCGGTCTGGCTGGGCGCCTACCTTATCTATTTTGTTAATGGCTACAATAATTGGCACTCCGGCAGCTTTAGCATGGCTAATGGCTTCGATCGTCTGGGGCTGAACTCCATCATCTGCTGCCACTACCAGAATCGCAATATCCGTCACCCTTGCGCCCCTAGCCCGCATAGCTGTAAAAGCTTCGTGACCGGGAGTATCTAGGAAGACCACTTGTTGCGTGACTCCTTCCTGCTCTACGTCTACATGATAAGCCCCGATGTGTTGGGTAATTCCCCCCGCTTCTCCTTGGGCAACCTTGGTCGATCGAATAGCATCCAACAGAGTAGTCTTACCGTGGTCTACGTGACCCATAATCGTTACTACGGGAGGACGGCGTTGCAGACTTTCTAGGTCTGTCGCTTCGATCATCTCTGTAACCTTAGTAGCGGGAGCAGTAACGATCGCCATATCTACGATCACCCCAAACTCTTCAGCTACCATTTTGGCAGTCTCTAGCTCTAAGGTCTGGGTAATACTAATAGCAATTCCCTTAAAGAACAGATTTTTAATAATTTCTGTTTCTGGGACATTAATTGCTGTTGATAAATCCCGGACTGTCAGAGAACCAGAAAGGGTAAGAAACTCTGCCGGCTGATCATTTTTCTTGTCAGGACGACGTTCCCTAGGTTCTGCTTTAGTACGCTCCAACTTCAGCGTAGGTCTTTTCTTTGTAGCAACCGCCACTGGTTGGCTAGTTTCTTGTTTTGGTCGGGGTGGACGGGCAACAGATAAGCTGGCAACCATAGGGCTATCACCACCCTCTAGATCATCGGCATCATCCTCATCTTCATCATCAAAGACATCCTGCGTTCGCCGTTTTGCCTTGACTTTCTTAGCATTTTCTTTCTCTTCTTCCTCTTCTTCCCATTGTTTCTTTTTACTCGCCATCTTCGGCGGTAAGGGGCGCTTAAGATTGAGAGAATCATCTCCCAAGGTCGTTACCTTAGTAGCATTATCTCCTCCCGGCTCACTGGGCAAGGGGCGGCGCTGGGGACGCTGAAGCTCCATAACTGGTCTAATCACCTTGGCGGCTTCTCCTTCACTGCGGATAGGGCGCTGGGGGCTAGAGGGTTTATCGGCTACAGCCCGGGGTCTATTAGCTTCTGGAGCTTTTGATTTGATCTCTTCTCCCTGTTTTTTCTTGAGAACAGGTTTTTCAAAATTATCAGATGCAGCAAACTTTTCCCGGCTAGGTGGCTCTAGGGTGACAGGCTCGATCGGCATATCTGGAGTAGTTTCAGGGGAAATTTTCTCTGGAGTTTTATCTAGCAGAGCAGATTCTTGATTAGACTCTACTGACAGTTCTAGACTTACAGCAACTTCGGTATCAATGGAATGATCTTCGTTAAGCTCATTCACTAGTTCTGGTCTAGGGCTAGTTGGTGGGGTAGTTGGAGGTTTCAAGTCTAGGGCAGTGGGGGTAGAGGGTGGCTGGGGACGATTTTTTTGGAGACGCACTTCCACTATTTGGGGTTTCCTCTCTAGAACTGGAGTCGCCCCTAGGGTAGGGGGCTTATTTTTGGATTCAGTTTTTTCTGGCGATTTTTTGCGGAGTTTGCCCGCAACTTTTTGAGCAGCATCCCGAATGCGCTCGGCATCAGACTCAGAAATAGTGCTGCTATGGCTTTTTACCGCAATATGTAGCTGTTCACAAATACTTAGAATTTCCTTGTTATCCAAATTCAGTTCCCGTGATAGATCGTAAATTCTCACTTTTATATTATTCATCCACTGTCCCCCATTTTACTAAATGTTTGTTAATTCATAGTCACCTGTTTAGCTGAGATTATGATCATGATGTTTTTACCTCTTCTGATTGCCCTAGGAATTGCTGTAGCTCCCTAGGAGTAATTGGCTGTTGCCAGCCGAGAAGCTGGTGTTTTTCCGGCAATTAACTTTTAATTAATATTCAGAAAAACCTTTTTTCTATCTTAACTACTAGCAGGCGATAATTGCAGAGAGCTTAAGCATTATTCCTGAAAATTATCTAGGGGTTTTGCCCCTACTGCCTATTTTGTCGGCTTCCCTAGGAAGGCGATAGGAGAGTTGTTGATAGATTTGGTCTGGGATTGGGGCTTTGAGCGATCGCCCCAAGCGGTTCTTTTTTTGGGCAGTAGTTAAACAACTAACTTGGCGACAAAGATAAGCCGATCGTCCCATTCCCTCATCTAATTGTACTTGGTGATCGGGGGAAACTCGAATTACTCGCCAAAAATCCTCTTTTGGGGCTAGGAGGCGACAACTCAGACAACGCCTATAATTAGTTATCATCTTCCTCGGATAACTCCTCTCCAGATAAATCGGTTGCCTCCATATCTAGTTGGTCTGGTCTCTCCTCCAAGGCTTCCTGCTCTTCCTGTTCCTCCTGTTCTTCCTCTTCCCACACCGCGGCTCTAGCTAGGGCTGCTTGTTGTTCTTGGGTAACTTGCGCCAAGATTCTTTCCTGCTCAGCTTGATGGTCATACTTATTGGTATCTTTGATATCAATTTTCCAGCCGGTTAGTCTGGCAGCTAGGCGGACATTCTGCCCTTCCTTACCGATCGCTAAACTCAATTGATTGTCGGATACCAAAACATGAGCTTGTCTGCCTTCGGAGTTAACCAAGATCACCTCATCTACTTTTGCCGGGCTAAGGGCATTGGCAATATAAGTGGAGGGGTCAGGAGACCAACGAATCACATCGATTTTTTCTCCCCGCAGTTCGTTAACTACTACTTGAATCCGGGAACCCCTAGCTCCAATACAAGCTCCCACAGGATCTACATCCCGTTCTGCTGTATCTACGGCAATTTTTGTTCTTGCCCCCACATAGCGAGAAGGAGGATTCGCCTCCCTTGCAATGGCCACAATCCGCACAATGTCTTCTTGAATTTCGGGGACTTCATTTTCAAATAAATACACCACTAATCCGGAAGCAGTACGGGAAACAATCAACTGAGGCCCACGATGGGGACCATCACAAACTTTCTTGAGCAAGACCTTGAAGGTGCTGCCGACTCGGTAGGTATCATTGGGCAGTTGTTCTTTCTGGGGTAGGTCAGCTTCTACTTCTGGTTTATCAAAGCTACTGCGGACAGCCATGATGATAGATTTGCGATCGAACCTCAGCACCCGTGCTTGGACTACTTCTTCTTCTAGTTCTTGAAACTCTTCTTGAATTAATTGCCTCTGTTGATCCCGCAATTCCTGAGCTAAGACTTGCTTGGTTTGAATCGCCGCCATCCGTCCAAATTCATTTTGATCCGGGGTGACATCAATTACGACTTCTTCCCCTAATTGCGCTTCCGGGGCTACTTCCTGAACATCTGCCAAGGGAATTTCATGGTCTTCATCGGTGACTTTATCCACGATCGCCTTGGTAGCCAACACCCGAAAGCATTCTTCCTCTAAGTCTAGGTCTACTTCAAAATTTTCAAAGTGGTCTTCTTCAAAATGTGCCAAATTCTGAGTACGGCGGTAGCGCTCGTAGCCTTTGAGGAGAGCCTTACGTAGAGCCTGCTGGACAGAGGTTTTTGGTAAATTATGACTTTGACTGATCTCTTCGATCATCTTCTGGAGTCCGTCAAGTTTAACTATGGACATAATAATAAGTTGAGTAAGTTTGTTAGTGGGTAATTTAGTTTAGTAACTTGTTTTAATTAAGCCCTTTTAAATTAATATAATTGGCACTCTATGGAGAGAAGATGCTGGAAATATTTAGTGGTCTTGGTCTAGTTGCACCTTGCTTACTAGATCACGGGGGATAGCGATCGCCTTCCCCTTTTGGCTTAAATGAATCTCCGTTTCATCTCTACCGGTTAGGTTCCCTTGCCACGATTGATGACCTTGGTAAGGCTCATGAGTAGATACAGTCACCACAAAACCCCGGAAAGAAATAAACTCTCGATCGGTAGTCAGCAGTCGAGAAATACCCGGGCTGGAAACTTCTAGGACGTAGGCATCGGGCAACATCTGAGCCTGTTCGAGAGCTACATCTAAAGCCCGGCTCATCCGTTCGCAGTCCTCCAAACTAGTGTTCGTCTGACAGTTACGAATATCAACTCGCAAGACTGGGGGACGTTTATTAGTCTGAAAAACCGCTGCCACAGCTTCCAGTCCCAGTTCTTGGGCAACGGGGATCGCCAACGCAAGGATTTGAGGAATTAGGGGATGACTCATGGCAAGAACTCCAACAAAAAAAGCGGGCAGAACCCACTTCTCAAAAATGAAATGATGTCTATTTTCCTATCCATCGGGATTAGATTCCCCTTTCTCAAAAGAGTTTTATTTGGGAGACAAATTCTAGCTTTAGTACTAGGTTTAGTTCCTCTACTAAATTCTTCAGTTTGATGAGAAAACCCTTACAGATATTATATTTAGGTTAACACAAAAGCACCTTACTTATTTTTTACCCCCATGAAAATGAACCTAGCCAACTGGATCACGGTTTCTCGTTTGTTTACTTTGCCTTTTTTGCTCTATGGCTTAAGCAATCCTACTCCGGCAAGTCGCTGGCTTTGTTTGGTTATTTTTCTGGTGGCGGCAGCAACGGATTGGTTAGATGGTTATGTAGCCCGCAAATTAGATCAGGTGACGGAGTTGGGCAAATTTTTGGATCCCCTAGTAGATAAGCTGCTGGTATTAGCTCCCCTGTTGGCTTTGATTCAGATGGGTAGCATCCCCGCTTGGGTAGTATTTTTAATTTTGGCCCGGGAGTTGACGATCGCCGGATGGCGTATCAGCCAAACCACAGTATCAGGGTCTAATATTTGGGGCAAGCTGAAAACCGTGAGTCAAATTGTGGCGATCGCTCTCTTAATTGCCCCCTTGCCAGAAAGTTGGCAGCCATCTATTTTAGTTATCTTTGGAGTCTCGGTAATTTTTACCTTGGTTTCTGGGGGAATTTACCTTTGGGAAGGGATTGCTGGAAATCCATCAAAGAATGCCGTTTAGGTCTAAAACAAAGCCCGGTAAGATTTCTTCTCCCGATAGGCGATCGGGGTTGTGTCGGCAAATTTTTGCAAACTGGTCATCGTTCAATTCCAGACTAGAACGCAGGTCTAAAATTGTTGCCATAACTATTCCTCTGGTCTTGGGGATTCAGGTGGAAGTTCAGTTGGAGGGGCAGGAATTTTAAATACTGCTGGTTCAGGGAGAATTGGTTCTGCTGGAGGGGATATATTTTTCTCCGTTTCTAGAGCAGGTATTTGATCTACTGGAATTTCTGAAGTAGGCTCGCTTACCACAACCATAACTTCTGAGGTGGCTGCTGGATTAGGTTCTAGGGTTGTCTCTGGGGGGATCACTACCACAACTTCTGGTGTCACTGTAGCTGGTGTTACTGTTGTAGGAGGAATAACTTCTGGATTAGCCTCGGAGCCAACCTTGGCAGGAGCAGGTGTGGTCTTAACCTTCTCAGGTAATTTGACTTTACTAGCTAAAGCTGTCGCCTGAGCTTGGATTTTTTGTAGAGATTCTTCACTGAATAATTGTTCTATTTTTGCTACTAACTCTACAGAAGGAGCCGATCGCTGTTCTGAAGGAACTAACTTCCAGCGAGTTTGGAGCACTTGAAATATTGCCCAAACTAAAATAGCAACTCCCGCAGTTTCTCCCAAGAGTAAACCCCCACTAACTTTAGCTGCCATGATCCATAAAACTAAGGCATAAAATAAACCAATGCCACTCCAGAGAAAATCTCCCTTACGGTGAATTTCTGGCAAGAAAAAGGCGGTAAGAAATAGAGCTAAACTGCCTGAACCAGAAGCGATCGCTAATAGATAAACTAGCATATGGTTCTCCTGTGGTGAATAATTATTAAATGGATTTTATGATAGAACTAGTCTAGTACAAATTCTTAACGATTAGCGATCGTCGGCTTGAAAGAAGTATAGCAACCGACAAGAAGATTATGGTGTTGAAATATCTCTGGAAACAAGGGGCTTAAGCCCCTTGCCTATCCTAACCCCCTTGGCAAGCGCCATAACTCGGCTCTACCTAGAAAAGTTTTCTCTAGCCGAAACATCTCCTAGCTTTACAACTAATTTATAACTAATACTGAAATCAGCTAGGTAGGCCTAAGTTGCCTCGAATCTCCAGCAGAGAAGCAATTAGAGTATTAAAGCGACTAGGTTTTAGACAAAATCGAAGATTGAACAATCTAACCCAAACTATCTTAAATCCAGATTTATAGTGTAAGGATTTCCCAATGAGAATAGCTGAAGCAAACCTGATATGATGCCTCCATTGTCTGAAATCCTTAAAATCATCAAAAATCAAACCTTAATCAAACTTTAATTTAAGGGAAAGGAAACATCCTTGGAGAAAGTCTGACCCTTAAAAACAATGTTTGGGGATCAAACCACCCTCAAGCTATTAGAAAAAATATTAAAAATCTTAGTTTGTATGCGTATAGCTCTATTTACAGAAACTTTTTTACCCAAAGTAGATGGCATTGTCACTAGGCTAAGACACACCGTGACCCATCTGCAAAAAGAGGGGGATCAGGTATTAATTGTCACTCCTGAAGCTGGTTTACAAGAATACCAAGGGGCAGAAGTTTATGGTGTGCCTAGTTTTCCTTTTCCTTTGTATCCAGAGCTTAAGGCTGCCCTGCCCCGACCGGCGATCGGGCAAAAACTTCTAGACTTTCAGCCAGATATTATCCATGTAGCTAATCCAGCCATTGTGGGCTTGGGGGGCATTTATTACAGTAAAAAATTGGGGATTCCTCTCCTTGCTTCTTATCATACTCACCTGCCCCAGTACCTTCAGCACTACGGTCTAGGCATGTTAGAAGATACTCTCTGGACATTATTGCGGTTGGCTCACAATCAAGCAGCCATCAACCTTTGTACCTCCACGGCGATGGTACAAGAATTGACCAATCATGGGATTGAACGGGTAGACCTCTGGCAGCGGGGGGTAGATACGGAAACCTTTGATCCTAGTTTGGCTAGTATCGAGATGCGGAAGTTGTTGTCTCAAGATAATCCAGAGGCTCCTTTATTGCTGTATGTAGGCAGGCTGGGGGCAGAAAAGGAGATCGATCGCATCAAACCAGTATTGGAATCTATCCCTAATGCCCGTCTGGCTTTAGTAGGAGATGGGCCCCATCGGGAAGCTTTGAAGGAACATTTTGCCGGGACTGCCACTAATTTTGTGGGTTATCTATCGGGCAAAACTCTCGCTACTGCCTACGCTTCTGCCGATGCTTTTATATTTCCTTCCCGCACAGAAACTTTGGGTTTAGTCTTATTAGAAGCTATGGCCGCAGGTTGCCCCGTGGTGGCGGCAAATTCGGGAGGGATTCCAGATATTGTCCAAGATGGGGTGAATGGGTATCTATTTGATCCTCAGGATGAGCAGGGAGCGATCGCCGCCACTCACAAACTTTTGGCTGATCCTGCGGGGCGAGAAACTCTCCGGCAAAATGCCAGGAAAGAAGCAGAAAGGTGGGGCTGGGCCGCAGCGACTCAAACTCTCAAGAATTATTATTGGCAGATCGTTAGACCAATGCCTAACAAGACTTAGGAAATGTTAATTTTACAGTAGCGATCGCTTCGATATAACGGTTGTGTTGAGGGGCGGCCGATAACTTCCACCCTAATATCTCTAGACCATCCGCTGCAACAAGGTTGTTAGGTGGGTAGCAAGTGTTCAATTTCACTCCAGCAACCAAGCAAACAAATCCTTAACAGTAAGTTGTAGCTCCCTCGCAAATGACGGTACAGGAATGAGTGTGTCTGGAACATCAAATACCTGAGTTTCTTGCTTGGGACGATAAACAAACACAGTTTTTTCATCTGGGTCGATCAACCAACCCATTAGAGTTCCATGCTGCAAGCAATGAAGAATATTTTTGGTCACCTTTGTCTGGCTTTGATCAGGAGACAAGATTTCAATTGTCCAGTCTGGAGCAATAGGAAATGTATTGGCAATTTCTCCATTCTCCTCACGGGGAATCCGACTCCAAATAAAAACTACAATATCAGGTACAGTTGAACGACCACCAAAGGTACAACGCAACTCAGGAAATGCACGAGCAATGCGACTAGGTTTGACTACACTATTGATGGCAGGTACAAATTCTCCTTGAATTGCACTATGTTTCCCTTGGGGCATGGGTTTTTGGATAATTTGGCTATCAATGTACTCACTAGCAGGTTTTGTTTCTGGTAGTTTCAGAAACTCCGTCAATGTCAGCATTTTAGATAGTGCCTGTACCATTTTGGACTTGCCTCCAAGTGCTAAACCAAACGTTAATCTCTATTTTACCTAGAAGCTCAATAAAAAGAATCTCCCAACCCAACTACCCTAAAATATCGATCTGCCTATGGAATTGCGATCGCTTGATTCTGAATGCTGGCAGATAACGCAAGATGCTAGTATCCTACCAATAATAGAAGCTACCTAACGTTCCTGTTGAGCGGCTACAAATCACTGATATCTTTGCTAGTCCGCTCCAAACAGGTTGTTACGCGGGCGGTAACTATTTAAGGAGTACTTTGTACCCAACCCTTGATAACCGCTTTCACAATTTTAAGATATTTATTTTCCAGGAAAAATTCCTCAATGGCAACCTCTCCTCCCTCTCGTAAAGCGCTAATTGCCCGTTGCTTAAAATCTGATTTAGTAGCCAGATTAACATAGGCTATTTGCTCAGGCTCAGTTGCCGAAGGATTTGTTTCTTCAAGTTGCTTCAAAAGCTTTTGAATCTCAGTAGCCGATTCTGTGAGTGTCTTCTGTCGTTCAGAGGCATTGATATTTATGACCCCTTTGTTTACTCCAGTAGCTCCAGTAACAGGAGCATAGAAATTCATTTCTACTTCAGATGTTTTGTTCTCATTGGTATTTTCAATCATTGCTGAACTCTTTACTATAATTGTGTTTGCAACATTCACTTGTGAACTCTCGCCAGATGGTCGATTTGCAAGAGTTTTTGCATTTTCCACCAACTTCTTATACAACTCTATCTGCTCACTCTGGGAATTGAGCATTGCTCTCAGTTCCAGATTTTGTTCACGATAAAAAGTGATTTGCTGATCTTTAAAGCTCAATTCTGCCTTGAACTGAGTTTGCGACCAAACTTCATATCGCATATCGTAAGCATCATCCATATTCCTCTACACCCCTCTGGTTACAGCTAGGTTGTTTTGAACCATAGCCCAATTTTCTGGGAATGCTTCACGAGTATAAACCTGCAATGCTAATTGATAGGATGCAATCGCCTGTTCAAGATTCTCTGCTCGATCTCCTCGAACACGTTCGGCATAAGCAGCAGCAAGATTACTCTGAGTTCTAGCCCAGTTTTCTGGGAATGCTTCACGAGTATAAACCTGCAATGCTAATTGATAAGATGCAATCGCCTGTTCAAGATTCTCTGCTCGATCTCCTCGAACACGTTCGGCATAAGCAGCAGCAAGATTACTCTGAGTTCTAGCCCAGTTTTCTGGGAATGCTTCACGAGTATAAACCTGCAATGCTAATTGATAAGATGCAATCGCCTGTTCAAGATTCTCTGCTCGATCTCCTCGAACTCTTTGACTATAGACATTCCCTAGATTTGCTATGGTGGTTGCCCATTGCATTGGAAAAGAATCACGAGTATAGATCATCAGAGTGTTCTGAAAGCTCATAACCGCTTGTTCTAAGTTGTCTTGGTGGGTTCCATAGATTCGCTGACGATACGCTGTACCCAAATTATTGTGAATGCCAGCCCATGCAACTGGGTGCTCATTGAGAGTATAAATTTGTAAAGCTGACATATATTCAGCGATCGCATGTTCAATGTTTTCCGCCCTATCCCCTACGATTCTATCGATATAGGCGTTTCCAAGATTAACTTGAATATCTGCCCACTTTTCAGGATTTTTTTCAAGCAGAGTTACTTCCAAAGCTAATTGATAATGTTGAATGGCAAGCTCTACATTCTTGAACCTGGTTCCTCTAATTCTTTCTAAATAAGTGTTACCTAGGCTAGTTTGTGTTGAAGCCCATTCCTCTTCAAAACTATGGCGAGTTAGGACTTTAGCAGCAGCCTGATAGCCTACTATTGCAATTTCCAGATTGCTAGCTTGATTTCCCAAAGGAAATTGTTGAATCAAATTACTAAATATAAGGATAGCTACAGCAAGACTTTGAGCTTCTTGTGGAGTGAGTTTTGGCTGAATATCATTTGTCCAAATTTTTAATTCTTCAGCCAACTCATCATCTATTCTTTTTAAATTTTTTTGTAAAAATGGATAAATGATCTGAGGATCACCTTCACTAGACAAAATCGCCTGAAAAAGTTCTGGAAGAAATTCTAGGTATTCGCCTTTAAGTTCTGAAGCTTGAGTTTCTGCCATAGGGCTAACATAGTTTCGATGTAAACAAGACTCTAACCGATTCGTTACTCGTCTGCAATTAGAGCGTTATAAGCTGCTTTAACTCTGAGTACAAACAAACAACTCTAAAATACTGCCTTTACTAATAACCGAAGCGGCATAAATATTGGTTAGAAAGAAAGTTTCTGCCTAATACACTAATTTTGGGTGAATAAGCGGAAAGATTCTGCCTAATCACCCAAAGTACGATCGCGGCAACCGCCGCTATGATCGCTCTCACAGCTAACTTATTAAACTACTGACCAAGTTGCTTTCTGAGTTGCTCCAATTCCGCATCCACTTCTGATGCCGGAGTTGTAGTCGGAGTAGTTCCTGCTGGGAGAGATTGAGGTGTAGGAGTTCCCGCCAGAGATGCCTTCATGGCAGCTAGTTCATCATCCACATCGCTGCCCGATTCCAGTAGGGCAAATTGACTTTCTAGGTTTGCTCCACCCAGTTCCGCTGCCGCTTGGGAACGAGATTCTATTTCTAGAACTTTTTCCTCCATCCGCTCAAAAGCTCCCATGGCCGAGCTAGTCCCTAGCTTACCGATCGCTCCCTGAAGTTGCTCATTGGCTCTTGCTGCTGCCACCCTAGATTTGAGCATATCTTTCTTGGTTTTAGCTTCAGATATCTTGCTTTCTAGGGCAATCAAATTCCGTTTCAGGGTATCTACCTGTCCCAATTGCTGATCTAGCTGAGCTTTCAGGGCATTAGCCGCTTCACTGGCAGATTTTTTGCGGACTAAAGCCTCCTTAGCTAGACTTTCTTCTCCCTTCTGGAGAGCTAACTGCGCCCGTTGTTGCCAAGTGTTGGACTCCGAGAGATTTTTGCTGTATTGCTGCTCCGTTCGTTTTTGGGTAGCGATCGCTCTGGCCACAGCCTGCCGGAGTTCGATCAAATTCTCCTGCATATCGATCAACGCCTGCTCCAGAATTTTTTCTGGGTCTTCTGCCTTACTCACCACATCATTGAGATTGGCGCGGACAACTCTACCAATTCGATCAAATAATCCCATATATCTATCCTCGTTGAATCCGTTTAATAACTCAGAAATAGGCTCCTCGATCGTTGCTGCTATCTTAGGAGACAATTCAGAAAAACCCGCTTCTTACAGTCTAAGAAAAACTCAGGGAAATTGCCAAACTAACCGAGAATTATCTTAACTATACTGTTCTTCCACTTCTAGATTAAATAACATTTGCAGAGTCTGCATCGCCCGCCTCCGTGCCTCAATATCTTGTTGCGCCCGGAGTTGTACCATAGGGTCATGGAGAATTTTATTCACAATGCCCCTAGTTAGGGCCTCAATCACCTCTTGATGTTTGTCAGCAAACTCTGAACCCAAGCGGGAAAGGGCTTTTTCCATTTCCTGTTCCCGGATGCTTTCAACCTTATTCCGCAGGGAGCTAATGGTACTAACGGTTTCTAAAGACCTCCACCACACCTCAAAAGCATCTACCTCCTCATCCAAAATCCCTTCCGCTTCCCGGGCCATCTGCCGCCGTGCCTCTTGATTTTGGGCCACCACCGCCTTCAGGTCATCCACATTAAAAGCCTTGACATGAGACAGTTCGTTCACATCCGCCGCTACATTCCGGGGTACTGCAATATCAAACAACATTAGGTGATGGTAGCGGGGCAAGACTTCAGCTAAATGGGATTTATTTAGCAGGGGTTCCATGGCCGCAGTCCCAGTAAACACTAGGTCAGATTCAGCAATTATCTGAACCATATTTACTAAATCATGGACTTGAAACTTGCCATCAGGAAATTGTTTAGCCAACTCCCAAGCTTTTTCGGGCGATCGATTAATTATCGTAATTTCCTTCGCCCCCTTGGCCAGCAAATGTTGCACCAGCAACCGAGCCATCTTCCCAGCTCCCAGAATTGAGATCCGGTATTCTGCAAAACTTTGTACCTGCATTTGGGCCAGTTCCACCGCTGCCGAGCTAATCGATACTGCCCCAGTACCAATGCTGGTTTCTGTCCGTACCCGTTTTCCTGCGGTGAGTGCTTGCTTAAAAAGTCGATTTAAAACTGTACCAATACCGTTAAACTGCTGCCCTAATTTATGGGTGTGCTTCACCTGAGCCAGAATTTGCCCTTCCCCCAACACCAAACTATCCAAACCAGCAGAAACTCGCATTAGGTGGGTGACAGCATCTTGGTGGAGGAGAATGAATAAATGGCGGCGTAGTTCCCCCAGAGGAATATGACTGTATTCAGCCAAGAATTGAACCAGTTCCCGGACTCCTTGCTCGGTTTCCTTGGCCACAATATAAATTTCTAGTCGGTTACAGGTACTAAGAATGGCAGCTTCTTCAATGTGGGGTAGAGCCTTCAATTGCTGAAGAGCATACTCTAGGCGAGTTTCCTGAATACTGAGTTTTTCTCTGATTTCCACTGATGCCGTCTTATGGCTCAAACCTACGACTAAGATGTTCATTTGTTAATCGCTTAAATTGTTAATGGTTAATTAATCGGCGGCTAAATATCTAAAATTATTTTTTGATGGGAGTTTCCTCTAACCAATTGAAAATATCTCGGTTTCAATCAATTATTTTCGTAGGATATGTTAGACCCTAACCGTAACGCATCAGAATACGGGAAAGATGCTTTACCAGCTTAAGAATATCAAAAACAAGGGGCTTAAGCCCCTTGCCCATCTTATGAGACTATCTTAATTGTAAGTTTTTGGGCTTATCAAACAAGTGAATAGTATCTACAAACCGGACAGTTTTAGACTGGCTAGAGATAATCAGAGAGTGGGTTCTGGCTCCGCCACCAAAGAAGCGAACGCCATCCATCAAAGTACCGGGAGTGATACCACAGGCAGCAAATAGGACAGTCTGGCCAGAAGCCAATTCATCAGCATTGTATACTTGGTCTGGGTTATTGATACCCATACTTCTGAGGCGCTCTAGGTTACTTTCCTTGCTTTCCCCAATTAAGCCAGTTTTGACGACATCAGGATCGTAAATCAACTGGCCTTGGAAGTGACCATCAACACACCGCATGGCGGCGGCGGAGATTACTCCCTCTGGAGCGGCACCAATCCCCATCAGGGCATGGATATTAGTCCCGGAGAAGGCACAGGAGATAGCGGCAGAAACATCTCCATCACTAATTAATCTAACTCTGGCGCCGGCAGTACGAATTTCTTGGATTAAGTCTTTATGGCGGGGACGATCCATGACTACGACCACGAGGTCTTCGATCGCTCTGCCCATACAATCAGACAAAATTTTCAGATTTTCTGTAGCAGATTTGTTGATATCTACATGACCCTTAGCCACAGGAGGAGCAGCTAATTTTTTCATGTAGAAATCGGGAGCCGCAAACAAGCCACCTTTTTCAGAAATTGCCAACACAGCCATAGAACCATTCTGACCGTAGGCCACTAGGTTTGTCCCTTCACAGGGATCAACAGCAATGTCAATTTCTACTAGTTCATCGGGATTACAGTAAGCCCCAGCATTTTCTTGGGTACAAATCCCTACTTCTTCGCCGATGTACAGCATGGGGGCATCATCCCGTTCGCCTTCACCGATCACAATCCGCCCCCGCATATGAATTTTGTTCATCCGCTCGCGCATTGCTTCTACGGCTACTTGGTCAGCGATATTTTTTTCACCTTTACCCATCCATTTGGAGGAGGCGATCGCTGCCAGTTCGACTACTTCAATAATTTCTAAACCTAATGTATTTTCCACGAAACCCAGTCTCCTAAATCCTTAAAATCTAGCTTTATATTCCATTAAGCAGTTTATCAGAGGCGGGTTACTGTTGGTGTGGAGTAAGAGGTGTGGTTATGTTAAGTTTTACGTAAAACCCGGCGGATTCTAAGGGGAAGATTAAAGCTATATTTGCCCAGCATCTAGAATCTTGGTTAGGTTTGCGCCCCGGAGTTGGGTCTGGGTGAGGTCGGTATTTCTTAGGTCGGCTTTGGTGAGGTTTGCCCAGCGCAAATCAGTTTGGTGGAGGTCACAGCCTTGGAGATCCGCTCCGTAGAGATAGCTGCCACTAAGGTGGGCATAGCTGAGTTGTGCCTGTTGTAAATTAGCTTGGTAGAGATGACAATTAAGCGCCTCTACATTATTTAAGTTTGCCTGTTGGAGTTGGGCATGGTTGAAGTTTGCCCCGCTCAGATTTGCCCTAGTAAAATTCCCTCGGCGGAGATTGGTATAGCTCAGGTCGGCAGTTTGGAGGATGGCATCCCGGAAATCTGCCCCGACAAAGTTAGCTTTGCTTAAATCCGCCCCTGTTAAGTCTGCCTCTGGGAACTGGGAGGCGATCGCTTCTACCCCCCTCAAATCTGCCTGATATAACTGGGCTGCTGCTAGGCAAGTATTTAATAGCAATGCTTCAGCTAAATTCCCTGACCATAGTTGGGCTTTAGTTAAATCGGCATGGCTCAGGTCTGCCCCTTGGAGATTGATCTTAATTAGCTTTGCTCCCCGGAGGTTTGCTCCCCGGAGATTCACGCCCTGAAGATTTGCCCCCCGGAGATTAATTTGCTCAAGATCAGCACCACTGAGATCAGGGATAATTTCTGGGAGTTGAGTACGCCAGTCCCGCCAGGTTAAAGCCCCAGATCTGAGCAGGATGAGATGTTCAGGATTTGCCATAACCTTACCTACTCCTTTTTCGTATCCGTAGGATGTTCTCGTCCTTGGATGCTCTCTAGGGCTGCGATCGATGCTCTATAACTTGCCATAATATCCTGCTCTTCGCCCCCCAAATACATCCTGCCAAAACTCCCAAAGGCTTGAATTTCTAGAATATTAATTCGGGCAGATTTCTCAGCTTCATTGGCAGCAAGGGCAGCATAGGCAGCAGGTTCTACTTCCAGAACATAGAGAGTTTGCCCCGCCACGATCATATTTCCTCGGCGGGTTCTATTAATTAACTGGGCATGGTGGGGATCGATATTGCGAATAATTTGACTGGAAACAATCCGGGGTTTGAGACACTGTTGGACAGTAACGCCGATCGTATCTAAGATTGCCTGCCCCGCCATTTTGGTATCCCCTTGATTTCGGGAATGAATTTCTAGGGAGCCGTAGAGTCGTTCCACTACTTGTAATCCGGGACGGACGATCGTTGCTTTCAGAGCCACATCGGTAATCCGGTTAATCTCAATACCGGGGGAAATTTCAATCCACAAGGAAGCATCACCGGGCAAGGGCAGAAATCCTTGCATCACTGTCCCTAGGAAAGCTGCGTGCTGGGGCTGCAAACTATCAAGGTATACATAACTACGGAGGTCTATCAATATCTTGTCTGCCAGTAAAATCTAATAAAAATTTAATATAATGTAGCTAAAAATTCCCAAGATTTATCAAAATGTCTGCTATCTCTCAGGGGCGTAAGGTCTTGCGCCCTTACCCATAATATGTCAATAGCAAAATTTGTATAAACCTTAGTTTAACTGCCTGTTCTAGATTACCCTAGGCAGAGTCCTAGAAGCAAGGATTTCTAGCTATTCGAGATCAGAACTAATCTGTGGTAGGATGCAAACAAATTTTCTAATCTCATCACAATTTTTAACTTTTACCTAACCTAGAACTTCTATGGATTTAAAGCCCCTGATTCGTGAAATTCCCGACTTCCCCATTCCCGGTATTAACTTTAAGGATATTACGACTCTATTGCGGGATACTCAAGGATTGACCTCGGCGATCGATCAACTAGCCGAACAAATCCAAGCAAACAATATTAACCCCGATTACATTGTGGGTATAGAATCTAGGGGCTTTATTTTTGGAGCAACTTTGGCTTATAAACTAGGCTTAGGCTTTGTATTAGTACGGAAACCCAAGAAGCTCCCCGCCCCAGTCTACGCCATAGAGTATGCCCTAGAGTATGGGAGCGATCGCCTAGAAATTCATCAAGATGCCCTGCCAGTAGGCAGCCGAGCCATAATTATTGATGACCTATTGGCAACAGGTGGTACAGCAACAGCAACGGGGGAACTTATCCAAAAAACAGGAGCAGTGTTAGCAGGTTTTGGCTTTATCATTGAGCTAACCGATTTGCCCGGCAGGAAGTACTTACCAGATGTCCCCATTATTAGTTTGGTAAAATACTAGGGTTATAGCAACTCTCGTTTTGCTAGGGTATGCCACTATTCTAAAAAAAGGGTACTTTGAATTATTCTTCCCCCCTTAAAAAGGGGGGCTGAGGGGATCGAACCTGCGGTAAAGATGAGATTCCTCAACAGTCCTAGGCGTAAAATATCTCTTATGATTGAAGACTCTTTAGATAAACGTAAGCATAGTTTTAATACGATAGTTGGTACAGCTAGGGCGATCGTCACTAGCGAGACTTTTCTCTATATTCTCAAGCGGACTCTGCAAGCCCTACTTACCCTATTACTTGCCTCGGCTTTGAGCTTTGCCATCATGCAACTATCGCCGGGTAACTATCTCGATACCCTGCGGCAGAATCCTAAAATATCTCCCGAACGCATTGATGAACTGAGAAAGCAATTTGGCTTAGATAAACCAGATTATGTCCAGTATTTTCTTTGGTTAGGTAATGTGATCACCAAGGGAGATTTTGGGACTAGTTTTGTGTATTTTCGTCCCGTATCTTCCCTGCTCTGGGAGAGAGTTCCGGCAACTCTATTACTAGCCGTAGCTTCCATAATTTTGACCTGGGCGGTGGCAATTCCTCTAGGAGTTATAGCAGCAGTAAATCAAAACAAATGGGGCGATCGCTTCCTCCAAATCTTTAGTTATGCCGGTCAAGGTTTTCCTAGTTTCATCACTGCTTTGGCCCTATTAATCTTTGCTCAGAATACCTCACCTCTATTTCCAGTGGGGGGTATGACAAGTATTAACCATCAAGACTTAACTTGGTTAGGAAAAATTCTTGATATTGGTTGGCACATGATCCTGCCGACTTTAGCTTTAAGTATTACCAGTTTTGCCGGATTGCAGCGCCTAACTAGAGGAGAATTATTAGATGTTCTCCGTCAAGATTATATTCAAACTGCCAGAGCTAAGGGTTTACCAGAAAATAAAGTAATTTATATCCATGCCCTCCGTAATGCCATTAATCCGTTAGTAACTCTCCTAGGTTTTGAGTTTGCTAGTTTATTAGGTGGAGCTTTTATTGCCGAAACTTTTTTTAATTGGCCGGGTCTAGGGAGATTAATCCTCCAAGCTGTAAATGCGAAGGATATTTATCTAGTGATGGCAAGTCTAATTATGGGTTCTGTAATGCTAATTGTGGGCAATCTCCTTTCGGATTTATTATTAAAATTCATTGATCCTAGAATTAAATTAGAAGATTTACAATAAATATGAAAAAAAATATAGTTAATTTTATGCTCCTGTTGAGTTTGTTGGTTGGGGGAATTTCCCTAGCTTTTGTGCCTAGGGTTATGGCGCAAAGTAGGCCTCAAACCCCTAGTGCAGCCTCATCACCTCATAATTGTGGCAGTATGTTTATCCGGGAGTCTTTTCAAACCAATGGCTATCGGGTTGATATTTGTCAAAGCCAAAGCCAAATATTTTTGATTGCCAAAGACCTAAATAATCCTAGGGAAACTTTTAGAAGTAATGCTAGAAATCGGGGTAATAGTTCCTATGTTGCCCACGGCCAGAATGGAGTATCTTATTTTGTTGATTTATTCGGCCTGACTGTCCAAATAAATGGCAGAACCATAGTTCAAGAGCCAATTATAAGGACTAATTAATTTTAAATATCTTCTCTAATAATCTGCTGGGGGATAACCAAAAATCGCCCCAATTTCTATTGATCTTGGTTACTGGGGAGAATTTCGACAATACCTCGATCGCCATCTAAGCGTACCTTTTGACCCGATCGCAACAACTGCATCGCCTTATGCACATCCATCACCGCCGGGATCCGGTATTCCCTCGCAATAATTGCCCCGTGGGATAATCTGCCCCCTACTTCGGCGATAATTCCCCCAGCCTGAGAGAGGGCGATCGACCACCCAGAATCCGTATAGGGAACCACCAGAATTGTATCTTTATTAATATCTTGGGCATCTTGCAGTCGCCGCACAATTTTAATAGTGCCAATTTTCTGCCCCGAACTAGCCGCAATCCCTTGGAGGTATTTCCCTGCGATCGTCACAGGAGAATTGTCTAGCAAAGGAGTATTTCCAAAAACTAAGAGGGGAATATTAGTTAAGGTTTTATTAGCTTGGAACTGAGATTTTCTCTGGTTAATTAGTTGATTAAGATTGAGTAGTAAATTTGAGTTTGGCTGGGTAATTAGTTCTTGAATTTCTCCAAACTCTAAATAAAATATATCGCCAGCTTCAGTTAATAATCCAGAAGTCAGCCAGTGCTGTTCTAGGTGGATAAATTTATAACGAAGTTGTGCCAAAAGTTGACTATAAATAGAAGTAACTTTGCCCTTGAGATGTAATCTTTGTTGAACTTTTTGATGTTGCCAAGAATAGCTTTTATTTGTTTTTCTTGATAGATTAGATGATATTTGATCTGGTTGATTAGTTGCTAGTTGCTCTGATGGTTGATTAGTAGGAACTTGGAGAAACTGCTGAAACATTTTCTGTAGATATTGAGAGTCTTCTTGCCAAGTAGGAACAGCAATATCTGTGCCGACTTCACTGAGGTAGCCATAGGTTTGGAGCCATTGGTTAAATTCTTGGAGAATCTTCTGGCTGATGGGGTTTTGTTCTAGATAGGCAAATAATTTTTCTGGGGTAGAAGAGATAATTTCGGGAGGTAGTTGATCTCTGGCTCGATCGGCAATGATGGAGAGCGATCGCCCCGCCGCAATCTCTGGAGTACTACTATTATCTAAAGCTCCCTCTGGGATTTTATATATGCCCTGTCTAATAGCAAAACTCAAAGGAGTAAAAATACTATAGTAAGTAGCTTTTTTGAGGATGGTCAAAATTTCTGTAATTCCCTCTAAAATTACTATTGATTCTTCCGGGATATCGCTAACAACTCTACTTCCTAATTTATCTAAAATAGGTGCAAAATATAACCGATAATCTTGATTAAAATCTTTTTCTAAACTTAATTCTCTTTGGAGTAATCGCAGCAATCCGGGAATGTTTTGCAGAGTAGAAAGTAGGGGCGGTTTGCTAAATTTTGCACCCCTAGTGAGGAATTCTAAACTCTCTGGTGGTAAACCCATTCTCAGAAATATTTGCCCCAACAAAGTAGCATTGAAATAGGCATGAGCATTATGTAGAGTTGCTGTTTCTGTAAAGTCTAGATCAGTAGCTTTGTCACCGAGGACGATCGTAAAAATTTCTCCCCAAACTCCACAGGTCAAGGGACGATTAATTGACCAAGTGAGGGGATGAATTGCCCCCGGAATTACCTCAGCCGCAATTTTTCTAGTCCAGATGGGCAGCAGGGTGGTAATAGGACGAGATTGCAATACCCAAAGATTTTGACCATCATAAGTCCATTCCACATCTTGAGGAATCCCGTGATAATCTGCTTCAATTTTTCTGACTAGGTAGGCAACCTGTTGAATCAACCGAATAGGAACATCTCCGGCCCCCTGGGTAGACGTAATTGATAGTTCTAAATCTTCTGGTAAACGCCAATCAGGACTCGCTTCTAGGTCAAGATTACTTACTAAAACTTGGTACTGTTCTGGGGTGACTTTGCCCGATACAACCCGTGTGGCGTTGCCCGGTAGAGCTTCGATCGCTACCCCTTCCCCGGCTAGAGGATCCCGGCTAAAGGCTACCCCAGAGAACACTCCAGAGATTTGCCGTTGGATTAATACCGCCATTCCCGCCTCAGGAATTTGGTTATCTGCCCGATACCGTACTGCCCTAGGCTGGTTATAACCTGCTAGACAATCTAAAAGTGCCTGCTGTAATTGGAGCTTGCTGCCAACATTTAGAATACTTACGTACTGCCCTGCTGCCGTACTAGTCTCGGTATCTTCACCCCTAGCCGAAGAACGTACTACCAAAGGATCATCACTACTAGGTTGGAGGTATTGGATCAACACATCCAGATCATCTCCGGGCAAAAATACCCAGCCTTCCGGGACTGGATAACCCCCTTGGTGCAACTGAGAAAGGTTAGCAGCTTTATTACCAACTTTGGCTGCTTCTAGTTGACCTGCGTTCAGATAAGTAATGCCCCGTTCCCCACGAAAAAAGTTAAACATTGGTTGAGATTTTCCCCGGACTTGATGAGCAGGTAAATTGAGGTCATCAGGAATTTTAGTATAGATCCAGCCTAAAAGGGAACTGAGGGCGATCGCCGCCCCTAATCTAGCAGTTTGTTGGGGGTGAAATAAAGCTAATAGGAGGGGAAGTATAACTAGCACACTATACTTGCTGAGGGTGCGATCGCGCGTCACCGTAAACCCCACTCCCGCTACTAGTAAGCCAATCCCGGCCACAACAGGATCATGGACAATACTGCCCCACATAACGTTCGTAGTCCCTGCCCCCTTACTGCCCACATAGCGCCCAAATACCAAAGCTATCAAAGCAATTAGCTCCCAAGGGGATGCTATAGGGAAAAACATTCTGGCCAATAACACTGCCAAAATTCCTTTTCCTGCCTCAGAAATTACTGCCAAAATCCCCGTAAATTTCCCCCCGTGATAAAAAGCTGCCGAAACAGAAGCATTCCCTGTGCCTAATTGTCGTAAATCTTGCCGATGTCGCAGAGAGAAAATTATGCTTATCAAAGGCAATGCCCCCAGAAGAGGACAAAGAATGCAGATGAGTATTGCTCCCCCGAGTTGAGTTAAAGTCATAAAGTAATTTGTGCTTGATAATTAATGAGAGTCTTATAACTGGTATACCTTGATGCAAGCCCCTAAAGTTAGTGCAGAAACAACAAATAAACTTAAACTTGCCCCCAACCTCTATGACGTTGATTTCTATGCTTGGACAAAAGAACAAGTTCTACTCTTGCGTAACCAGCAGTGGAATCAAATAGATCTATTAAATTTAATTGAGGAAGTTGAGTCTTTGGGTAAGCAACAACGCCAAGAATTGCGTAATAGATTAAGTATTTTAATTGGACATCTTCTAAAGTGGCAATATCAGCCCCAATCCCGTAGCCGAAATTGGCTGGCAACTATCCGTATTCAACGCTTAGATACGATCGAGCTTCTAGAAGATAATCCCAGCCTCAAATCTGATATTGCAGAGATGTTGCATAAATCCTACGGGAAAGCGATCGCCTTAGCTGTCAAAGAAACTAATTTGTCTCCCCAAACCTTTCCTGCTGATTGTCCCTATAACCTCATAGAAATATTTGATCCCAACTTCTACCCTGGTGAACCTAGTGATTTGGTGGCGGAGCTAGACCGTTAACTTAAATTATAGGCCTAAAAAAGCTCTGGTCTAGATGAGACTATCTGTGGCAAGATATGGCTAGTCTAGATTATCTAGCGAGACTAATTTTGCTAACAAGGTGGTGCAACTTATGAAAATTAACCCCCTGACCCTCAGCTTTCCGAACCCAGAGTCAGAGCGAGAATTCTTGCAGCATTACTTTCGCATATCTCTTAAGCAAGTCAGGCTTGCCCTAGTTTTAGCGATCGTTGTCTATATAATTTTAGGCATTGTTGATATACAATTTGCACCAGAAATTAGAGATAAATTATTGCTAGTTCGTTATGGGTTTGTGCTTCCTATTTGTGTAAGTGTTTTGGGATTAAGTTTCTCTGCCTACTTTCGGCATATTATGCAAATTTCTATTAGTGTAGCTATTGGCGTAGCTGCGATCGCTGCCCCTGTGGTCGCTATTTTAATTCCTGCTCTAGGAGTAAATTATATAGGTTTAACTAGTTTATTAATGTATAACTATACAGCTATTAAACTAAGATTTGTGACTGCAAGTATTACGGGATTAATGATTTTTCTGCTCTATAATATTTTAGATCTATTAATGATTCAAACTCCCCTAGCTAAATTGATAGAAGTAGATTTTTATCTGATGGCAACTATGTGTGTAGGGATGTTTGCGAACTATCAAATGGAATTTTACTTGAGGCAGAGCTATATTAGCGATCGCCTTTTACGAAAAGAACAAGAAAAAGCTGAAGAATTACTTCTAAATGTCCTGCCTGCTTCTATTGCTGCTCGCCTCAAACGAGGAGATAAAGTAATAGCAGAAAGCTTTCCTGATGTAACTATTTTGTTTGCTGACCTAGTTAACTTTACCCAACTATCCGCCACCATCTCAGCTAAGGAACTAGTAAATATTTTGAATGAGATTTTCTCTGAATTTGATCTTCTTGCCGAGAAGCATGGACTAGAAAAAATTAAAACTATTGGTGATGCTTACATGGTCGTGGGAGGTTTACCAATTCACCGAGCAGACCATGCTCAGGCAGTAGCAAGTATGGCCTTAGATATGCGGGCAGCAATTCAACGGATTAGTAACCTTAGTCAAGAGCCTTTAAGTATTAGAATTGGGATTAATACAGGGCCTGTGGTAGCGGGAGTAATTGGCATTAAAAAATTTATCTACGATTTGTGGGGAGATACCGTCAATGTAGCTAGTCGGATGGAATCTCATGGTATTCCCGATCAAATCCATGTCACAGGAGAAACTTATCAAGTACTTCAACAAGAATATACTTTTGAGGCACGAGACAAAATTCAGGTAAAAGGGAAGGGAGAAATGCAAACTTATTTATTGTTAAATAAGAAATCAAGGGAAAATGAAGCGAATTTACACCTTGAAATTTTCTCTTAAATTTATTATAATTACATAGTGATCCTAATTGATTTACGAACTGTAAATAGTTTAGAATGGCGCACCCGAAGAAACCTTATAGATAAACTAACAACTTCAGGAAATAGCAGTAATGATTTTAAGAAAATTAGCATTTTTAGTATTAGCTTTTTTGGGTTTAAATCTGTGTCTAAATTGGACTACTCCAGCTATGGCTGCCAATCAATATCCTGTACCTCCTTCTTATAGTAATGCTCAACTTAAGGGGAAGGATTTCTCTGGTCAAGAGCTACAAAAAGCCGAGTTTTCTAATGCTAATTTAGAATCAACTAATTTTAGTAATGCTGACCTCCGGGGGGCAGTAATTAGTGCTTCTACTCTAACCAAAACTATTTTACATGGAGCAGATTTAACCTACGCCATGGTAGATCAGGTCAATTTTAATGGTGCAGACTTGAGTGATGCAGTTTTGGTAGAAGCACTCTTGCTCCGCTCTACTTTTAAGGATGTAGATATTACAGGAGCAGATTTTACTGATGCCCTATTAGGACGGGTGCAGGTGCAGCAATTGTGTTTGCAAGCTACGGGCGTAAATTCTAAAACTGGTGTCGCTACGGCGGATTCTTTGGGGTGTTCTTAGAACTATGCAGATTAGAAAAGTAGGCATTATTGGTGGTGGTCAGTTGGCTTGGATGATGGGTGGGGCAGCGCAGAAATTAGCTCTTGATCTAGTTATTCAAACTCCCCAGGTAGAAGATCCGGCAGTAGCTGTGGCCACAGAGGTAATTTATGGAGAAGTGGGGGATGCGATCGCTACATCTTCCCTAGCTTCTCAATGTGATGTAATTGGCTTTGAAAATGAATTTATAGACTTAACTGCTTTAAATTTATTGGCAGCAAAAGGAATTATTTTTCGTCCTTCTTTAACAGCCTTAGAACCATTATTAGATAAATATCATCAACGTTGTTATCTAGAAAAATTAGGTTTGCCTAATCCTCAATTTTGGGCTTTAGATTTTGACTTGAATATAGACTTAGAGACCCTACAATATCCCCTAGTCTTGAAAGCCCGCAGACATGGTTATGATGGTCAGGGAACAGTAATAGTTAAAGATAAATCCCAGCTACTTGCTATGGGAAAGAAGATAGAAAATACAGCATTTTTAGCAGAGCAATTTATCCCTTTTACTAAAGAATTAGCCGTGACTGCCGCTCGTTCTGAGTCAGGAGAAATCAAGATATATCCCATAGTAGAAACTCAACAGGAGAATCAAGTATGTCGGCGAGTTTTTGCCCCTGCTGCCCTTAGCCAAGATTTGATTTTAGTAGCAGAAAAAATTATTACTACTATCTTGGTAGATTTGCAGGTAGTGGGTTTATTTGCAGTGGAATTGTTTCTGACTCCTACAGGAAATTTATTAGTTAATGAAATTGCCCCTCGTACCCATAATTCTGGACACTTTACCCTCGATGCCTGCCCCACTTCTCAATTTGAACAATATCTAAGAGCGATCGCTGGGCAAGAGTTAGGGGATGTATCAATGCAAGATGCCGGAGCAGTGATGGTAAATTTGTTGGGCTATCCCGAACTTGATAATTATCCAGATAGTTACCTAGCTAGGAAAAACCAACTAGCACAAATTCCCCACAGTCATATTTATTGGTATGGAAAAAGCCCCAGACTCGGGCGCAAGCTCGGTCATATAACGGTTTTAATTCCTACTGGTACACCGGAGGAAGTGCAGGAGCAGATGAGAGCGATCGCTCATCAGGTAGAAACTATTTGGTATGGTTAGATCTAAAGATTATTATTAAAATTATAGATATCGCAACGGCATAATTTTACAATTATTCTTATATGTATTTTGGATTGTTAAATTTAAGTAAATACTTCTTAGCTTCAAGATAAATAAATGGAAAATAATATTGTTGGTCGCCATTTAATATCTGACTTAGTTGTGCAAACTTTCAAGGAAGATATTAATACTACTTTACAGGGAATAATTTCCTTACACCCAATCGAGTATGCAATTCTTACTCCTGATTTAATTATTCAGAAAACCTCTCTAGGCATAGATAAATTTTCCGAACCTCAAGCAGCAACAGTTGGACATGATATCCGAGATGGTTTTCCAGAATTAATCGGTCTAGAGCAGGTAATGAATAACATCTTAGAAAAAAAAGTTATGAGCTTTCATCTTCAAGGTGTTGCCAGAGAAGTTCTAGACCAATCTAGCACCCACCATGATGTGTATATTTTCATGGGTATGGATGGGGATCAAAAAGAATGCTTAGTTTTACTGATAGAGGATGTAACTGAGCAGATGAAGAACAGACAAATTTTGTTACAAGCTGTTAACGAAACTACTTTGTTAATGATGTCCATGACTGACAAAAGTAATTACATAGAATCTTTGAATAAGAACCTTCAACATATAGCCCTAACCGATAGTTTAACTAAGTTGGCTAATCGCCGTCACTTTGATCAATATTTAGAGATGGAATGGAAAAGAATGGCTAGAGAACAAAAGCCTTTAGCTTTAATTTTGTGTGATGTAGATTTCTTCAAACTCTATAACGATGCCTACGGCCACGTGGCTGGGGATAAGTGTTTACAGGAAGTCGCAGTAGTAGTTGCTGAAAATGTTAAAAGACCGGGAGACCTAGCAGCTCGTTATGGGGGGGAAGAGTTCGCAATAGTTTTACCCAATACCTATATTCAAGGGGCAGTCCAATTAGCGGAGACTCTACGCCAAAAGCTGGCAATAAAAGCGATCGCCCACAGTGGTTCCCCAGATAGTCAGATAGTTAGTCTGAGCCTAGGTGTCGTGAGCGTTATTCCCCATCAAGATATATCTATAAACTGGCTAACTATGGAAGCAGACGAGGCTTTATACAAGGCAAAGAATACTGGTCGCGATCGAGTCATCTCCGCCGACCATCTATAGTTGAGAGCAATAATAATTGATTTACGAATTTTAGAGGGTTGAGATCATAGCTAAATATGGGGAGAAGCTCCCGATTGGGCAAAGATAGATTTTATAGTTCTCGGCGATGGACTAGGGTGGCACTGGACTGATCTACAGGCATTAAAACAACTTGATTAATATTTACATGGGCGGGACGGGTGGCACAGAAAAAAATTACATCAGCTACATCCATTGCACTCAGAGGAGTTAAGCCCTCATAAACTTTACTTGCTTTGGTAGTGTCTCCATGAAACCGCACAATACTAAATTCGGTTTCCACTAAACCTGGATCTATACAACTTACCCGGATTGGTGTACCAACAAGATCTTGCTTGAGACCTTCACTAATTAATTTCACCGCTGCTTTTGTGCCGCAATAGACACTGCCCTTGGGGTAGGCAGTAAGTCCAGCGATCGAACCAATATTAATAATATGTCCCCGCCCTCGATCGAGCATTCCGGGAATAATATTCCGAGTCATGTAGAGCAATCCCTTAATATTTGTATCGATCATCTCCTCCCAGTCAGTCACCTCAGCTTCTGGAAATAGCTCTAAACCCCTTGCTAATCCGGCATTATTAATTAATATTTCTACTTCTGCCCATTCAGAAGGGAGGTTAGCTATTTCTTGGATCACCGCAGGTCGATCGCGTACATCCAGTTTAATTAGGTAAACCTCAGTAGTAGTGGGCAACTGGGCAGCTAAATCTTGCAGACCCTCTAACCGCCGTGCCGCTAGAATTAATCTTGCTCCCGCCTGAGCAAAAGTATGGGCGCAGGCTGCACCAATCCCACTACTTGCCCCGGTAATTAAAACAATTTTTCCCTGCATTGGCTAAACCTTTTTTTGAGTTTATAATTAATAAATTACTGGAAACCTTATGAGTTCTCAATCTACTCAATATATTTATTTGCATGGCTTTGCTTCTAGTCCTAATTCTGCCAAGGTAGAGTATTTAGGCGATCGCTTCCGGGAATTGCACCTAGAATTAACCGTTCCAGATTTCAATCAAGGGGACTTTTCCCATTTAACAATTACTCGGCAACTAACTCAAGTTGCTAGGCTATTTAGCGATCGTCCCGTGACTCTTTTGGGTTCTAGTCTAGGGGGATTAACTGCTGCTTGGCTAGGAGAAAAGTATCCTCAAGTAGAGAAGTTGGTTTTAATTGCCCCAGCCTTTGGATTTGTAGATCATTGGTTACCAAAGCTCAAACCAGAGGAGCTAGAACAGTGGCAAAAGTCGGGCTATCTGCCAATTTACCACTACGGAGAGCAGCGATCGCTCCCTCTACATTATCAATTCATCACCGATGCCCAAACCTACAAAACCACTAGTCTAGTTAGACCAGTTCCCACCCTTATCTGTCATGGCCGGCAAGATGAGGTAATTCCCCTTGAGTCCAGCTATGCCTATCAGAGCAGCAGACCTTGGGTAAAGCTAGTGGAATATGATAGCGATCATAGCCTGATGGATGTGATTGATCCCATCTGGCAAGAGATTCAGCAATTCTGTCAGTAATTTTGTCAGTTGTAATTAATTACCCCCCTTTTTAAGGGGGGCTGGGGGGATCGATATTAAGTTTGGAAATTTCGCAAAATTTCATCATCTACAGAAAAATCAATAGTTGAGGTTTTTGATTTTAGGTAATCGTTGTGGAAAGCTTCCTTGAGACCACTAATTAAGTCGTACTGGGGCTGCCATGATAGTTGCTGCTGTGCTTTGGTGATATCGCAGAAAAAGTGCTGGGGACGGAGAGGGAAGGCCTTGCGTTTGCCAAAGTCGTATTGTTTGGGATCGTAATGGACAATTTTTAGGCTATCAGGATTTTTACCAGCAGCCACTGCACAAGCTCTAGCCAAACCATCAAAGGTGATATAGCGATCGCCCGACACATTATAAATTTGTCCCTGAGCATCGTGATCCAATACCTTGGCCATAGCTACCGCTAAATCCTGTACATGACCAAGCTGGGTAATATGCTGGCCATGACCGGGGATAGGAATGGGGCGATCGTGGACGATGCGATCGAAAAACCATGATTCTAGAGGGTTGTAATTTTGGGAACCATAGATATAAGTAGGGCGGATGGAAGTCCAAGGTAAATAAGCACAACTAGCAAGGTAGGCTTCGGTTTCGTGCTTACCTTTATGGCGGCTTTTAGTATCCACAGCATCCCCTTCTTTGTGGGGTGGTTGATCGGTTTTTAGGTAAACTCCGGCAGAACTCATATAAATAAATTTTTCTACCCGGCCTTGGAACAGGTCTACTAAGGGCTGAGTATCGCTTAATTCCCGCCCATTATTGTCATAGATAGCATCAAAATTTTCTTTACCTAATTTATCTTTCAGGTCTTCGGGTTTGGTGCGATCGCCCTTAATCACCCGGACTCCCTCTGGAGCAGGATTATTACCCCGATTAAACAAAGTAACTTGATGCCCCTGTTCAAGGAGAATTTTGGTTAAATAAACCCCAATAAACCGGGTTCCTCCCATAATTAAAATTCGCATTTTACCTCTGTTTAAATATCTAGACTTTGAGCTAAATTAACTTTTGTAGGTTGAAAATCTCAAGGTACTATAATATTACTATTTGAATAGTATCAAATTTCAATCTTGCACTCTGTCTATCCCAAATTTGCTAATCCTTTGCTAATTTCGTGGTCAATAAATGAGGGTTGGCAAAAAATATAACTCAGTCGATCCGTTTAAACACGATATGACCTACACCCCATCTAAACTACTTAGCTTTGACACCTTTATCACCCAATACGGAGATAATACACGCTACGAACTAATTGACGGAGAACTCAGAGACATGACCCCTACTGGCCCCCATGAAGTTGTTGCTGGGTGTATTGCTGGGAGAATCTATGTCGAAATCCTGCGTGATAATTTCAACTGGTTAGTGCCGAAAACTTGTTTAATCAAACCACTATCTGTCGAAGCCACAGCTCTGCGTCCTGACGTGGTTGTTTTAGATAAAGCTGAACTTAGTCAAGAACCCCTTTGGCACAAGGAACCCGTAATTTGTAGCGGCAATACTATTCAGCTTGTGGCAGAAGTGGTCAGTACCAATTGGCAAGATGATTATGCTAGGAAAGTAGAGGAATACGCTTTCTTGAATATTCCCGAATATTGGATTGTAGATTTTCGGGGCTTGGGTGGTTGGCAATTTATCGGCAATCCCAAGCAACCTACTTTTACAATCTGCCAGTTAGTTAATGGTGTGTACCAACAGCAACAATATCGTTTGGGAGATACTATTTCTTCTGGTCTGTTTCCCAATCTCCAACTACGCCTTGATGACCTCATGCCAAATTAAAATCCTCTCTTTCCACATTTTGCACCGCTCTTCTTTGGGTTAATCTGGGATTTATCTACTAGGTAGAGTTATTCCTAATAAATATGTAATTGGGTTACAGCAATGTTATCAGAAAAGCAAACATCCACATCAGTGCCGGGGTCTCGCTCCCGTTTGCCGTACTCGCCTGCGTAGGAAAAATAATCCCCCTCCTGGTGATATTTCAGGGGCAGGGGCTGGGTACTAGGAGGACAGAATATCATGGCTGGAGGGGCAGCTTCGGCGGTCAGGTGAGGAAGATTAACATTCCAGAAAGTACCCGGTTTTATGGGGCGCTGGAGGAGGTCTTCTAATACTAAAGTTGTCAATTTAGCGGATAAATTCCAGTTGATCGCCATCCCTTTTTTAATGTATTGAGAGATGGCAATGCCCCTGACCCCATGAATTGCTGCTTCCCGCACCGCCGCAACTGTTCCAGAAATATAGACATCTACTCCTAGGTTGCCCCCAGCATTAATCCCAGAGATCACCGCCGTTGCATTTGGGCAGAAATGAGCTAGGGCTAGGCGGGTACAATCAGTAGGTGTGCCTTCGATCGCATATTCTAGGGGCGATCGAGCTTGGTAACGAATGGGTTTGTGGGTAGTAACTTGGTGGCCACAGCCAGAGTGATGTTCTAGGGGGGCAATGACTAATCCCCGGCTATCGATTACGGCAACCGTAGCGCAAGCGATCGCCTTTTGGAGTGCCTTAATCCCCGGTGCATCAATCCCATCATCATTAGTTACGACTATATTATTCATCGACACTTCCCAAGATTTATTATATTTCCTAAACCTAGTAGGGGCACAAGGCTTGGCGCCCTTAATTATTATGAATCCCTACCTATTAATAACTAAGCTCGATGCCAACGAGTGCTACCGTCAGGACTATCGATCAGAATCACGCCTTGAATTTGGAGTTCTTGGCGGATCCGATCGCTCTTCCCAAAGTTCCGGGCTTTCCGGGCAGCTTGACGCTGGGCGATCGCTAGATCAATCATGGCATCAGTTAGGTTGACTGTCTCAAGCTCAGCTAGTTCAGATTCCAGAGCTTCTGGAGAAACTGCAAAACCAAATACTTGAGCTAAGTTAATTAAAGTTTTCCATAACTGCTCTAATTTTTCTGGTTCTGTCGCTGTTTTACCCTCATGGATCATGAGATTGCGATCGCGCCGTAGCTCCTTAGCTAGTTCAAATAAAACGACTAAACCTCCAGCAAAGTTAAAATCTTCATTTACTGCCGTCTCAAACGCTTGGGTATAGGTATTATCTAGGGACTTCTGGACAAGATGATTTGGAGGTGATTTATGGGCTTGCCAATCTAGGCGATCGCCATACTCATAGCCAAAGAGTAAACTTTCCTTGAGGGTCTGCCAGCCATTTGTTGCGGAAGCGATCGCCTCTTGAGTAAAATCTATGGGCTTACGGTACTGGGTTTGCAGCACGAATAACCGGATGGCCATGGGGTCAACTCCTCGATCGAGCAATTCCCGGATCGTTGTAAAATTCCCCAAGGATTTAGACATTTTTTCCCCATCCACCATCACCATGCCATTGTGCAACCAGTAATGAGCTAAGGGTTTCCCGGTCGCTGCCTCTGATTGAGCAATTTCATTCTCATGGTGCGGAAAAATTAGATCTGCTCCCCCCACGTGGATATCAATGGTTTCCCCCAAGCGATCACGCACCATCGCACTACACTCAATATGCCACCCCGGCCTACCCTCTCCCCAAGGGGAATCCCAGGCCGGCTCTCCCGGTTTTGCTCCCTTCCACAAGGCAAAATCAAAAGCATCTTGTTTTTTCCCTTCCTCTGCATCTTTGACCCGACCACTAGCCCCTGCTTGCAGATCATCTAGTTTCCGCCCTGATAACTTGCCATAGTCAGGAAACTTCCGCACAGAATAATAGACATCCCCCCCAGCAGCGTAGGCAACGCCCTTTTGTTCGAGTTCTGCCACTAATCTTTTAATTCCATCCAGAGCATGGGTTGCACGGGGATAGGCATCGGCTTTCCCGATATGCAATCGTTCCATATCTTCAAAGTAGGCAGCAATAAACTTTTCGGCAACTGCTTCCATAGAGCTACTTTCAGCCCTAGCT
>ENA-OBLH01000047-OBLH01000047.1-metagenomes-genome-assembly--contig:-NODE-47-length-42229-cov-3.8289_pt1 | contig 42229 bp, 37 predicted proteins | sample MGYA00153382_OBLH01 | MGnify analysis MGYA00153382
GCAACTGAATTAAGTATGACACTCTCATAATTAAGATTATGTTGCACTTAAAAGAAAAATGTATATCTTGCATGAAAACTTTGCAAATCTTACCTAATTTTGTCTATAGCAGTCCTAAATGGCGCACCCTTCGGGTGCGCCATTCCAAACCATTTACAGTTCGTCAATCAATTAGGATCACTATATAAATAATCAGTATAAGAATTAGAAAAATTAAGGTATCAAGCAGGTTAAATCTTGTGCTTTTAAAATAATTATCGGCCTAAAAAAATCCAAAGAAAAGCCTACACCTCTGGAGTTGGGTATAGGCTATGAGACGGTATCTAAGGAAAAGAATTACACCACTATTGAGATAAGGAAGCCTTCCCCGGTTCAGGCGCTCGCATTTCATCTAAAGAAAGGTTAGGAGTTGCAGTATAAACTGAATCTAGTAAAACTTCTAGAACATCAGAGGCTCTAGCAATATCGATCGCTTGATGAGTAATCAATTCCCCTACATTAAGAATCACTTCATCTTTTAGATCTAGAATCACCCTAGTTACAGGGCGACCCAAAGCTCCCTTAATTCTTTTATCTTCAATAGCTTGAGTTCCTTGATCTTGTAGATTACTGGCAGTTTCTTTCACCTGCTCCCACAGACCCTTAGCTCCTTCCTTAACTTGTTGACCCATATTAGAACCAGTAGTTCTCAGAGTATCACCGGTAGTTAAACCAACAGCTTCTAACAGAGCTTGTTCTCGATGATGGGTTTTAGCTCTAGAAATTACTAAAGGAGTTACAATCTGTCCTTCCACTGCCACAACGGAGCCTTCAGGCGTAAAAATCATCTGGTTAACTCGCCGGCCTAGGGCTTGTTCAACACTGATATTTGCCCCAATATTTGCCACAGCCCCAGTCAATCTTTCTCCAGCCCCAGTTAATCTTTCCCCTAATTTATCTGTAACACTTCCCCCGGCTGCGTAATAGAGTTCATCTAAGAGATTAAGACTCCGGGCCATCAAAATATGAGCAGGATTAATAATCTGTCCTTCCTGAACTAAATATTTTCCATCAGCCGTTTCTAGGGTTCGTTGGGCAACTTTCCCTAAGGCGAAAGCCTCTTGGTCTTCAGGATTAATAACTGCATTAGTAAAACTCGTATTTGCTTTTTGGCTAACTTCTTGTAATTTAGCACTTGTTAGCTGAGTAGCTTCTTGGAATTTAGCTCCCGTCAGTTGGGCAGCTTCTTGAGCTTTTTCACTAGAAGTCTGAGCTATTTCTTGAACTTTGTCCCCCGCAGTTTGGAGTGCAGCCCTGATGCCTCCTACTTGCTCTTCCATCAGATCAGCAGTTTCCGAAGGCACAAAAGCTATATCTTCACCAATTTTGAGAGTATCAGGAGCCGGCACAAAAGAACGCCCAGAATAGGTATCAGCAAAAATACCTCCTGATACTTCATAGCCTTCGATTACCCCACTAACATCATCAAAATAAAGGTCTACCATTGTGCCAAGATCACGACCATCAAGGGTCATAATTTTAGTTCCTTTCAAGACATTATCTCTTTCTAAGATACGCTGAATTTGGGGAAATTCAGTAGCCGGAGCGATCATATCTCTAGAGGCCACAATTACTGCATCATTCCCGATCGCTTGCACACTACTTAGAGGTAGCACTAGGGCATTGCTAAACCATCCCCCCTCATCTACCAAAAACCCTAGTAGTAGATTATTTTCTTGATCAAAAATCAAGTCTACAATATTATTAAATTCTTCCCCAGAGTCGAAGGCGACTATAGGTTTACCAATCATCCCTTTGCCATTACGCATCTCTAATGTCCTCCTATTCTTATGAAAGTCTTGAGCAAGTCTTTTGAAACTTTGGTGAAATTTTTGTGAAAGATAAACCTACAATTAACCTACAATTAGTTAAATTAGGGAAGCCTAATTGATAGCTATAAATGAGGTTAGTTTATTCGTGCAGGTTGATTAGTATTCTCCCGACCAAAGTTAGGGACATAGTTAACTACGCCAAAATATTCTAGGGCTACTGCTCCTAGAGCAGCTACCAACAAAATTAATCCAACGTACAAACTAGAATTAGTTTTTTTTCCGACAAGTCTAGGCATATATTTTCTCGCAAATTTATCTATTTTATTTGCATAAAGAAGTGTGGCTATCTCTATTTCTTAATAATGACAATAGAATGTTTGATCTCTTGAGTGAATTGATGAAGTTGGTTTACTACGTAACAAAAAGTTACAAACTTTGATACAACAATTAACTTGCTACTAGAAAACTTGTGCAAGTACCATAAATTCAGTAGGGGCGCAGGACCTTGCGCCCTTAACCATAACGGTTACCGTCCTCTTAAAAGATCAGCACAGAAAGAAGTTAGCTAGATGGAGGCTTGACCGCTGCTTTCACAGTGACACTTTGCACACCTTTAATTTCCATACCTAGGGTCTGGATCTTAGCAATCTGGTCTTGGCTAGGAACCGTACCTGATACAGTCACAACACCATCCTTAGAAGCTACGGTAAGATTTCCGCCGGGAATATTAGCCTCTAGCTTACTCCGCACTTCGCTAGCCACATCATTGTCATTCCGATTAGTCTGCCCGCCCACGGCATTATTCCGTTGTTCCCTAGCCCGGATGTCTGAATCTAATTGCTTGGCACGGGTATCACTCTGGGCATCATTTTTTGCTGTTTCTGTACTTTTAGCTGTCGGGGATTGGGATGTACCTTGATTGCTGGAATTTTGATTAGCAGAGTTAGGAGCATCACTAGTAGTCTTAGCATCAGTACAGCCAGCGGCAGTAAAGGCAATAAAACCAATCAAAAAGGGGGTAAATATTTTTGTGTTCATATTATGTGTTTGGTAAGTTGAATTGAGACATAAATCCCCCCCTGCCCCCCTTAAAAAGGGAGAATTATTTCAACTAAAAAGGGGGAGAATTAATTTAAGTTTCTGGGCAAACCTAGACTAGGCTCTAGCGGAGGCTTTGACTAGGGGAGCCGGGGAGATTGTTATCGTTAGTAGCGGCAACGGAATCATTGTAGATACCCCAATCATTGATCCCACGGGGACTAAGAATAGATTGGGCAAGCTGAATTTCTTCATCGGAGCCTGTAACCATAACTAGATAGTCTCCCTGATCGACCCGATCGCTATAGTTTCTAGCCCGGTCTTCAGGAATACCCAAGCCAACTAATCCACCGACAATACCTCCGGTTGCTGCGCCGATCGCTCCCCCAGTTAAGGTAGTTGCCAGGGCGGTAGCTCCGGCTCCTGCCAGCATCACAGGGCCGACTCCGGGAATTGCGACCAAGCCCAAGCCGACTAATAGACCAGTCAGACCACCAACTACACCACCAGCGGTAGCACCAGTTTTAGCACCTTCATCGGCTTTGTTATTTTCTAGATCAGAAACACGATCGCCAGTGTTAGCGCCGGCCATGTTGGAGTTGTAATTGATATCTTGGCCGACTATGGAAACCTGATTCATCGAAAAACCACTATCTCTTAATTCGTGGAGAGCTTTTTCAGCATCAGAGTGATTAGAAAAAGTACCGACTGCTCTTTTGTGTTGTTGTGCCGTAATCATGATTTTGTTCCTGTTGTTTGGTTTGATTAATTTGATTGATTGAAGATTTACACCTTCAAAAGTTTTGCCGGGTTAGCTTAGTCTTTCTTGGCAGAAAGACTGCTTAGGGGATCGGCAATATATTCCACATCGGGTCCAGAGTTCCAAGGGCCCCGTTCATCTTTTCCTTGGCCATCAGTAGACAAGTTGTAGTACAGTTTTACGGTTTCATCGGGTTGAATATTCCCGAAGAAAGGATCTGTCAACTTACCCAAAGAATCTAAGGCTCTCATAAACATTTGAGTATGAGAAATCTCCCTAGTCAAAAGATGTTCAAGAGTTTTCTTAGTCCCTTCATCAGTTGCTAGTTTAATTAGGGATTCATAGGTTTGCCGAGCGCCCGCCTCTGATGCAATATTTGCTCGGAGATCCCGGACTACATCGCCCCCTTCATTTAGGTAGCTAGCAGTCCAAGCATTACCTTGGCTATCTAGAAAATGAGGACCCATGCCTCTAACAGCAAAAAGGGTACTTTTATAGGCTTCTGTTTGATCAACATTTTTAGTATGAATTTCAATCAGCTTGCCTACCATTTCTAAGTGACTAAACTCTTCAATGGCGATGTCTTGTAACATATCTTTGATACCCGGATTCTCCATGTGAAAGGATTGAACCCAGTACTGTAGGGCGGCAGAAAGTTCGCCAGTAGCTCCGCCAAATTGCTCTAATAAAAGTTGAGCAAAACGGGGATTAGCTTCATTAACTTCAACTGTGTGAATTGGATCTTTCTTGTGAAAAAACATAATTTAGCAATCGCCTTTGGGGATAGGTTTACTTGAGAAAAGAGACTTGTAGTAGCCTTGCACTTACTTTGGGACAAGATTACCTGACTAAAATCAGGAAATTAGGCTTTTGTAAGGGCTGCTTGGAGTTTGGCTTCGTCCTCAGATGAGAGAGAAGTTTTGAGAACTTTGCCTTCAAATTTGCTGAGGTCTGCTAGTACTTTGTCTGGAGTTGCTCTTTTGACTAGAACAAAAATAGCTGAGGTGCCGGGTTCGATCGTACTCCCGATATCTCGGATGAAGTTGTCATCAATACCGATATCTGTTAAAGCTCCAGAAACTGCTCCGGCCAAAGCACCCACTGCCCAGCCCAAAAGGGGATTAAAAAAAATAAAGCCCAATAAGAGTCCCCAGAAACCGCCACTTAAGGCTCCAGCCGTGGTGAGTTCTTGAGTTTGCTTAATTTTTACTTTTCCTTCCTTATTTCTGATAACGATCGCTGCATCTTCTAGATCAACTAAATGTTCTCGTTGCAACTGCCGGAGTTCTAGGACTACTTGATCGGCAGTAAATTCATCCTTAAAGCCAACTGCAATTAAACTACTCATATATTTCTCCTTTTAATGATTGTGTGAGGGATTTACTTAATTCCTAAGTATCCCTTTCAGAGGGATTAAGGAGGTATTTCAGAATTATTCGAGAATAATTACTCGATGGCCAAATTCTTCTAGAACATGCTGGGTCTGACTAGCTTCCCGATCGCTCCCAGTTACAATGATTAAATACTTACCATCTGCAATTGCTTCGACAAATTGACTGATCGCTCGTTCGCTAATGCCTAGTTTTTCTAGAATTATAGCCAAGCCACCCTCAGCATTAATAGTGTCCCAGTTTAGAGAACTTTTGGCATCTTGATAATCTTTGGCAATGATCGAAATCTGCTGAGAACGCAAGCCTTTTTGTTCTATTTCTAAGACAGCATTTTTAGCCTCTAGCTTAGAATCAAAGATATCAATGACAGTAACTTTGTCACCCACATCTTGTGGTATACTGCCATCTTCTTCATACATTTCCGGCTCGATCGCATAGCTATTTGTTAGGCCATCTTGATCGATCGTATAACCTTCTGCTTGGTTAATTTTGTCAACATTATTAGTTGAAGGAATTGTTGGGATAGTCATAAATACTCTCCTAGGTCACACTTTAGTAGTTACAAAAAAGGATAGAATCTTCAAGAGTAAGAAGTAAGATTAAAAAGCATCACTTTGCTTAACTTCTAAAGACCTTGTAATTTATTCCTTTTCTTAACTATGACAAGGCAAAGATTGACCTAATGATTGAGATGATGAAATTGATTAACTTAGACACATTTTGTATCTTTTAGTTGTAACAATTCCAGAGAACCCAAGTTCAGGATAAATCAGAATTTGTAGTCAAAATTTGTAGGGTGGGCATTGCCCACCTGATCAAAAATATTTGATAGGAGATGAAAAATCATGAGCCATCAACCTAAACTCAAATAGGTAAACAGAAAAATAGGTGGGCAATGCCCACCCTACTGGCTTTTATTTTCTACAATCTTGATCTTCAAGTCCCCCTTTGAAAGGGGGATTCAGGGGGTTTTTTCTGGGGGATGAGGGAAATTATTTAGACGAATCGGCTAGAGGCCATATCGTTGTGTAGACAATCCAGCAATAATTGTTGAGCAGTGTAGTAGCACTTGAGAATTGTTTCTTGGTCTGGAGTAAATTCCCATTGATTAATAATTTCTTGGTAGGTTGCGATCGCCCCCTGTAGCTCAGGCATTTGGACTCGATAGTCCTCAGGTAATTGCTTTCTGAGTTGTTGGAGCAATCGATGGAATCCGGGGCTTGAGGTTTCGGAGGAAGATATTTCTAAAAATACACTGGGGGCAGCACCTACGAGACCCTTGGGAAAATCTTGATGGGCATGAAACAGAAAATCTTGTAAGTAAGGATCTTCTGCGACTAAACTATCAATTTTTTGGTGCATTAATTCTGCCAAGCGATCGACACTACGGAGCATAGTAGCCGTCAGCAAAAATATTTCTCGCCAATGGGGTTTGGTAATATGTTGCACCAACCTTTGTAGAGATTCATCGGAACCTTGAATATCATAATCTACTACAACTTTGCGAGCGATCGCATATTCTTGCAATCCTAAATAGGCAAAGGAATACAAATCCCGCAACCGCTCGACTATAGCTCCATAACGTTGAGATTTCGCTGTCTTAAGCAAGGTTTCAGTGATATGGGCAACTTCTTCAGGATCGTTCGTAATGAGCAAGCTTTTAATAAATTCATTCGTATATTCTTCCATTACTGACTTATTAAACAAGTATTGCTTTCTTTCAAAGGTTATAAAAGCAAATTCACCGATGGATTTCATTTGTTGTGGCAAGTCATATCCCGCGTATTCCTGATATACCAATCCTTTGAATTCATACCATCCCTGTAAGAGTAGATTCATTACCTGTTGAGCAAATTTTGCTTGATTAATCGGCAACTGTCTTTGGTGTTGAAATATAGAGCAGGCAAGGTGCAAAAACAGGGGATTAGTGATCATCCGTCGCATTCGCCGACTCTCTGGTAAGTATAAATATTCTCCGAACTGAGAGGCAGCCAGCATCCCATCGGCAGTATTAGTCCCGCTCAATTCTCCAAACCATTTCTGGATAAAAGTAATAATTTGAGCTTTAAACAGGGGAGCAAGTTCTACATCGGTGAAGCCCGGCAAAGATAATTTTGGATCAGCACTCCGACAAGATGCCACAAATTGATTTTTATAATATTTTTCACAAAAACGGCGAAGCTCATTGAGGGCTGTAGGCTGTTCTTCATCGAGCATTTCATCTATGCCATCAATTAAAAGTAGAACTCTACCCCCTAGGAGGAGTTTTTTTAGAATTTCTAGCTGGGGAATATCTGAGGCAACAAATTCTTGATGAATAAAGTCTAATATATCAGGCTGATTATGACCCCGATAGGTAGCAATAAAATCTCGGACTGTAATAAAAATTGGGACTTGGCCGGCGGCAAATCTTTGGGCATTACATTCTAGAGCTAGATGTTTCATGAAAGTAGTTTTGCCAGAGCCGGGTCTACTGAGGATGCGGGTTTTGCTGGATCTGCTTACTGCTTGCAATGCCGATATTGTCCGTTTCCCAATTTTCCCTAAGCCGAAGCGATCGATATCCTCTGGCTGCAAATCATCTAAAGCAGAAACATCTATCCTTTGCTGACTAGGGATATGTTCGAGAATATTCATCTCAACATAAATTTTTTCTAGCTCCACCGGACGGCTGACATCGAAGAGTTGCAAGATGCCGCACTGGTTATTGATTTTTTCTTGGCGACGCGATCGGACTATTTCTACCAACGTATCTAGGCTCATAGAGGCTAACCGGGGTTCCAATTCTGCTCGATCGGCGCTCAGATTAATACTTTCTGCGGGTGGGTCTTGGGAAACTTCTCGCCAATCTAGATCTAATAAGGTACAAACCTCAAAAAATGTGAAGCGCTCAATCCCTTCCCCCGCAAAGAATTTCCAAATCGGCTGACGAGTTTTGATGCCGACTTCGATCGCCAAATATTCCTGAGTCCACCCCTTGGCAGCAAACTGTTGTTTAGCTTTTCTAATTCCTTCTGCTGATAGTCTTAGCGATCGCTTGGCCATGAGTAAAATCCCCCCTATAAGTTTTGAACTGTTAAATAATTTGATTAAATGTGGAACTTAGATGGAAACGTTATAGTCAAAAAAGTCTGTTATATTTAGGCAAAATCTTCGTAATTATACAAAAACCTTATAACTCTCTCGAAAGAATATACAAAGATTTTACAATTGTATAAAAAGCTCCTAGATTATTAAATGTATCTATAGCTATATAAAATTATATAATCATAAAAAATATTTATTACCTAGTCATTATCTAGCTATTACCTAGTCATTGTCTAGCTATTACCTAAGCCTTAGTATTTCTACTTTTAAGCTCTACCCATATAGAGTAGCAAGAATAGGATTTCTACTTAGGGGGGTTATAACGACTTCCAAGGGGCGGATTATGCCCATTCTCGGATTTCCATCTCTTTCTGGGGCATTAATAACGTTGCTTCTATTTCTTCCCTGATATTTGTGGTGACTTCACAATCGCTCCGCAGACAATCGAGCAGTAGTTGATTAGCACCGTAGTAGCTCTGGAGAACTTTTTCCTGAGCCACATTAAAGTCCCATTGGTTGCCAATATCTCGATGCTGAGCGATCGTCTCCTGCAACTTCTCTGCCCAAGCTGCATAGTTATTTCTGCACCATTTCTCAAAACTGCCCTTGGTGTGAGTATTGTTGGGTAATTGGTCACTAAGTTGTTGCAAAGATTTATGGAAGCCCAAATCTACTACCAGCCCCAAAATATTGCTTAAGGAATCCCCACAGGCATGAATCAAAGCAAAGTCTTTACTTTTGGTTAAGATACATTCTTGCAATAAGCTATCTAGAGCAGCATCCAAAAATATCCCCTGGTCTAGGGTACAAGCTAGGGCAAAATCGGGGACTAGGTCGGGAGTCCGGGTCAGGGCTAGATAAAATGCCCGCTCCGTAGCTGATTTATCCTGTGCTGAAATATCTTGGGATTTTTGGTTTGCCCAAGCTAAAAAATCTTGTAAATAAGGGTCTTCAGAAACCAGACTATCAATTTCTTGTTTCATTAGTTGCATCAAACCATCGGCACTGCGGAGCATACTGGCCGTGAGCAAAAAGATTTCCCGCCAGTGAGGGTCAGTAATATGAGTCACCAATCCCTGAAGAGATTCTCCTAAGGCTTGGAGATTATGATTGGCCACGATGTTTCGGGCTGTGAAATACTCTTGCAAAGCCAAATAAGAAAAAGAAAAAACTCCCCTAGCCCGCTCTGCCAAAACCCCGTGCTGAGATTCGATTGATCGTAATATATTTTCACTGACTTGAGAAATTTCTTCAGGATCCTGGCTGGCATTGGGCAGATCTTGCATATATTTGATAATATGCTGCTCAATCACATTCTCTTCAAAGAAGTATTGCCTTTGTTCAAAGGTAGCGGAAGCAATCTGACTTAATAATTTCAGCTTCTGGGGCAACATAAATCCCTGATAGGCCTGAGATCGCTCAATGCCCCTAGATTCATCCCATCTCCCCAAGAGTAGATCCATTCCTTGTTTATAAAATTCTGCCTGCTTCAAAGGAAAATTATCTTGGCGATGAAAAACAGAACAGGCCAAATGTAAAAATAGTGGCGTAGTAATCAGGCGGCGGAATTGCCAATTTTGGGGTAATTCCAACTTCGTCATAAACTCTTCTGCCTGAGCCATCCCTCCTGGGGCATCAGTTCTGCTAAATTCCATAAACCATTTTTGGGCAAAGGTGGCAATCTGAGTTTCGGTAAAAGGAGCAATTTCTACATCGGTGAATCCTTTGAGAGATAGTTTTGGGGAAGCAACACGACTGGAGGAGATAAACTGATTTTTATGATATTTCTCACAAAAACGGCGAATTTCATTGAGAACCAGATTTTCATCTTCATGGGAAACTTCATCTAGACTATCAATTAAGAGCAATATTCGGCCGCCTTGGAAAAGTTTTTTGATAATTTCTAATTCAGAAATATCAGCGGTGATAAATTCTTGATGAATAAATTCTAATAAATCAATTTGAGGTTTATTTTGATAACTTTGGGCAAAATCTCGGAGGGTAATAAAAATTGGCACTTGGGTAGCAGCAAACTTTTGCCGATTACATTGAATTGCCAAATATTTCAGAAAGGTAGTTTTCCCAGAGCCGGGCTTCCCCAACACCCGGAGTTTGCTATATTTTTCCACTGCTTGCAGTCCGGCAATTTGACTTTCGGCAATTTTTCCTAAGCCAAAGCGATCGACATCTTCGGGTTCCAAACTATCAATAGCTGAAACTTCTAAATATTGTTCGCTAGAAACTTGTTCTAGGATATTTACATCAATATAAATATGATCGATCGACACAGGCCGGTTAATATCTAAGAGTTGCAATATCCCGCATTGATGCTCAATTTTTTCTTGTCGCTGCGATCGAACTCTCTCCACCAGTTCATCTAAACTGAGGGTGTTGATGTCTGCCTCAAATACTTCCCGGGAATCCAGCCTTTCTGGTGGTGGGTCTAAAACGATTTCTCGCCAATCTAAACCTAATTTGATACAAATCTCAAAAAACGTGAAGCGCTCGATCGGTTGTCCATCAAAAAAGCGCCAAATTGGTTGACGAGTTTTGATCCCAACTTCAATAGCTAAATATTCCTGAGTCCAGCCAGTGGTGGCGAACTTTTGTTTAGCCTTCTTGATTCCTAATGTTGAGGCTTGGAGCGATCGCTTAGTCATTTTAGGTATAAGCAAATATTATGTGTTTTATAAGTTTTTCATATGAATGTCTTAGTTATACAAGTCCTATTTCCTAGTGTGATGATCCCCCCTATAAATATTTATATTTAAATCAAACAAGCGATCAGCCTAATGCTTACTATCATAAGCTCCTACGTATATTTATTTATAAGCAATTTTATAAACTTTTGTAATTAGATTCAATCATTCCCGGTTTCTTCGGGGTCAATCCCCAAGGCTCTAAGCTTTTCGGCAAGGCGGGCAGCTTTTTGTTCTGCCTGTTGTTGTCTTGCTTCCGCCTGTTTTTGCTTTTGCTCTGCCTGTTGTTGTCTTGTTTCCGCCTGTTGTTGTTTTTGTTCAGCCTCCATTGCCCTTTCATCCCCCGTGAGGAGCAAATCCCCAGTTTTATTCCACCACCGCAACCAAGGTATTCCCCCATCTTCTTTGATTCCCAGTTCCACACCCATTGGGGCGATCGGATAATGATTGCGATCGTTGGGTGGCAATTGCTCATAGCTTCCATCAACTAAATGATAGACCTCTACTAAGGCTTTCTTTGCTTCAAAAATGGCATAAAAAGGAATCCGAATTGCTTGTTCATAGACCCAAAACTTGCCCACCTTGTCAGCTTCTCCGGGCGGTGTGGCATCCCGCTCTTCTGAACCATTTCCAGAGACAAATTCAATGGTGATTAGAGGGGCGATAAATTCTTTCCACAACACGTAGGATCGGCGATACTCCCCATCAAGGAGGGGCGGCACATTAGGCACATAAAACCAATCAGGAGCCTCTGCCCCTTTTTCGGCTGGCTCACTCGATCGCCAGTAGATACCGCTATCTTGACCAATACAGTAACGGCCATCGGGATGGAGTTTTTGGAGGATTGGCTCGATCGAGCTAGTCAAAATTATGCTTTGGGGGTGTTCCTGAAAATTTTCCACAAAAGTTCCATCTGATTCTGGCAGTTGGGTATGATCAGGGAGGCTGCCTTTGAGTAGATTGAGGGGTGGGTTAAGTTGAGCAGAGGGAGTCTCAGGTGAAATCAGTGCTTGAGTACTTTGCATAGTAATTCCCAGAAATCCATTGATTTAACTTTAACATACAGCAATATTCAAAAAAATCCCCCTTTGTAAAGGAGTATCCTCTTAAAAGGGGGGTTCAGAGTTAAATTTCCCCTTTTCTTTGGGGTAGCAGTGTGTTAGCCCAAGGATTTAGGGGGATATCTTAAACATCTGATCTATAGTTACGATTCTCATTACGAGCACCCACATTAGCCCCGATCGCTGCTGCGGCTAATCCCAGAAGACTAGCAAAGGTATATCCCCAACTAGCCTTAGCTCCATTTCCGGCCGCTTCACGGGTTTGTTGAGCGGTCAAATTTGGCGCAGGAACAGGAGAAGCATTTGGAGATACTCCGGGAATATTAGCCCCTGCATTAGGCAGAGTACCTCCATTTTGTTGCGCTTGTTGGTTAACAATACTATCGCCAGCCTTATCAGCTACTAGCCCGAAAGCACCAGAAACCCCACTAGCCAAGAGCCAAGAGCTTATAGCTAGGGTAGTCGCCCAGAGAATCACCCCATTTAAGATCGCAGTATTCCGATTTAGAGAACCAGCAGCCCGGGCTGTGACCCAACCACCGATAAACAGCGAGATAAAGACACTAATAACACTCCAAACTCCCACAGCTTGAGCAACACCACCAGAATTTGTCCGGGGTGCTTCAGAGCCAGCTATATTACTAAATCCTAGAGCAGCCCCCAAAGCACTCAGCAATAGTTGGGAACTAATAGCCACCATTAAGCCGGAAAGAATTGCCCCCCAATGGACTCGATCGCCAAATCCATTCCCATTCCCATTCCCATTCCCATTCCCATTTCCATTGTGATAAACCTGTGACTCCGTAGTAGTTTCAGTAGGTCGATTAGAAGAAGAGTAAACCATGATCTTTGCTCCTTGATTTTGATTTTGATTTTGTTTTGACTTTGATAATGTTGATATAGCAATCCTGAATAATTTCACCCACCTTTGCGGGGGAGATCATTTACTAGAAGCAATTTGATCTAGCAAATGATTTAGGATCGCTATATTAGGTTGAAGAGTTTTCGAGTTGTGTTGATCAAACTAAAGATCAAACTATAAATGGCGATGATGCACCATTTTTGCCGAAGTATCATAAATTTCTAATTAGCATTTTTAAGGGTTACTAACCCTAGGATGACTAATATCTGATTACTCCGGGGACAGAAGGAGTTAATAACTTCAAATATCCCAAATATATTAGATACAGCATTTTGTAGGTGTATGGGGATACATTCTTCTTAGGTCACAAGAGGCTTAAACCCCTACTCTGTCATCTATGAACTAGAAAAGTGCTGTATCTAAAATTCAAGAGAACCAAGAGAATTAAAAAACTCTTCTGATTAGTTCTCTCTATCGCTATCTTGATAGGCTAATGATTGATTTCCTGATTAATTTGATTAACTTGTTTTATTCTGAAATAAAGTGTAATAAAGTTATAAAAAGTTCTCTAAATAATGTATATGTCAATGTTTGAATTGTATGATTTATACTAAAACATTCAAAAGGTAGAGGCTAGATTGAATAGATTATGACAATATTCAATAAACAAACCACTAACAGTAACTCTAGCTTTATTCCCTTAGCGATCGCCATATTTTATTAGAGGTTATCTATAAAGTGGCTAGAAGCTAGGATTTTAACCCCCGATGGAGGGTTGAAATTGTGACTTAGAAGTTAGATTTTTACTAAAGGAGATTACTATGTTAAATTTCATTTCCCCAGCAATTACTACATCAATTACCAAGACCGCTTCTTTGCTCAATAGACTACTTAATAAATTACAAGCAAAGCAATTTGTATCTATGATTCTTGTGGTTTTTGTACTGCTAACCACCAATATTAAGCAAGATACCGGGAACCCAGTAACTAATCTGTATGACAAAATAACTCACCAAGTCGACTCGCAAGATGGTTCTCAAAGACCAAAAACAATGAGGCAATGGGACAAACAAGCCCGTGAAACTGAAGGGAATCCGGGAGAAAAATTAAAAAGAATTGGTGAACAATCGGCCGATGCAGTTAAAGACCTAGGAGCAGTCTACCCAGACACAGCGAAAAGAAGTGCCGACAGTTTAAAAAATAATTAAAGCAAAATATATTAGCCCTCGTAGGGTGGGCATTGCCCACCTTACAAATTCTGGAGTTCCGCTTAGGATTTGCCTGAGGGAGGCACTGTATTAATTAGTTCTGGTGTCTCATGAGTTAGAGGGACTGTAACAACTTGCTCGATCGTCGGGCGTTGCTGACGACCAGTAGTACTAATCTCGACAAAGCTACCCGTGGCGATCGATCGATCCAAAGCCCTAATAATCTGGACATCTATCAATCCCTCTTCCCCTGATGGCGCTACATTTTTATTGTGCAAAATGCAATCTGAAAAATAAACAAATTCAGCCGCCAGTTGGTTACTACTTTTAAAAGTCCGCTCTTGAGTTTTGCCTTCTATAGTGAGGATATGAATTATATCTTCTTTAACACTATAAGCGTGATCAACTCTCAAGCTGCCCTTAGTGCCAATAACCTGATAGGTGGAAATCCTTGCCGCCCCGAAGCTACAGGTGAAAGTTGCGAGGCGATCGCCGGGGAAACGTAGAATCACACTAGTCATTTCATCCACCTCTTGGAAACGTTCCTCTCCATTAGTTGCCCCAGTTGCAAAGACAGCGATCGGTTCATCTTGAAATAGATAGCGGGCTGCATTGATGCAATAAATCCCAATATCATCAAGGGTTCCCCCACCCACTGCCTTCTGCAATCGAATATTTCCGGCTACAGTTTGTTGAGTAAATAGAGAGTTGAAAATGCGTATATCACCCAAGTGTCCCGATCGAACAATTTCTACCGCTGCCAAATTAGCTTCTTCTAAGTGCAACCGATAGGCAATCATCAACTTAATATTATTATCTGCCGCCGCTCGGAGCATTGTTTCGCACTCCTCCACAGTGACTGCCATCGGCTTTTCACATAATACATGAATTCCTGCTTGAGCTGCCCTGACCGTATATTCACAATGTAGGTGATTTGGCAAAGCAATATAAACAGCATCCACATTTCCACTCCTCAAAAAATCATCATATTCTTCATAAGAATAAGTATTTTGAATGCCATATTTTTGGGCAAGTTTTAGTCGCTTAGTAGGGTCATCGGAAACTAGAGCTACTAGCTCACTATTATCAGGATTACTGAAGGCCGGAAGGGCAGTAGTTTGGGCAAAAGCACCAAGGCCTACGACACCATACCGAATCTTACGATCGCTGTTATTAGAACCCTTATTAAAAAAGGAACTTTGTAAATTAGGACTTGTCATTTTGTCATTCCTCTAGATTGAATTAATTACTATTTAAAATCTAACAAATCTTCCAAAGAAGCTACGAGTTTTACTTCAACAACCATAATCTTTTGGTCAGAGTTTAGCTGAATAAACCAGTCCATATTAAATATAAACCCGCTTATTCCTACGGTTCCCTGAATCTGATATTCAGTCAGAGAGCCTTTTTGGGTAGTTTCTCCTTGCTCTGGGTAGGATTTTATCCCTTTAGCTTCCTTCTCTAAATATTGCAAGATTTCTCCTTTCCCTTGAAGTGATTTATCAAAGGGAGGATTTAGGAAACCTTGCTCTGAAAATAGCTCAATAACTGCTGTAAATTCGGCATTATTTAACTTTGTAAAATATTCATAAATAATGGGGTCAGAAATACCCTGAATATTTGTGATCGCATTATCATTGACCAAAGAAATAGTTGTCATAATTATCCTTAATTGTTAGGGAAAATATCTACTAATCTAATTTTAATCTATCTGCTGAGTGATGAGAATATTTTTCTAAAAAAGTGGCAGCTAAACAAAATTATGGCTATCATGAAAGTATAAGTTAAAAACTTCTTAGGAAATCATCATGACCACTAATAATGTCGATATAACTGCTGATCTAGCTTCATCTTTTACTTCTTTTTCCACCGATCAACAACTTGCTTTGCTATGGTTTATTTATAAAGAAACTGGAAAATCTGTTACTCCTGCTGCCCCCGGAGCTAGTACTGCTTCTCCAGCGATCGCTGAAGGATTATTTAGCCAAGTCTTAGCAATGACCCCCGAAGAACAGCTACAAATCCAACGGGATTTAGTAGAGCATGCAAACAATTTTATTAGCCGGGAGTATGGAGCTTTAAGTGATACAACAAAATTACTGTTCTGGTATTTATTAGCTCAAGGAATGGATCGTGCAGAAATTATTCCCATGCCCGCAAACTATAGCCTCGAATCTGAAGCCTCAGAATGGTTGCAACAACTCCAAGCCATTGACAAAGGTGAACAGATTACGGCTTTGCGGAGTTTAGTAGCAGACATGGGCGTTGACCCCGCCTCTAGCCCCCACGATGAATCAACAGGTCTGTAGAACCTATAGCACTTTGCAGCTTGGTGAGGTACACACTTGATCTTTAAGTCCCCCTTTGGAAGGGGGATTCAGGGGGTTTTTCGGCTGCATCTCAATGAAAAGGGCTGTATTTTGAATCTCCCCTGTAAGATGTGTGGGGCGGCAGCCGTAATGCCTCTTCCCTAGATTCTGATGTGTTACGGCTAGTACCTAACGCCTCCTAGGAGAATAATCGGTGGGCATCAAGAGACATTAAATTTTGATTCCATAGATAATTTTTTACATTTTATATATTACTTAATCAATTCAACTAATTTATACAGCAATTCACGCAATAGTCTAGCAAACTTCTTATAAAATCATCTATTAAAAAACCGAAAGGAAAATCTATGGAAACAACTAACCCTCGTCTTAAGTTCTCCTTAAAATTATTAAGGTTAGAAAAAGATAAGGTGAAAGAAGCTGAGGTTCGAGCCAGCCTATCTCACCATCATATTTTTATACCTAGCAATGACCTAGAAGTAGCAGCGATCGCCATAGCCACCGAGGGAGTATCTGGGTGGAAAGGTTCCTTATATAGCCTAGATTATTACGATCGACATCTAGAAAATACCTGTTTTATTCTGGCTACTGAACCTAAAATAGACAAAGATAATAATTGGCTATTAGTTGCCTTTAATAGTAGGGATCATAGTAAATACTGGATTGCACTAGGAGAAAAAAACTTGTCAGAAGTTTATTATGCTTGGGCAAAAGTAGTGCAATTATCTAATCCTCAATTTGACTCTCAACGGATAGCGGAGATAAATTACGTAGCTTAAAGTTAACTATCAGTTAACTTCCATAAAATATTGCCAGCAGATTTCTATAGAAATTTATCGTTGATTATGTATGTTATGTATACTTAAATTCAGAAAGTTGAATGAGTTGTATAAGATGTCTAAAAACGATTTAAATTGTTACATATAATAGAAACAATTAATAGCAATTCTTAAAAATTCGGATTAACATAAGAATTATGAAAGACACAAAAATTCTGTGTTTCAGTAATAGCATTCATACTCAGTAAGAGGGAATTATGAGCTTAGATACTCAAGACAACTCAAGTTCTAGAAGTAGGACAAATAAAACCGTTAGAAACCTTGAGAATACCAACTCTACTACTCAAGTTTCTCCAAACATTTCTAACCAAGATATTGATTCTACCACTGATCAAAATGATGCCAATCTTGACCCAATTTCTGGACAACCCGGAGCGCACCCCGTAGGAACCGGCGTAGGGGCAGCAGGAATTGGCAGTGTGGCAACAGTTGTAGGTAGTGTCGTTGGTGGCCCGATCGGGGCTGTAGTCGGGGCTGTAGTTGGCTCAGTGGTAGGCGGTTTAGCCGGAAAGAGTACTGCCGAAAGGATTAATCCTACTTCTGAGGATAATCATTGGCGGGAAAACTATAGCTCCCGTCCTTATGTTGAGCCGGGGGCAACCTATGAAGAATATCAACACGCCTATCGAGTTGGCTACGAAGGATACGATCGCTATGGTAATACGGGGCGTAATTATAGCGATGCGGAACCTGATCTACAAAGCTATTATGAAACCACAAATCAGCAAGGAAAATTAACTTGGGAAAAAGCAAAATATGCTGTAAGAGATGCTTGGGATAAAGCCGCTGCTTCTTCCCATCGTTAGGTTAGTTAAAGTTAGTTTTTTCCTTGAATTTTTTCCATAGCTAGGTTTCATAGACTAACATTTTTACAAATAAGTGGGGGCAACCTCCACTTTATTTTTTTATGACATAGCAACCGACAAGGAGATTATGGTGTGGAAATCTCTGGAAACAAGGGGCTTAAGCCCCCTGCCTATCCTAACTTCCTTGGCAAGAGCTGTAGCTATAAAAGTAGCGAAATTTACATTATGTCGAATAAATATAATCTTCGTTACACTTTATTTCATAACAAATCAAGTTAATCAACTCACTCAGGAAATCAAACAACTCCCTGTAATATTAACAATACGAAGAATTGCTTGAATAATTCTTTATATTGCTTTTTTATTTTAGATATCTGAATATGTGAGATGTCTGAAGTCATCAATGAATTCCACAACAGGAGTAATTAAATGTCAGTAACCTTAGAAGACACTAAACGAACTGCGATCGCTGTAAAACTAGCAGATATGAAAGCAACTCAGAACCTGTTAATTGAAAACGAAAAAGCTTTGATTGAAGCTTGTCCTGATCAGGAAATTTCTGATCGTCTAGCAGATTTTCTCCGAGACGATCAGAAGAATTTAGAAATTCTTGATACAGTCATTGTGCAGTACGGGATTAAAGCCGAGCCAAAACCTACAGTACAGAAGATGATCGAGGAGACAAAAAAAGCGATGGAAGGTTCTGAGCTTAGCTTATTTGAAAAAGTAGCGGAGCATGAACTTCTCAAACATGCTCAGACTATGGCTGGCCTTCTGGTTCATAAAGCTGCCCAAGTAGTCGGAGCAGATATTGCTGTAGCGATCGCTCCTTTGAATACGGTTAACTTCGAGAATCGTAGCCATCAAGAGCAACTCATGGGCATCATGGAAGTATTAAGCACCAGAGAACTAACTGGACAAGAGGCAGATCAAGGCTTGTGGGCAAGAGTCCAAGATGCAGTAGCTGCCCTGAGTGGTATTGCTGGGGGAGTGATTAGCCGCACTGATAATGAAGCAAATATCCGTGACCTAATTCGCTTAGATCACACCAAGGTTAATACTTTATTTTCTCAAATTCAATCTACTACTGATCCTCAGAAACTAGAAGAGTATTTTGGGCAAATTTATCAAGATTTGTCTACCCACTCTAAAGCTGAAGAGCAGGTAGTTTATACCGCTCTCCGCCCTTACTACAATGATATTCAGAAGCTCTACGATGAACAGGCAGAATCAAAGTATATGCTTGATCAGATCAAAGCTCTAGATACTCAGGATGTATCAGCTTTTAAGGCCGCCGTAGTCCAGTTAAAAACTGCCATTACTACCCACATAGACGAGGAAGAAGATTATCTGTTTTATTGTATTCAACATAACTTTACAGAACAACAACAAAAACAGTTAGCAACAGATTTCAAGACTGCTAAGAGCCAGATTCAGGATCAACGTCTAGCAGTAGCAGCCCATTAGAATTTCTAATTTTTGAGAATTTCTCTAATTTCTGCTTAAGTTATGTTTTTATTTAGAGACTCGTACTACCTAGGCAAGGTTTAGTATAAGTCTCTAAATAATTTTAGGTATCCTTTATTTTCAAGGAGCCTAAGGAAGTACAAGTCTGTTACAGCGATCGTTATCTTTTTATAGCTAAAATCTAGATGAAATAATAAGCGATCGCATATTATTTTTAAACCATTCTTAGGTATGTCATATACAGCACTTTTCTCATTTGTGGACGACAGGCAAGGAGCTTAAGCCCCTTGTTCTAAAGCAAAAGCCTGTCTTCTTATAACTGAAAACCGCTGTAAGTCTCTCAATTTTTCTCTTTTAGTTAAATATTTCTCATCCATTGAGGATTAAATTGAGGATTATTTATTCCCACTACTCTTGCCCAAGCATAATAAATTTCGACTAACTGCTTTTCACCCAAATTAATCCAATACTTAGTATCATCACTACTATCAAAAGCTACTAACAACCAACTATTTTCTTCTTTTTCTTTAGGTTTAGTGGAGAAAATAAAACAGGTATGTTCTAGATAAAGCTCATAATAATCTAAGCTATATAGTGAACCCTTCCAACCAGACCTTCCACCGGTAGCTAGGATGATCGCCGCCTCCTCTAACTCATTTTTAGGCGTAAAAATATAAGATTCAGCCCTCTTAGCTCGAATCTCGGCTTCCTTAGCTTTGTTTCTTCTTAATTTCACTAACTTCAGAGATAACTTAAGATAATCATTTTGTTTATCCATATACCTTGTCCCAGGTTGTTTAACCATAACTTTTAATTACAATTGTTTAATTGTTATATAGCAGTCCTATTTGAGTTTAGAATGGCGCAATCGAAGGGTGCGCCATTCTAAACCATTTACAGTTCGTAAATCAATTAGGATCACTATAGACGTAGCTTATTTTATAAGTTTGACATGCTATTGGTTGAGTTCCTGTACAAGCTAATGTCTAAATTGATTGATTAAGTATCTTAATGTTAAATAAAAACAGCGTACCTGCGGGTGCGCTGTAAAAATCGTTAACTGGAAGAATAGAGTTTTCTAGTTTCTCCGCAGCAGTAAGCCATTGAGATAGATCGCCACTATTGCGCCCAAAACTGCGACAGCTACTCCCGGAATACTCAAGCCCGGAGCGGCTAATTGTAGGCTTCCAGTTTGGATAAATGTCATTAAAGTTCCACCAATGAAAGCTCCTACTACGCCCAAAATTAGGGTTTGCACCCAGCCACCACCTTGATGACCGGGAACAATAGCTTTAGCGATCGCCCCTGCCAGTAAGCCCAAAATAATCCAAGCAATAATATTCATAGCTAATTCCTCCGTAGTAGTTTGATTGATTTGAGTATTGATTTCCTAGAGTCTTTCTAGAATTAATGAATTACACCCTAAAGCTAAGATTGACAATTCTACTTTTAGTGTTTATCTAGTCTCAGTCTAGTAAACAGTTGTTTTACTTCTTGAATGATTTGGTTGATTTTATCTGAATTGATTGATTAAGATACAAAGCTTAATTAAGAAGATGAGGCTAGGCAAGAGGCTAAAGCCCCTTGTTTCCAGAGATTTCCATACCATAATCTCTTTGTCGATTGCTATACAACAACAAAGTCCGCCTTTGCGGACTCGGAAAATAGGAATACTATCTTAACCAGATTTGGTATGAGGGGGATTATAGAAGTCCCCGCCCTAGCGTAGCGGTATGTTAGAGCGGGGACTTAGGGAGTTCCCTAGAGGACAACCTGATTAGCGGCAAGGTATCCGGCAAGGGCAGAGGTAGCTAGGGAGAACAATGCAGAGCTAAATACCCACCAAGCAGCACTAGAGGCAGCTTTACGAGTTTCTCGGACTTGTTTCTGAGCTTCGTATTTAATGGCATCGAGCCGTCTTTGAGTTTCCTGTTGGACTCGTTCCACTTGATGGAGGACGCTATCTTTGGTAGATTCTACTTGGCTAATAATCCGATCGGCATCGGCGGCGGAAATATCTTCCCGGGAACTCAATACTGCTACTAGGGTATTACGATCGAAGTGAGATAAGCGATCGCGCAAGGCCTCTAAACCCAATTGAGGATCATTGAACAGTTGGCTAAAGTCCTGTTTGATACCGTCATAGTTAAGTTCAGGGCGTTCCAAGCCATTAAGATAGTTACGGATGCTATCGAATACTTTGTCGATCGCCGACTGGACAGCCTGTTGGACTTTCGCAATTTGGTCGGTGACAGCTTTGAAATTAGCTTCTACCTGATCGGCAATCCGATTAGCTTCTTCCTCAGTCATATCCTGACGTTGAGCCAACAGAGCCACAAAGGTTGCTCGATCGAACTGACTAGCCCGATCGCCCAAACTACTTAGTCCTGCTAGAGGGTCTTGTAACAAGAGTTGCAGATCTCGCTTAATACCTTCAGGATTTAATTCCTCCTTATTAGTATTTTGCAGATAGTTTTCTAGGTTGGTTTCAAAATCAACCGCCTGTTTTTTGACCCGGCTGGCCAAGCGACGGGGAGCTTTGACGATGCTCCGTAGGGCAGATTGGACTTGATCGATCGCCCGATTAACTTGTTCTTCACTGAGATCCTCCCGTTGGCTCAAGAGTTTCACCAAAGTTTCTCGATCGACATGGGATAGGCGCTCCTGCAAGGCCGAAGTTCCGGCTTTGGGATCACTAAATAAGGTAGATAAATCTCGTTGAATCCCTTCAGGATTGAGTTCTTCTAAGTTAGTTTTGCGGAGATAATCTGCCAAAGCTTGGGTAGTTTGGTCGTACTGGTCTTTGGCTTTGCCGGCCAGTTTTTTGGGAGCTTGCAAGATATTATCCCGGACTGATTCCACCTGGTCTAGGACTTGATTTACCTGCTCTTCGCTGAGGTCTTCTCGTTGGCTCAATAGCTGTACCAAGGTATCTCGATCGAATTGAGAGAGCCGACCTTTAAGAGCATTCAGACCTGCTTCTGGATCATCAAACAGGGTTTTCAAATCTCGTTGAATTCCTTCAGGGTTTAGTTCTTCCTTATTTGTATTCCGTAGGTAGTCAGAAACTTTCTGGCGTAGTTCTTGCCCTTGGCTTTGTAGGCGCTCTTGTACTTCCTTAGCTTGAGAAAGAACCTGTTCACGAGTATTCTCCAAGCGATCGAGAATTTGGCTTCTATCTTCTGAGTTTATATCTTCCCGTTGGCTCAATAACTGCTCTAGGGTGCTGCGGTCAAATTGACTCAGGTTAGTACCCAAAGCATCTAAACCCGCCTCTGGGTCTGTTAATAGGAGATTAAACTCCCGCTCGATCGCTTCTGGGTTTAACTCTTCTTTCCCCGTAGAGCGGAGATATTCTTCTACCCGCTGGCGGAGTCCTTGGGCTTTTCCTTCAGCTTCTGCTGCTTGGACTGTGGTAAATACCTCGCCCCGGATCTCTTCTAGATAACCAGCAATATCTTGGGCTTTTTCGGGGGTGAAATCATCCCGTAAGCTCAAGGTTTCTACAAAGTAATTGCGATCGATCTCTGCCAATTCTTGACGGATGGTACTTGGATTAGCTGCCTCATCATAGATAACATCTCGAAATTCCTGCTTAATGGTTTCCCGATTTAGTTTCCAAGGCGGTGATAATAACAGGTAGTTTTCTAAGTCTGCCTGAATAACGCTAAAACGTTTGGAGGATGGGCGAGATTCCCCCCTTGATTTGCCATTGGATGAGTCACTGGGCTGTAAGAGATTATTACCAACAGTACGTAATTGACTACCAATTTTTTCTACATCCACATCAGAAAGATCAACATTTTGTAATACTCGACCAAGGAGGGCGGTAATCCCAAATTGTAAAGCCTGAGTGGTTAAACTATCATTAGGTTTTAGTTGGGAAGAAGTTGTTTTGATTAGTTGACTTAACTGCTCGCTAAGTTTACCTGATTGCAACTCTTCAGGAGCTGCTGCTTGTAATTGTTTAATTAAGGCTTGGGGATCAATTTGTTCTTTACCGCCTACTGCTTGTTTCCAAGCTGCTTCTAGTTGATCGGTGATGCGATCGACATCTTTCTTGGAGAGGTCAGTACGGCTACTCACCAATTTAGTCAAGGTATCTCGATTAACATTTTTTAGAAGATCACTATTAGCGATCGAGCCTAAATCTGCATCTTTTAGCAACTTAGCAAACTGACTCCCTAATTGATCTAAATTCAAATTAGGTAACTGCACCTTATCTAAAGAACTTTGTAGAGTCTTCTGGATACTATCGGGGTCAAAACCAGATGTTAACTCCCGGCGCACGGCTGCCGTAATTTCTTCAGCAGTGGAAACCACTTGGTTCTTGGCAATATTTGCCCCCAGCATAGCGGTGCCAGTTCCCAACAAGCTTTGAATCCCTGTAGTAGCGGCACTAATAATGGATCCTAATAAAGACCCCAAGGTGGTGGAGCCAAACCAAGTCAGCAGAGTAAAAAATACTGACCAAATAGTAACGCCCGTAATTGCGCCTAGTTCTGGATTAGCCACTAGGCTTAATTTGACCGCCAGAAAAGAAGCTGCAAATAGAGCAATACTCACACTTACCAATAGTCCTAAACCGACTTTGGTTTCAATCCCCACATTATCACTCGAATTATTAGAATTATCCAAGTTGCGATCGTGGGGGGAACTATCGGGAGCCGCAATCACTGCGATCGCTAGGTTAGTAAACAACAATTGAAAAGCAAAAGCCATTAACACCCCTACCACCAATGCCAAAAAGAAGTTCCCAGAAAATAGCGTGTCATTTTCCACAATAGCACCCGATAATTGTGAGGTGCTAGGTACTTGCCCAAGCATTTGACTAGGTAATAAAGTTGCTGCCCAGCCACTAGACATTCCAAAATTAAAAGCTATGGTCAGCCCTATAGCTAGAACCATAGTAATCAAAAAATTACGAATTTGTCGAAGTGAAGTCATTTTTAATCCTCACGAGTCGTTTAATAAACCTCTTATAAAAATCATTTGTTAGCTTTATCGGCAAACAATTCATCCTATTAAAAAGGTATTTAGTTATCTTTATAATTTGCATCTAGCCAACAGCGGGGTAGTTCTTCACCAGAGGGAAATATAAAATCTTTTTTGGGTTTAGGTTCAGGATCTTGCTCTTCTTCACCAGCCTGTATTTGAATTACAATTTCTTGCTCAAAGGGGTCAATTAAGCATTTAAAATCTTTTACTTCTACTAAATTTCCCGTTGTTTTATCTTGGAGTAACATAAGACATCCTCGCCATATTTTTTTGATTTAGATACATTGCCCAACAAAACTATACCGCACTGATAAGCAAAGTGCTGTAGGTAGAAAAAAGAGATAAAAAAAGACTAAAAGCGACCGCCATCACAAATAAACTAAAGTAAATCTAGCTAGTCAATTTGGATAGCGATCGCCCTAACTAATAACCTAACTAGTCGATAGCTTTCTTAACTTCATCTTTTACGTCTTCAGTAGCATGACGCACTTTCGCTTCTGCTTGTTTTGCTTTGCCTTCGGCCTGATCTTTGGGATCGCCAGTCACATTGCCTACTGCATCTTGAATTTTACCTTCAATATTTTTAGCAGTTGCTTTTGCTCTATCTTCTAAACTCATGATGTGTACTCCTTAGTAAATTGATTGAATCTGAGAATTATTTACCAAACTTGAGCTAACAAATTTGGCTCCTGTTATTAATATGGCAATCATTTGTTTTATTTCATGAATGATTTGAATGAGTTGATTGAATATAATACAAAACGTAACGATCAAGACTTTTAGCAAGCAAAATTTAGGAGGCGTTGTTAATCGGCATTAATCTATGCTAAGATATAACCCGTGTATTGGCTAATATTGAGATTCCTAGGCATAAGACTCGCTGCTATTGTGCATACAGACACTAAAAGACTAAAGGTAAAATCTATATTATATTCTCTATACTTGAGACTAATAAAAATGAGCAACTTCTCTTCTTCAGAAACCTCTAATAATTATGATGAATATCCTCAAGTAGCCCAAGAAGATTTAGAACGGGCAAAATTCCGCATTGGACTGAAACCTAGGAGATTGCAGCAAAACATTCATGCTTTAATTCGTTACGGTGAGCGATCGGGCTATGTAGCAGAATGCACAGAAATAGCAGTAGTAACTCAAGGACAAACCCTTGATCAAGTAGTTAGCAATCTCCAAGAGGCAGTTTCTTTGCATCTAGATGGTGAAGATTTAGCTGATTTTGGCTTAGTGCCACAGCCTACAATTTTGATTTCCTTAGAGTTGCAGCTAGAGTATGCCTAGATTAAGAAGGCTTTCAGGATATGAATGATGGCTGCTTTACTCTTGTAGTTTAACGATAAAAATATAAAAATTGCAATTCTGCATCTAATTCTTTGATGCGTTGTTTTGATCTGGTTAGTTCTTGGGAATACTGATTTGCTAGGGTGGGGTTATCCTTGAAACTAGTGTTTTTCCAGAGGTCTAAATAATAGCGAGAACAACTTTCACAGATAACTCGCTCCATACAAGCTACTGCCGCATTAATTAGCTCTGGAGCCACCCCAATTTGTCTTTCTGTAAATTCATCAAGGTGGAATAGATGGGAGATTTGATTCAACTTTTCTGGGAATTGCAGGTATTCATCTTGGAGTTTGGCAATTAGATCGGGTTGCTGGCTAGATAAAGTAGGCTCGATCGCTACTATTTGCTGCCACAGGAAACGATACTCAGCGATCGTAAACACTAAATCTCGTTCCTCCAAAACCGTAATAATTACCTCCCGATATTCCGGGCAATGGAGATAGAGTCGCATTAATAAAGTTTCGGATTTTTCTAGCAGACTTTGATCGCTAGAGGTACTGAAAACAGGAATTTTAGGAGAATTTTTTGTGAGTTGCTGGGCAATTTTAGTTTGGGGTGAGGCTAATCCACTCCGGCTACCTCCCCCCAATTGAGTCAGGAGATTTTCTAAGAGTAAAGGGAATAATTTACCATCTCCCTGACTAAGTAGAGTCGCACTCTGTTGAATATAGGCAGTGCGTTGATTCGGGTCGGTAATTTCCTTAAGGATTTTTACTATTTCATTACTTACTTGTTGAAATTGATCCGCTTGTTTGAGGTCAATTCCTATTAATAATTGTTGGAGTTGCCAATCAATCCATAAGGGCGCATTGGTAAGTAATTCTTGATATTTACTCACCGGATTATGGCGGAGAAATTCATCAGCATCTTTGCCATCGGGTATGGTGATGACTCGTAAGCCCACCTGCCCACTATAAACTAGGGGATGAATTGCGCTAATTGCTCGACTGGCGGCATTAATTCCGGCTTTATCGGCATCGAAATTAAGAATAATTTGCTTAGATTCTGTATATCGCAACAAGGATTTTACCTGATCTCCCGTTAGGGCTGTTCCTAAGGAGGCAACGGTTTGCTGGATTCCCACCGCATGGAGAGCGATCGCATCAAAATATCCTTCTACTACCACTGCCTGATCCTGTTTAGCGATCGCAGACTTGGCATGATCCAAAGCAAATAAGGTCTTCCCTTTATTAAATAATTCTGTATCCGGGGAATTGAGATACTTGGGCTGTTCATCACTCAGAGTCCTGCCCCCAAAACCAATTACCCTGCCCTGGACATCAGCAATGGGAATAATCAGGCGATCGCGGAACCGATCTACATAGCCATCTCCAGATTTCTTCGGGGAAATTAACCCGGCTTGATTGACTAAGGCGACCGCAATTTTCTTCTGCTCCACCAAATAACGATAGATGGTATCCCAAGTGCTAGGTGCATAGCCAAGGCGAAATTGTTGGACGGTGGCTTCCGAGAGTTGTCGCTTGGTTTTTAGATAATCCAGTGCCATTGCTCCTTGGGGTTGGCGGAGGGCGTGCTGAAAGAAACTACTAGCGATCGCCAGTACTTCATAAAGTTGTTCCCGGAGAGAAATCTGCCGTTGTAATTCTTCTCGTTGCTTCGGCTCTAGGGTTTTAATCGGGATTTGGTAGCGCTGGGCTAGATCTAGTACCACTTCGCTGAACGATCGCTTCCCCACCTCCATCAAAAACTTAATCCCATTCCCCCCCGCCTGACAACCAAAGCAATAGTAGAGTTGTTTACTAGGGCTAACACTAAAGCTAGGGCTATTCTCATTGTGGAAGGGGCAGAGGCCGGTGTAATCCTTGCCTTGTTTTTTTAGCACCACATACTCAGAGACTACCTCAACAATATCCACCCGTTGGCGGACTTCTTCCATTGTTTCTGGATGTAGTCTAGGAACGTCCATAATCAGTTATCAGTTATCAGTTATCAGTTATCAGTTATCAGTTATCAGTTATCAGTTATTAGTTATCAGTTATCAGTTATTAGTTATCAAAAAGTATTAATCACTGTTTACTGTTTACTGTTCACTGATTAAATGCGGTAGGCGGGAGTTGAAACTACAGAGAATTTCCCAAGAAATAGTATCGATCGCTTCTGCCCAGTCATCGGCGGTAATTATGCGATCGCCATCCTGACCAATTAAGGTGACAATCTCTCCCGGTTGCAGATCAGGAATTGCACTTACATCTAACATTAACTGATCCATCGTGATGCTGCCAATCTGCGGCACAAGACGACCCCGAATTAATACTTGCATCTTATTTGATAATAACCTCGGCACGCCATCAGCATAACCAATACCCACCACAGCTATCAGTATATCTTGAGGAGCAAAGAACTTATAACCATAGCTGACTCCTGTGCCAGCCGCTAGGGGTTTGACTAGTGCCACCCGTGCCTTGACGGCCATGACTGGTTGCAGAGAGAGCAAAGATTGAAGGTGAGGAGAGGGGTATAAACCGTAAAGAGATAAGCCGACCCGGACTCGATCGTAATGTAGCCCCGCATCTACCAAAGTCCCTGCGGAATTGGCTAAATGGAATTTGACATGGGGAGGTAATCCTATAGTCTGACAAATATCTATTATTTTCTGAAACCGTTGCTGTTGTTGCTGCCGTACCCTAGAATCAGTATCCTCAGCCGTAGCTAGATGAGAATAAATACTAGCTAGTTCCAGCCCCGGCAGTGATTGGACTAGTTGAATTAGCTCCCCGACTTCCTGCCAAGGCATTCCTAGACGAGACATACCTGTATCAATATTGATGTGGACTGGTAAAGATTTTCCTGAATTAGTTTTAAGCAACGTAGGTAATGCCCACTCCTCTTTACTCTTACCGGAATTAGTTAAAGTAGCTGAGAATAACTTTGCTTGTTGGAGAGTGGAGAGATTTGGCTCTAAATGATATTGAGCGATCGCCCGGATTTCTTCAGGAGTATTCACAGCCCCTAATAGCAAAATTGGTGCCTTAATTCCTGCCTCCCGTAGTTCCTGCCCCTCGGCGATCGTGGCTACAGCCAAGGAAGTTACTCCATATTTTAAGGCAGTTTGGGCTACCAAGATAGCACCATGACCGTAGGCATTAGCCTTCACCACTGCCATCAACTCTGTAGTGGGCGATAGGAGCGATCGGAGTTGCTGAATGTTATGTATTAAGGCTAAGGGATTAATTTCTAACCAAGCTCTAGTAATCACAGATGTTTTTTCCCCATCTTCTCTAAAGATTGTTAGACTTTGCTGGTGTTTGAATCTCTCCCCAGAATCTAAATTAGTTCTCATAGCTATATATAATTAGAATAAACATCATTTACTTAAACTACGATATAAGAAAAATAAGAATCAAGGTGTTTTTGGCTATAGTTAAGAATGAGAGTTTGGGGCAGTAGGCGAGCCGATCGCCTGATTTATTAACCGGAAGTAGGTGGATCGCCCTGTATGTTAATTAATTAACCAGTTGTAGGCATGAAGATCAGAACAAAGACATTTATCACGGTGGTTTTGACCATATTGGTGCTGATTTGGGTGCTTTATGCTACTTCCACAAATATTATTCAGGCTGGATTTTCAGAAATAGAAAATCAAACTGCTAGAGACAATGTCGATCAAGCCACCCAAAGAATTTGGGATCAGGCCAGAAACCTCGGTCGGAGTATCCGTGATTGGTCTTATTGGGATGAATCCTACCAATTTATTCAAGACAACAACCCAGAATTTGCCAATAAAAATTTGGTAGACAATGTTTTCACCAGCTTAAATATTAATATCCTGATTTTTATTAAGCCCGATGGGGAAATTCTCTACTCTAGAGCCTACGACTTTCAAAATAAACTATCTCTCCCCATTCCCTTAGACCTCGAAGCCCATCTCAAAGCCAACCAAGTTTTGTGGCGACATACAGACCCTCAGAAAATTTATAAGGGTTTAATTTTACTTCCCTCAAACACAAATAAATTACTCTTTGCCTCCAGCCCCATTCTAGATAGTAAGGGAGAAAGCCCGATCGCCGGAACTTTAATTATGGGGCGTTACCTAAACCAACCGATTCTAGATGAATTGGCCGCCAACCAACAGCTTTCCCTGTCCCTCTTCCGAGTCGATGACCCCCAACTCCCCCAAGATTTTCAAGGAACCCGGAATAAACTAGTTGCCAATCAACAAATCAACTATGAATTTACTGTGCTTGGTGGCACTGAGGATAAGGAAATAAGTCTGGAAGATAAAAATCGGGAATTAGCTGCTCTGCCCGTATCTATCATGAATAGAGACACAGTTGCCGCCTATAGCTTACTCCGGGATATCTACGGTAGGCCAGCCATGTTGCTGAGGGCAGATATACCCAGAACTGTTTACCGGCAAGGAGAAAGGAGCCTCAAGTTCTTTTTCTTATTCTTGGGGATTACTAGCTTGGTTTTTGGTATTACTACTATTTTGTTGCTAGAAAGAATTGTCCTCGCCCGTTTAGCAAAGCTTAATCAACAAGTTAAAGTAATTACACAGAATAGCAGTCTTGATCTGCGGATTAAGCTACAAGGGAATGATGAATTGGGGAGCTTGGCCCAAGGCATTAATACAATGTTAAATGCTCTCTCCCAATCCCAGAGCCAGCAGCAGGAAAGCCAAGAGCGCTATCAGAAGGTGGTGGAGCAGGCATCGGAAGGAATTTTCTTGATCAATGCTCAAACCAAGCACATTATTGAGGCTAATTCGGCTTTTTGTAATTTGTTGGGCTATTCTCAAGCACAAATCTTAAATTTAACGGTTTATGATCTGACGAATAGTGACCGCCTTGAGGTCGATCGCAGTTTAGATATCCTCTCTCAATCTCAATACCTATCCCTAGGGGAAAGACTTTATCGCCGAGGTGATGGCAGCTTAGTCGATGTGGAGGTGAATGCCAATGTCATCTCCGTGGGCAATAGGGAAGTATTTTGTATTGTGGTGCGGGATATCAGTGAACGTCAATTGGCTCTGCGGCAACGCCAACAAATGGAAGATTCCCTCCGTCAGAGTGAGGCAAGTTTCCGGGGTATGGTGGAGCAAGCATCGGTGGGGATTGCTTTTCGGACTATTGAGGAAGGAAATACTCTACTAGCTAATCAGAAATATTGTGATATTCTCGGCTACAGTCAAGATGAATTAATGCAGTTAAACTTTCGGGACATTACCCATCCTGATGATTTGGAACTAGCAATAACAGAGGGGGAGAGCCTGCGGACAGGAGAAATTGAGAGCTTCACCATTGAAAAGCGCTATCTCAAAAAAGATGGTTTCACTGTCTGGGGAGACCTGACTGTTTCCCTTGTCCGGGATGGAGAGGGAAATCCTCAAAATACGATCGCCATCTTGGTAGATATTACTTCCAGAAAAAGAGCCGAACAAGCTCTCCAAGAAAATGAGTTATTACTCAGAGCAATTATCGATCAAGCCGCCGTGGGGATTTCCTATAATTCCCTTGATGGATTACCCCTATTGTCTAACCGGAAAATATGTGACATTCTTGGCTACTCAGCGGCGGAGTTGGCTGCTCTAAACTACAGAGATTATACCTATCCCCAGGATTTAACTAAGGACGATCAAGGGATGCAGCAGTTAATTGCTGGCGAGATTCCTGTTTTTGTAATAGAGAAACGCTATGTCCATAAGCTAGGGCATGTAGTTTGGACGAGCTTAAATGTGTCCCTTGTCAGAGATGAGGCGGGAGAACCTCGATATACGGTGGTGATTACCCAAGATATTAGCGATCGCAAGCGGATGGAAGTAGAACTAGAAGAAAGTCAAATCCGTCTCCGAGCGACTTTTGAACAAGCCTCCGTGGGTATTGCCTACGAAAAGTTTGGCAACAAAGCTCTATTATGCAATCAAAAATACTGTGAAATTCTGGGCTATTCTCAAGAAGAGTTGCTGACAATAGATTATCGCCAACGCACTCACCCAGAAGATTTGACTATTGATGAAGACTATACCAGACAAATGATAGCGGGGGAGATTGATACTTTTGATATTGAAAAGCGCTATATCCGCAAAGATAAATCAGTGGTGTGGACTAATCTTAGTCTTTCCTTGGTGCGGGATGAAAATGGAGAGCCGGATTATGCCATTGTCGTAGTTCAAGATATTAGCGATCGCAAACGCATCGAAGAAGAGTTACGGGAAAGTCAAGTTAGGCTGCAATTGACCTTTGAGCAGGCGGCCGTGGGGATTGCTCAGGGAGAACTCAACGGCAGCCAGGTATTATTTAACCAAAAATATTGTGATATTGTCGGTTACACACCGGAAGAATTGCAGCATATTAATTATCTAGAAATGACTCATCCAGAGGATCGAGACCTAGATGTAAATGCCACAAATCAGCTTTTGGCGGGGGAGATTTCTACTTTTACGATCGAGAAACGTTATATCCATAAGCAGGGATATCCAGTGTGGGTAAGCCTCACGGTGTCTCTGGTACGGGATGATCGGGGTAATCCGCTGTATAACATTGCCGTTGTTCAAGATATTAGCGATCGCAAAAAATTCGAGCAGCAGGTCAAGGAAAGTGAAGAACGGTTCCGGGCGATCGCCTCTGCTACCCCAATTCCGGTATTTATTAGTGAATTGCCTAGTGGCCGCATAGTTTATATCAACGAAGCAATCAAGCCTATGTTAGGGATGACAACTGCGGAACTCATGGGCAATACCACCGAGGGTTTTTACCTCAATCCTAGCGATCGGGCCCATGTTCTCCAAAAACTTCAAGAGCAGGGCTATATCCATAACTACGAATTACAGATCAGAAATAAATCAGGTCAAGGTATCTGGGTAATTACCTCTAGCAGGGTTCTCTCCTTTGATGACAAACCCGCTGTCCTCTCAGTCCTGTATGATATTACAGAGCGCAAATGGGCCGAAGAAGCAATTCGCCAAGCAGAAGAAAAATACCGCAGTATCTTTGAAAATGCCACCGATGGAATCTACCAAACTAGCCTTTCAGGAGATTTGTTTAATGCCAACCCCGCTTTGGCTGAGATGTTTGGCTATGATTTAGCCCCAGAGCTAATTTATGACTTCACCGAAGAGGAAGTCCGGATTTATGTAGATGATAACCGCCGCCGAGAATTTCTCGACCTGATGCAGCAACAGGGGACTGTCTTGAAGTTTGAATCCCAAGTTCAGCACCGGGATGGCACAATCATTTGGGTCTCGGAAAATGCCCATACTGTTTATGATCAGCAAGGACAACCTCAATTCTATGAAGGGATGATGGTAGATATTACTGAGCGTAAATGGGCCGAAACTCAAGTTAATCTCTTGCAGAGTATCATCTTAAAAATTAGCGAATTGGAAGATGTGGAAAGTGCCTTGGAGGTGGTGCTAGAGGAAATTTGTCAACTCCGGGGTTGGGAATACGCAGAGGCATGGCTGCCGGATCCCTTCCGGGGAGTGTTGCAGTGTAGTCAGGCTTGGTATAGCAGTAGTCCAGAATTAGCCGAGTTTCGCCGTGTCAGTGAAAAACTAACCTTTGCTAAGGGTGTGGGTTTGCCGGGAAGAGTATGGCAGACTCAGGCTCATGAGTGGCAGCAGGATGTGGGTCAACTATCGGCCGAGCAATTTAAGCGCCATGAACTTGTCCGGGATTATCATCTAGGGGGTTTGGGTGTACCGATTATTACTAATCGTGGTTCTCAAGAAACCTCTGGGCAAGAGGAAGTATTGGCAGTATTAGCCTTTTTTATTTTTGATGCGGGGGAGGAAGATGAACGGTTGGTGCAGTTGATATTGGCGATCGCTGCCCAACTAGGTACAGTTATTGCCCGCAAACAAGCCGAAGCTGCCCTTCGGGAAGCAGAGGAAAGATACCGGAGTATTTTTGAAAATGCTAGTGAAGGGATATTCCAAAGTACTCTGGAAGGAGCTTATCTTAGTGTTAATCCTGCCCTCGCTAGAATCTATGGCTATGAATCGATCGATGAATTAATAAATAGTATCCAGAGTATTACCCGGCAGATTTATGTAGACCCCCAGCGTCGCCATGAATTTATTGCAGAGATGAATCGCTATAACAAAGTATCCCAGTTTGAATCTCAAGTCTATCGTCAAGATGGCACCATGATCTGGGTTTCAGAAAATGCTAGGGCTGTGCGGGATCCTCAAGGGAATTTACTTTACTACGAAGGAACTGTAGTCGATATTACAGCCTGGAAGATAGCTGAAAAGAGCCTCCGCTATGAGCAAGAACAGTCAGAAAGGTTATTACTCAATATTCTGCCCTTCCCCATTGCCCAACGCTTGAAACGAAATGAGGAAACGATCGCAGATTATTTCCCGGATGTGACGGTTTTATTTGCCGATCTCGTAGGTTTTACAGAGATTGCCGCCCAAACCGAAGCTGTGGAATTAGTAAAACTCCTGAATGGCATCTTCTCTGCCTTTGATGCCCTGAGTGAACATCACCGACTGGAAAAAATTAAGACTATTGGGGATGCCTACATGGTAGTGGGGGGCTTACCACGACACCGGAGTGATCATGCTGAGGCGATCGCAAATATGGCGATCGATATGCTTTTAGCCGTGGCAGAATATAATCGAGTTAATGGTTCCCGCCTCAGTATGCGGGTTGGTATCAACACTGGGGCTGTGGTAGCGGGGGTGATTGGCACCAAGAAATTTATTTATGACCTGTGGGGAGATACGGTGAATACTGCCAGCCGGATGGAATCTCAAGGGCTTCCCGGTTGTATTCAGGTTACTAGTCAAACCTACGAAGTTCTCAAAGATAAATATGTTTTTGAGTATCGGGGGACTCTAAAAATCAAAGGCAAGGGAGAAATGGATACCTACCTGCTTCAGGGCATCAAAGCACCTCTATTAGTATAGACCTAGTAGGGACGCAAGGCTTTGCGCCCTTATTTACAATAGCTAACTCGAAGTTGTTATGATTATGTTTAAGCCATGTTATAATTGTTACAGATTGTAAATTATTTAATATTTATGAAGGAGAGAATATGACAGAAGGATGTTTGCGGGTAGGGCAAGCCGCCCCGGATTTTTCTGCTACTGCGGTAGTTGATCAAGAATTTAAGACCATTAAGCTCTCTGACTACCGGGGTAAGTATGTGGTGTTATTTTTCTATCCCCTAGACTTTACTTTTGTCTGCCCTACAGAAATTGCAGCTTTTAGCGATCGCTACGCAGAGTTTAGCCAGATTAATACCGAAGTTTTGGGTGTTTCTGTAGATAGTGAATTTTCTCACCTAGCATGGATTCAGAGCGATCGTACCTCCGGCGGTGTTGGAGATTTAGCCTATCCCCTAGTTTCTGACCTGAAAAAAACCATTAGCAGTGCCTACAATGTCCTGACTGAAGAAGGGGTTGCCCTCCGGGGACTATTTATTATTGACCCCCAAGGCGCCATCCAGCACTCCACTATCAATAACCTAGCCGTGGGTCGTAGTGTTGATGAAACCCTCCGCACTCTCAAGGCCTTCCAGCATGTCCAATCTCACTCCGATGAAGTCTGCCCTGTTGGTTGGCAAGAAGGAGATAAAACCATGAACCCCGACCCGGTAAAATCCAAGGTCTTCTTCCAAGCTATTTAATCTCTAGGATTACTCCCCCAACCTTCCTTAAAAAAGGTTTTTTTATAGTTCTAATACTTGTTCTACTATTAGGTTCAGTTCTGGAAAGGTGCGAAAAATGATGCGATCGCTCTCCTAGGTTTTCTTGAATTGTAGGGTGATCGCTTTTATTAGTTTCTTACCTCCTGATACAAATCTTCTGAAGCTTCTGCTAGTTTAGGCAGACTACCTTCTTTAATAGCTCTGGTCAAATCTTTATGTAGTGCTTCTAAAAAAAAGCGATCATTACCAATATCTGATGCCATATCTTCATCCAACTCCTCATCCTGCAAACGTTTTTCATATGCCTCAATTTGCAACTCAAGAGCCTCAATAATAAATTGTACATCCTTAAAAGATAAAACCATTAGAACTCCATTTTTGATGTTTATACTAACTTAACCCTGTGCTAACCTATTAATTTGAAAAGCTGTTGAAGCTATAAATTGTCAACTTACCTTGTAGAAAAATACACTTATTGATCGGAGAGATTCCTTATAATCTTCCATTGACATATCATAACTCGGTCTCCACAACCAGTGATCATTATGATCATTAACCAACTCAAGTCTGGCAGGAACATCATTTTCCGCATCTAACTTCCACCAGTTTTTACCGCTTTTTTGAGTAGCAAATGTTGAAATTCCACCTCCTAAGGTAGCATCTACCCAGATTTGATTATTTTTCTCATAAATAGCCACATCTTTGTTCGGTCGGACATTATCCAGTCTAGGAGAATCAGCATTACCTTGTCGATATAAAGCGATCGGCGTTTTTGTTAGAACTTTCATACCTTTAATCTAAATTAAACACAATTATAAACCATTGCCACAGCCGCCTACGCCACTTCAACTTACCCAGACCTCGACCCTGCCCTAGCTTCCGGGATGAAAAATTTCTGCCACATCCCCTTAGCGCAAAGCTAGTTAGCTTCTACTACAAAATCAGCCCCTCTCTTGCCAGCTACATTGCCCAACAACCCACCATCAAAAAACTCCTAAAACACCACCTCTCACGCCTAGCTCACTGGATGCGTACTCAAAGAATATCTGGTAATTAGGTTTATTTCATGAGGTAATGAAGGATGACGATCGTTTCCTTAAGTTTTTCTGAATTGTAGGGCGATCGCTCCTTAATTTTCTGGAAAATAATAATTCAAAAAATCCCTAACTGTAATAATAATTCCCTGATATTCTTGCAAAACTAGCAAATCTAAATCTCTCGTAATGATCGCCTCAGCAGCGATCGCAGTTGCTAAAATTATATTATCTTTAGAATCTCTTAACTTAGGTGAATTAATAGCTGCTCTCGGCGTACTTCCCGCACAATTTCACAAATTTCTTCCATTGTTAACTCCTCAGGATCGGGGTTAGCTGCTGCTATTCTCCGTTCCCATTTATCCCAGTCGAAACCAGTTACCTTTTCCAGAGTAGTATTATTTACAATAAGACCTGAATTCTGAATATATTCTTGGAGGTGTTCAACAATTTGATCTTGCATATTCTCTGGCAGAGATTCCATAATTTTGACTAAGGTAGCGATCGCACTTGATGACATAACCCAATCCTCCTTCTAAACTCACGTTTTTATTTAGCATTATAAATCTAATACTTGCTCTGCTATTAAGGCTAATTCTGGAAAGGTGCGAAAAATGATGCGATCGCCCCCCTAGATATTTCTAAATGGGAGAGCGATCGCTAAAACTAACTATTAATTAAAAGCTAGAAATTAAACCTTGGTTTCTTCTTTAACTAGCTTATCCCAACCCAAATCCTTGAGGGAATTGTTCCGGCGCAGGGGACGGGTGACTAGTTCAAGAATGTCACGGGCATTGGTGAAGCCGTGGATTTGGGCGAAGGTAAATTCTACCGACCATTTGGTGTTGATCCCCCGTGCTTCTAGCGGGTTAGCGTGAGCCATACCAGTGATTACTAGATCAGGCTTATTGGCTTGGATGCGTTGGATTTGGTTGTAGTTATCGGGTTTCTCGACAATTACGGGCAGAGGTGCGCCCATTTCTTTGCAGGTTCTTTCTAGAAAATCCAACTCAGCCGCTTGGAAGCGCTTATCCATGTAGGGAATCCCAATTTCATGAACAGTCATACCACAACGGATCAGGAACCGAGCTAAGGAAATTTCTAGTAGGTTATCCCCCATGAAAAAGACTGATTTACCCCGAATAATTTGTAGGTAGTCTTCTAGACTTGCCCAGATTTGGGCTTCTCGTTCCTCTAGGCCTTTGGGTTCAATATTGAGGACTGAACAGATTTTTTCAATCCAAGCTCGTGTGCCATCGGGACCGATCGGAAAGGGAGAGCCAATAAGTTTACATTTACGGCGGCGCATTAGAGTAGAAGCGGTGCGAGAAAGGAAGGGATTAATCCCAGAAACGTAGTAGCCTTCTTCAATCACAGGCAATTCTGTATAGCGTTTAGCCGGGAGCCAACCTGCAACTTTAATTCCTTGTTTTTTGAGTTCCAAGGTTAGCTGACTCACCACCGGATCGGGCAGGGAACCAAAAAGAACTAGGGGGGTATGATCGGCATATTCAGATTCTTCTTGAGCAATTTCTTCTTTCTTTTTGCCAAAGTTCAGTAGTTTCTGGATGGCATTGCGGTTTTCAGAAATTTCCCCAGTAACTTTATCCTTTTGTTGAGTTTCGGGGCAACGGGCTGCCATAGCTGCTAGGACGGTATCTTCTCCTTGGGTGAAGGCATAATCTAGACCATTGGCACGGGCAGTAACGATCGGAATCCCAATTTCTGCCTCTAATTTAGGAGCTAATCCTTCCAAATCCATTTTAATAATTTCGGTGGTACAAGTCCCAATCCACACAATTACGCTAGGGTTACGATCTTTTTTGATTTGCAAACATAAGCGCTTGAGTTCTTCGTAATCATTTAATTGAGCAGAAATATCCCCTTCTTCGAGTTCTGCCATAGCATAGCGGGGTTCGGCAAAAATCATCACGCCCATCGCATTTTGCAGGAAGTAACCACAGGTTTTGGTGCCAATTACAAGGAAGAAACTATCTTCAATTTTTTGGTACAACCAAGCTACGCAACTAATGGGGCAGAAGGTATGGTAATTACCAGTTTCACATTCAAAATTCAAAGCGCTGGGTTCTTGAGCTACGGTCATTTGTTTATCTCCTTTCTTAATTCATCGAGTCTTAAATCATCTACAGGGCGAGTTATGGCTACGGAAAGTTTAGTTTCTTGGAGTTGTGCTGCCAAGATTTCTGCTTCTTGCCGCTTTGCTTTAGCTTCTGCTCTTTCTTTTAATACAGCATCTGGATCAAAACGTAATCCTAGTCCTTCAACAATTTTATCAAGGTTACAAGTACCAGAAAATTGGGTTGATACTTGAATAAATTCAGAAACTCTAGGATCAGAATCACTGACAACACCAATAATTAGTTTACTATCAGGACAAGTCAGCATTACGCTTTTACCATCCACAATTTCTGCCCAAGTATGGGTTTTATTAATAGCGGCGACTTTAATCCATTCATGGTTAATTTCATAATAATCAAGCCATTTTTCTTTTAACTCATTTTTTAACTGATCAAACTCTTCCAGTATTTTCATAATCACTATTTTAAATTAGATAACATTCCAATCTTTTTATTTTCCACAATCTATTAACTATTATTCATTAACTGACTAGCCTCCCTCCTCAATTGTTCAAGCCCTAAATTATCTACTTTTACTTGCTCATTTTCAATGTCATCCTCTTCATCTTCTGTTTCCTCTGCTCTTTCTTCTAAGGCAATATCTGGATCAAAACGCAATCCTAAACCTTCAACAATTTTGTCTAAGTTATATTGACCAGATAATCTCATTGACACATAGATAAAGTCAGCAACTCTTTTATCTAAACTACCTATAGCACCAATAATTAATTTACTATCTGGACAATATAAAGTGACTGCCTGACCATCTCCAGCTTCATTCCAAGACTGTCCTTTACGAAGTGAAGTAACCTGAATCCAGTGAGCATTAATTTCATAATAGTCAAGCCATTTTTCTCTTAATCCAGCTTTCATGTCCTGAAACTCTTCAAAAATATCCATGATTGTTAATCCATAGTAGAGAAACTATTTACTCGTTATTACTACTTAATTGACTAGCCTCCTTTCTCAAAATATCAAGCCCTAAATCATCTACTTTTACTTCCTCTGGTTCATCTTCAGAACTATCATTATCTCCTGATGTTAATAACTTAGCTTCCTGAATATTCTTAGCTGCTTCTGCTCTAGTTTGCAGTACCGGAATCGGATCAAAAGCTAGTCCTAAAGTCTGAGCAATAGTGTCTACATTTTGTCTAAGTCTTGTTGAGAGAAAATAGATTAGTTCTGTTGCTTTTGGTTCTAAAGTAGCCACTACACCTATAACAAAATAGTAATTAGGATTATAACCTTGCCCACTATGTAGTCCCGTTGAATTAATCCAAGATTGATTAGCTTCATAATAGTTAAGCCATTTATCTGTTAATCCAGATTTTAGTTCGTCAAAATCATCTATAAGGCTCATAGTTAATGTTTTGAAGTAGAGGATGTTTAGTTAAGATAGATAGTTGGGTTGATCCCCCCTAGCCCCCCTACCCTGACGGGAAGGCAAAGCCTACAAAAGGGGGGGACAAGAGAATTGATTTGTAAGCTCTCTTGAGATGGAAAACTTATATTCAAAGTCCCCTTTTTTCTAGCGTAGCGGTGCGTTAGCACGGGGATTTAGGGGGATCAGTCCGGGATTACACCATCATGAGGTCTAGCGCTTTTTCATCTCTGACTTTGGCTTCTGGTGGGTTGAGGTAGAAATCAGAGAGGAGGGAGAAGAGTTCTCGATCGGGGGAATCGTTAGGAACTACACCTTCAGGCATGGCCAAGATTTGATCGGCGATATTTAGGTAATAATCACAAACATAATTTAGAGAAGGATCGGTTTCTGCCATCTCAAATAAGGTTTTGCCCTTCACACGAGAAACTCGGATATCTTCAATTAGGGGCAACACTTCCAATACAGGCATAGGTACAGCTTCAATGTATTTATCGATCAGATCCCGCTTAGAAGTACGGTTGCCGATCAATCCAGCCAGACGAAGAGGGTGAGTTCTCGCTTTTTCCCGTACCGAAGCCGCAATTCGGTTAGCCGCAAACAGAGCATCAAAACCATTGTCAGTCACGATCATGCAGTAATCAGAATAATTGAGAGGCGCTGCAAAACCACCACAGACCACATCTCCCAACACATCAAATAAAATGATGTCGTACTCATCAAAAGCATTTAGTTCCTTGAGGAGTTTCACCGTTTCCCCCACCACGTAGCCCCCACAACCCGCCCCGGCAGGAGGCCCCCCTGCTTCCACACAATCCACACCGCCGTAGCCCTTGTAGATCACATCCTCAGCCCAGACATTTTCGTAGTGGTAGTCTTTTTCTTGCAGAGTATCAATGATCGTGGGAATCAAAAATCCGGTCAGGGTAAAGGTGCTGTCATGTTTCGGGTCGCAACCGATCTGGAGGACTTTCTTACCCCGCTTGGCGAGGGCAACGGATATGTTGCAGCTTGTAGTAGATTTGCCGATACCGCCCTTTCCATAAACTGAAATTTTCACGATCGTATCTCCTAGCAAAGTTCATTTAATTTTTTATCTCTTGGTTGCATTATTGTCTAACCTCCCCAGAAAGGAAAGAGCCAGAAAAAATGGATAGAGTTGATAAATTGTGTAACAGCTTTCTAAAACTTGCCACAACTCTCTAAAAACCTCTCAAAGTTTACCAGCTTTATTTAAGACTATTAAACAAGTTTTATGTAATTGTTTTATTTAAATAGTTACAATACACAAAAAAAACATATAAAAAATAATTGGAAACTTCCAAAATAGTCAACTTAGCCCATAAGCCTAGCCTAGATAGGAGTCTAGAGAGCGATCGCTTCTCTATTTCCGCTAGACATGAGAGTATTATAGATAAAAATCTATGACTGTCATAGTTTTGACTAGGGGATAAACTACTAGTTCCGTCCTAAAAATAAAGGAAGAAAATAGAATTAAGATTCTCTGTAAATAATCATTAAAATTTGCAGATGTGTTACAAATTAAAAACTTACCTTGAGGTTTCAGGGAAACTATTAACTATTAGTCTGTAATCAACTTGTAATTAGTTAGCCAAATCTTTATAGCCTAAGCAACCTAAGTTGAGGAGCGAAAAATGAAAATTCTAGTCCTAAGTTGGGAATTTCCCCCCCGGATCGTGGGAGGCATTGCTCGCCATGCAGGGGAACTGTACCCAGAATTAGTCAACTTAGGGCATGAAATTCACCTGATTACCGTGGAGTATGGAGAATGTCCCCATTACGAAATAGTTGATGGCATTCATGTCCATCGAGTTGTGGTATCTCCTCATAACGATTTTTTTAATTGGATTGTTAATCTCAACGAAAGTATGGGTCAGCATGGGGGCAAGCTCTTGGCAGAAGAAGGGGATTTTGATCTCATCCATGCCCATGATTGGCTGGTGGGGGATGCAGCGATCGCCCTCAAGCACAATTTCAAGACTCCCCTAGTTGCCACTATCCACGCCACGGAATTTGGGCGCCACAACGGCATCCATACCTCCATCCAGCAATACATCAGTGGTAAGGAACGTACTCTTGTCCACGAAGCATGGCGAGTGATTGTTTGTACTCAGTACATGCGCCGAGAAGTTAATCAAGTCCTCACCATTCCCTGGGATAAAATAGATGTGATTTTTAATGGGATTCGGGCAGAAAAGAAAATCCCTGATGTTGATTTTGATTTCTGGGGCTTCCGCCGTAAATTTGCCCATGATAACGAGAAGATTGTCTACTACGTTGGTCGGATGACCTATGAAAAAGGTGTGACTGTCCTCCTCAGTGCC
>ENA-OBLH01000048-OBLH01000048.1-metagenomes-genome-assembly--contig:-NODE-48-length-42105-cov-4.97508_pt1 | contig 42105 bp, 42 predicted proteins | sample MGYA00153382_OBLH01 | MGnify analysis MGYA00153382
GAGCGCTACGTTCGGGACGTAGAGGCCGGAGGTTCGAATCCTCTCACCCCGACCACAGCCCCTCCCATATTTTTGGTTCGCTAAGCGCTTCTTAGCGGTATAAGCTTTCTCGTGGAAGCGACGTTCTATATGGGCTTACGTAGCATTTTGTGCATTTATCGACTTTTCACATAAACGTAGGTTATGCCCAAGTTTTTTGGGCGTTTCCACCATAAAGCTGATTGCCAATTGTGGGATTACAGCCAACGTCCACGACGGGCGCGCAGAAACTGACGAATAGGCGCAAGCGCGCGGCACGCGCTGCTGTTGAGCGCCCGTTTCTGCCTATCAAGCGGCTGTGGGGGTACGCCACAGCCCGCTGCCGCGGCAGGATGAGCTTGTTTGTCGAATTTGAGCCGAAAGCTGGGCGCTTAAACGTGATCCTGACTGACAGGCGGGTCAACACTAACTTCGTCGCCTCCATGGACAATTTGCTCAGCACTGCTTAAAAAGTGCGCTGTTTGCACATCGCACCCGGATCGCAGCGCAGCACAGCGTTCACCTCTGGCTTTGTGCGGCGGCGCACAGACGATCTACCGCGAGCAGCCTAGGATGACGTTTCTGTTTCGTTGTAGCCCTCGCAACGCAGACGTACTCAGGAGAAATTTCATGGATGAATATCGCCACCACGTGTCCGGTTTTTTTGCCAACCGCGCCGGTGCCGACAGTGCCCTTGACCAGCTGGTTTCACTCGGATTGCCTCGAGATAGATTGCGCCTGTTTGACACGGAATCGACAGCGCGCCCCAAGGTGCCTCACGCGGGCAGCGACGAAGTGCTCAATGACATGGTCATTAACGGTGCCATCGGGACAGTGGTAGGCACTGGTGTTGGTGCGCTCGCTCAAATCGCGCTGGTGGCCACCAGCCTGAGCCTATTCGTCGCGAGCCCGCTCATTGCGCCGCTAGCGATGCTTGGCTGGGGCGCTAGCCTGGGCGGATTAATCGGTGCGGCGACGGGTGCTGGTACCAAACAAGGCAGTTTTGTAGCGCTGGTCAGCGATGCAATCACGAGCGGCCAGGTCGTTCTGGTGGCAGAAACGCTGACCACACAGGAAACCGAAATCGCGCGCGAAGTCATTCAGGCTGCGGTCAGTAATTTCAAGGACAAAGACCATCGGCTCGGCACTACTGAGACGTCCTCGGCACCGGTGTCGATCCGTTCTAGCGACTGATACAGCACGAACGAACGGCGAACTAATGACGTCGAATTGATGCAACACCGTATCGGGCCAGGTCGCCAGCCACGGCTCCGAAGCAGCACATGGTGGACCGTCGACATCAGCCGCGTCGAGCCTTCGTTGTAGTCGCGCAGACCGGGCTTTCGTTACGTTTATCGGTAGCATTTAGCTACGACCATCCGCCGACCAGACACGTCTATGAACCAAGCCTCGATCAGCGCAGCCGCAGATCTAATCTGGACAAACTTTCGCAACGGCACTCAGCTCAACGCGCTTCCCGAATCCTGCCGACCGACCAGTCGTGAGGAGGGCTACGCGGTGCAAGCCGAAGTTGCCCGGTTGTCAGGTCAAACCAGCATTGGCTGGAAGATCGCGGCAACGAGTGTCGCGGGACAGAAGCACATTAATGTTGATGGGCCGCTGGCTGGGCGGTTGCTGACTGATCGCGTGTTTGCTGCGGGCACTGAGGCCGCGAACTCGATTGATCTTGGGTGCAACTTGCTGCGCGTGGTGGAGGCGGAGTTTGCGTTTCTTTTGAACCGCTCGTTGCCTCCGCGCGACGCGGCAGACGGTGCGTACACCGTGGCTCAGGTGATGTCGACGGTTGACACCTTACATCTCGCCATAGAAATTCCGGACTCTCGTTTGACTGATTTCATCCACGTCGGCGCGCCTTCTCTGATTGCAGACTTGGCTTGCGCTTCGTGGTGGATTGTGGGCGATGCCGTGTCTGCGGATTGGCGCAGCATTGATTTGGCTGCGCATCGCGTGACTGCTTATAAGGACGGCGGTGTAGCGGCGGAAGGCATCGGTAGCAACGTGCTTGGCGATCCGCGAATTGCGCTTGCTTGGCTTGCCAATGAATTGTGCGTGTATGGTGATGGTTTATTGGCCGGGGATTACGTGACGACGGGGACGTGCGTGGTACCCGTGCCTTGCGCGCCGGGGAATGCGTTTGTGATGGACTTTGGGGTGCTGGGGACGCTTGCTGCCGAGTTTCCGTGATACCCGATTTGCGCTTCGCATCGAAGGGCTACGAATTCATAGGCTCAACTACTTCTTCGCCGCTGCGTCGTCGCGCATTTTCTTTAGTTGCGCCAGCCACGTGGTCCAGTCTGTCGGGCCGGTTTCGAAGCGCTTTTTCATGTTGGCGAGGACGTTGCCCCAGGCGCGGTAGAAGTAGGTGTACGTCTTGTCCCATTCGCCACCGTTACCCCAGCCGACATGGTGCAGCGTGACCAGGGTGCGCTTGTCGTCGACTGCTGCAAAGCGCACGATGACGACGGTGCGTTGTGCACGGGCTTCAAGCAGATGCGGCGGTGCGTTCCAGTCGAATGTGATCATTTGTTTCGGCTGCACGGCAAGAAAGCGCATGTCGTCCGCGCCCTTCATGCCTGGCTCGGCGAGCGGGTTGATGTAGATATGAAATGCACCGCCAGCGCGCGCGTCAATGACGGCGTCCGGCGCGAAAAAACTGGTGATGCCGTCGCGCGTCGTCCATGCAGCCCAAGCGGCGTCAAGTCCGGCGGGGACGATGATTTCTTTGTCGATGGCGCGCTCAGCGGCGTGTACCGCAGGGCCTACGAACGCGATTGACAACAACGCTGCAACGCCGGTGCGCGCGATCGAAGAGAGGGTGGCTTTCATGAGTCTCCAGAACTCAGTTTGTAAGGCGACCAAGCTTAGCGCAAAAGCGGCGACGAATGATCCGCGAGACGCTACGCTCATTCGACGAAAACGATGCAATTGCGACCTAAATCTTTAGCCCGATACAGACGACGATCTGCCAACGCCATGAGCTGTTCGGACGTTCGCTCAAGCGGCGACGACTGATCGGCGCATGCCACACCACGACTCACGGTGAGCGTCACCTGCGGCGTGATACTCGTACACGTTTCTTGTTGCACGCGTTGACGAACCTTCTCGGCGACGATGTGCGCGCTAGGCCATAAACACCGTCCTTTCTTCTTCAAGAAACCAAAGGGTAGCGCTTCGCTTCTTTTCATCCCTCCCAATACCCAAGTGCCACTGTACGTGGTTTAACTCAGCGAACAGCCAAACTCGATAATTGCGCTTTATCGCTGCTAAGCCCAATATGAGCGGTCATTTCACGTAAAAGCTGTTAGCCGAATTGATCGCACCGATGTGCAAATCACGCGTGGATTTAAACTCATGCGGCACACTCAACATTCACGACAATGACGTCTGTTTTGGAGTCATCCTGATGAAACTTTTATTGACCCTCGCTCTTGTCATCATCGCGTGCCTATCCGTCGGTTGCGCGGGCGTTAGCGCGCTGAAACCGGGCGGCACGCAGGCAGAAGTACGGATAGCGTGGGGCGCGCCAACGGTGGTGAAAAAGACGCCCACTGGCGAGCGCTGGACCTACAGCACCGCGCCCGAAGGAAACCGCGTGTTCTTGCTTGAGTTTGATAACAGTGGACGGCCGCTGAGCCAAGTGCAGGGGCTCACGCTGGAACGCGTCAGCCAAATCAAAAATGGCTTAGCGCAGGCCGAGGTTGAAGCGCTGATTGGGCCGTCGTATTACTCCGTCCGTTATCCGTTCAAACAGGAGGAACTGGTGCATATTTACCGGTTTCAGAATGGGCCTTTTGCGGCGTGCTTTTACGTCGGCTATGACGCAGCCGCGGTCGTCACCAGCACCGGCATGGGCGACGAAAATCGTGAACGAGGACGCTTCGGTTTGATGCGCCCGTGCTGAAAGATTTAATGAAACGCCGTCAATTTTGCCAACGAGCGCGATCTGCGCGAAAATAGAGGGTTACCGCTGTTTCGCACCACTATGAGCCTGCCCCGTCACCATCTTGAACTGTTGTCCCCCGCCCGCGACGCCGAAATCGGGCGTGAGGCGGTGTTGCACGGCGCGGACGCGGTCTACATCGGCGGCCCGTCGTTCGGAGCGCGTAGCAAGGCGGAAAACAGCGTTGCCGACATAGCGGGACTGGTGAGCTTTGCACATCGTTACGGTTCGCGCATTTTTGTGACCGTGAACACGATCCTGCACGACAACGAGCTGGAGCCTGCGCGCAAATACATTCATGAGTTGTACGACGCAGGCGTCGATGCACTGATCGTGCAGGACATGGGCATTCTGGAGCTGGACATTCCGCCGATTGCGCTGCATGCGTCGACGCAATGCGACATCCGCACGTTGGCAAAGGCGACGTTTCTCGGCGATGCAGGTTTTTCGCAATTGGTGCTAGCACGCGAACTCACTCTACAGCAAATCGCGCAGATGCGCGCCGCGGTGAACCCCGAGGTACCGCTTGAGTTTTTTGTGCACGGCGCGCTGTGCGTGGCCTTCTCCGGCAACTGCTACATCAGCGAGGCGCACACCGGTCGTAGCGCCAATCGCGGATCGTGTTCACAGGAATGCCGACTGCCCTACACGCTGCAAGACAACAAGGGCGGCGTGGTGGCGTTCGACAAGCATTTACTGTCAATGAAAGACAACGACCAGAGCGCAAATATGCGCGCGCTGATCGACGCGGGCATCCGCAGCTTCAAGGTGGAGGGGCGCTACAAGGATATGGGTTACGTGAAAAACGTAACCGCGCATTACCGCATGTCGCTTGACGAAATTCTCAACGAACGCCCTGAACTCGCGGCGGCTTCGCACGGGCAATGTACGTATACATTCACGCCCGACACCGACAAAACGTTCAACCGCAGCAGCACCGATTATTTCGTCAACGAACGCAAGACCGACATCGGGGCGTTCGACGCGCCAGCGCATGTGGGGTCGAAGATTGGCACAGTCACTCGCGTCGGGGCGGGTTGGTTTGAGATTGACAGCGCGCACACGCTAGCCAACGGCGACGGCTTGACCTGGATGCACAAACGCGAAGTCAAAGGCACGCAAGCCGATGTGGTCAAGCGCATCGGTAACGCCTGGCGAGTCACGCCTCAGGCAACGGCCGACCTCACCGGCTTGATCGTTGGCACAGAAATCAGCCGCAACCGCGATCACGTGTGGGAGCAAACGCTTGCGAAAAAATCGTCCGACCGACGCATCAACGTCTCGATCACTTTCGCCGACACAGCGACCGGGCTTGTTTTGACTCTACGGGACGAACACGGTGCCAGCGCGACCGCCGCCCTCGACTACGCAAAAGACGCAGCGCAAAACCCCGCCCGCGCAGAAGAAAGTCTCAAAGAGAATCTCGGCAAACTCGGCAACACGTCATTTGCCGTGAAAGACGTCACACTCGAATGGTCGCAACCGTGGTTCGTACCCGCCTCCGTAGCGAACGCACTGCGTCGCGAGGCCATCGAAAAACTCGAAATCGCACGTTTGGCAAATATGCCCAAGTGGACGCGCGCTGACGCCGCCGTTCCGCCAGCGCAATATCCCGAGGAACAGCTCACCTATCTTGCCAACGTATACAACCAAGCCTCACGCGATTTCTACGCGAAGCACGGCGTCAAGATGATCGCCGCCGCGTATGAAGCACACGTGGAGCCCAACGAGGTGCCGGTGATGGTTACCAAGCACTGCCTGCGATGGTCCTTCAACCTTTGTCCGAAGCAGGCGAAAGGCGTGCAGGGCGTGCAGGGTCAGGTGCGCGCTGAACCGATGGTGCTCGTCAGCGGCAATGACAAACTGACGCTCAGGTTCGACTGCAAACCCTGCGAGATGCACGTCATGGGCAAGATGCGACCAAACATTTTGCGCTCGCCACCGCCGTCGCTGGTGTCCTCAAGCTCAGGCCCGACCGCGATCAAGTTCTACGCGAAACGACCGCTGGAAGCCGCAGCAACGTAGGTACTTGTAGCCCGGATAAAGCGAAGCGTAATCCGGGAATCCATTACGTCGACTTTCGATTCATTCCCATCCGACAAGCGAGATCAAACGCGTTCTTCATCGCACCAACGTTCGCCACTCCCCGCCCTGCGATGTCATACGCCGTGCCGTGCGCTGGCGTGGTGACAGGAATCGGCAAGCCACCCTGCACCGTGACGCCGCGCTCGAAACCCATGAGCTTCATGGCGATCTGGCCCTGATCGTGATACATGGTGACGATGCCATCGTACTGACCATTTTTGGCGCGCACAAATATAGTGTCGGCCGGAAACGGGCCCTCGACTACGATGCCACGCGACCGTGCAAGTGCGACGCCCGGTTCGATGATGTCAATCTCTTCGCTGCCGTAATTTCCATTGTCACCATTGTGTGGATTGAGACCACAAACACCTACGCGTGGGTCGGTTTTTCCGGATGCTTTTAGCGACGCCGTGATGAGTTGTGCCGCATCCGCCACGCCCTCTTTCGTGAGCAGCGCGCTCACGTCCTTGAGCGCGACGTGGGACGTCACACGCGATGTCCACAACGTGTCGAGTACGTTGAGCTCGCCGGTATAGGTGTGGCATCCAAGCAGGTCTTCGAACCAGCGCAATTCGTCGGCCTGATGCATTCCGCCCGCGCGCAGAGCACCTTTATTGAGTGGCGCAAAACAAAGCGCGTCGGTCTTGCCATCGCGAGTGAGCTGCGCGCCGAGCGTGAGCATGTCGAGCATGAATTTTCCGTTGGCAGATTCCGCTTTGCCGCGCGCAAACTCAGGCGCGTTGATACCTGTCCACTCAATGCAAACGGGTTTCGCGAAATCGCGCGTACCGACCTCGGTTTGATTGATAGTCGCAAGGTCAAGCGAGGTTCGTGTCGCACGTTCGGCATCAGCCATCGAGGCGTGATTGCCGATGATGAAGATGTTTGCCAGTTTCGCAACCTCGCCATCCGAGAGCAGTTTTGCAATGAGTTCCGGCCCGACGCCTGCCGGATCGCCGATGACGAGCGCTATGTTCGGCTTCATCAGTCGATCTTCACGCTGGCTTCGCGAATCAGTTTCCCGAAGCGCTCAAATTCGCCTCTATTTAGCGCGGCAAATTGCTCAACGTTCATGCCACCCGGTTCACCGCCAAGCCCACGCAGTTTGGCCTGCACATCGGGCAAACGCAGTATTTTGTTGGTCTCTTCAATCAGTCGGGCGACGACGTCCTTTGGCGTACCTGTGGTGACGAACAGTCCGTACCAAGTGCTCATTTCGAAACCCGGCACGCCTGCTTCTGCAAGCGTCGGCACGTCGGGCAATTCGGCGGCCCGCTTAGGTGTGGTCACAGCGAGCGCCTTGAGTTTTCCGGCTTTGATCTGACTCATCGCCGATGAGGTGGTGTCGAACATGATCTGCACGCTACCCGCAATCAAATCGAGATGCGCCTGACTGCTGCCTTTATAGGGCACATGCGTCATCTTCACGCCAGTGACTAACTTGAAGCCTTCGCCCGCAAGGTGCTGCGTGCTGCCGACGCCAGAGGACGCGTAAGTAAAGGTGTTCGGTTTTGCGTTCATCATCGCGATAAGTTCCTTGGTGTCTTTTGCACCGATCTGCTGGTTAACCACGAGCACGTTGGGCACCGTAACGATCAACGCAATGGGCGTCAAATCCTTGATCGGATCGAAGCTCAGTTTGATCAGGTGCGGCGCAATGGCCTGCCCGGTGTTGGTGGCGACCAGCAACGTGTGACCGTCAGGTGTGGCCTTGGCAGTCAGGTCGGCTGCGATGGTGTTGGACGCGCCGGGACGGTTCTCAACGACAAACGCTTCCTTGAACGCGGCACCGAATTTCTCAGCGAGCATGCGCGCGATGATGTCGGTGCCGCCGCCAGCGGACGCGCCGACCATGAGCCGGACGGGTTTGACGGGATAGGCCGTTTGCGCCGAGGCTTTCAGCGGAATTGCAGCAAGCAGCGAGCTCGCTGCTAGGGTAGTCAACAGGGTGATGCGTCGCATAATTTCTCCTTAGTACCCGTGTATGCGGGCAACATTTGAAGGCTAACACTCGCGACGAGTATGGATGCTCATACGGTTTCGATCAGTGTTGACGCACTTCAACAACACTCTGAAAACTAATGCGTATTAACGCTCTGCCCTGGGGTACATTTCAGCAAGCGGTTGCGGCATGCCAATCGCGTAACCCTTCACGTAGTCCACACCCAGCAGCAGTACCTGTGCGCGCAATTCATCTGTCGCGACGAACTCCGCCACCGTTTTGACTTTAAGCATTTTTGCCACTCGCACAATTGATTGCACGATCTCGATATCGATTTTATTTTCGCTTAGCGCTGTGACGAATGTGCCATCGATCTTTATCTCGTCAACCTGATAGCGTTTGAGATAACAGTAGGTCGCGAACCCGGTGCCGAAGTCGTCAATCGACACCCGGAAGCCTTCGGCACGCAGCTCTTGCACAATGGTGCGTGATCGTTCGACGTCGTCAATCGCGTTTGACTCAGTGATCTCAAAACAAAACTTTGCAGTCGCGATATTGTGCTCACGCGTGAGCTGTCGAATGAACGGCCAAACTCAGGATCGGAGAGCGTGGCTGACGCCAGATTGATCGCACATTTTCGCGTCAACGCAAGCGCATCGGGGCGTCGTTTGAACCAGTCAAACACAGCAGTGATGACCTGATGATCAAGTTGCGTGGCGAGCCCCGCCTGATTGGCAATCTCCAAAAAATCCATTGGCAAGATGAGCTTTCCCTTGTCATCTCGCAGGCGACACAGCACCTCCAGATCAAGCTCATGCGCAGCATTGTTCCCACGCGATGGATGAATAGCCTGAGCGAAAAGTTCGATCTGATTGTTCAAAATCCAGCCGCGAATCTGCTCGTTGCGCTGCGTTTGTTGCTGCAACATTTCTTGTAGTTCACGACTGAAATTATGGACAGCAACAACGTTTTTATCTACTGATTGTTTTCGGCCAGAAAGTGTGGCGAGCGTTGCCATCACCAACAGCGAATTTGGCTGATCACCGGGATGCAAACGCAGCACGCGCGTGGTGCCGTGCAACGAGATCTCTTGCCCAACATCGTCATACGCTTCAAAGTGATTGAATGCACGCCGCAGCTCTGCAATATTGGCGAGCGACTGTGCAGTATCGGGGAACGCGAGCACGTAACGCGCGGAGTCGGCACACGCCGTGAGCACCGCGCCGAAAGTACGCATGTGTTGCGCGATGAATTGGCGGATCGTGATCAGACGAACCGGGCCAAGCATTGCACCGAGCCGCTGGTTGCCACCGAAGAACACACCGACGACCAACCACGTGATTGATCTCGCGAGAGGCCAGCCAGTTGCTTAAACCCAGTTCGTTAGCGAGGCCAGTGAGTGCATCGCGACTCGATTGATCCTGCAAGCGACGCATCGCTTCGGCCCGATCACTCGACACAGCCTGCAACAACTGCGCGAGCAAACTGCTGACAAAGATCAGGATGATGGTCTCGAAAACAGTGATCGGCACTTTGGTTCCTGCCGCTACGCCGCCGAACGATAGTCCGTTGGCATCAAACGAAAGCGCCACGCCCAGCACCAGGCCAGACACCGCGAGCGTGAGGTAAGTTGCAAGCGCATTTCTGCGCATCGCGCAAAACGCGGCGGTGGGAATGTAGGCGAGCGATAACGGAGACACGAACTCCTCGTGCCCCGAAGCGCGCAGCAGCAGCATGACGCCGGTCAGCGCGAACACCACGATGACCGAGAGCGAATCCACCTTTTCACGTGCGAAGTGTGCGATTGATGCGCGGTCAGCTCGCGGTGGAAAAGGCACTTGATTCGCGTCATGCGGATTCACCAAGCCAAGCTAGCGTCAACGGCGCAAACAGCAATAAGCCAACTGCCTGAATGACCCAATAGGCGACCCATCTGCGCGCCCCGTCTATCCAGACAAATCCTAGCCAAGTTGCGACATTGCTGAAACGTTGTGATTGGCGACACAAAACTTACACGAACGACCGTGAGTCATTTGTGACTATGATCGTATGCGCGCGCAATGAAAAAGTATTTATTCAGTAGCCTGTACTGATCGTGGGGGTGAGGCTGCGAGCGAAAAGTGCTTTCTAATAAAAAATACTGTATAAATAATCAGTATGAACACGTTGCTTTACGCACACCTCACCGACAACAACCCCATGTTGCGTGACCACGTGCGGCTAGGCGCGGAAACGTCCCCTGCTTACGATACTTCACGCGCCTTGTCTGAGATTAGTGGTGTGCCCAGCAGTTTCGCCGTGCTGGATGCTTTTCTGCCTTGGCGAGGCTGGCCAGTCGCAGCGATGACCGAGATCATGACTGACACGGTGGGTTGCGGTGAACTCTCGCTTTTGCTGCCTGCAATGGCGCGTTTGACTCAGGAAAAACGTCCAATCGTGTGTATCGGTGCGCCGCACGCTTTGTTCTCTCCGGCGCTCGCTCAGGTCGGCATTGATCCGACGTATGTGACACAAATAAATTCCTCCTCGACACTTAAACACAACAAAGAAAACCTATGGTCAGCAGAACAAGCGTTGAAAACTGGGCTCCCCGGCATAGTGGTGTTGTGGAGTCCTATTCACGGTCATTTCCCTCCCGAGACGCTGCGGCGCTTGCACCTAGCGGCCCTCGGGAGCGAGACGATTCTGATTCACTTTCGCGGCGCATCTTCTATGTCGCAGCCCTCACCTGCTTGGTTACGCTTTGGTTATGCTGCGGATGATGCCCACATTCGCCTGCAAGTCCTTAAGTGCCGTGGACGGCTACTCACGCGGCCACTGATCACGCTGGATCGGGCGTCAGTACAGGCCCGACTGTACGGGCATTTTCAGGCGACGAACACGCTAAATAACGCCATCACAAACGGACTGACTGCGGTTCATAGTGCTCCAAGTGCGACTACGGCGAACCTTACAGAGGTGCATCAAAATCATGAGGTTAGTTACAAAGACAGAAAAGTTCTCCCGCATACCAAGCAACTTGCGGCGCCGTCAATCCAATCAACATCACACTGATGCCGCACAGAGGCTCACGTGTGGCTTGCAATTTACATCCCAGCTTTGCCTCTTCAGGCTTTTTCGCGTGCGCTTGTCGAATCCGGTCCGGTCGCTATTTATGAGCGTGATGCAAAACGCAGCCGCATAGTCGCAAGCAACAAAAAGGCGGTTCAACTTGGTATCAAACGAGATTGCTCGCTGGCTGAGGCGAATGCTCTTTCCAACCACCTCATCGCCCTGCTGCGAGACCCGCTGCGCGAATTAGCTCGTCTACAAGACTTGGCTGCCGCAGTCAGTCACTTAACGCCCAACATACACATCAGCGAGTCGTTCGGACTGCTGCTTGATGTTTCAGCGTCACTGACTCTTTTTGGCGGTGCGCCGTTATTGCTCAATGAAGCCCTAGTCTCAGTCGACTTGCAGCAGCTTCGCGCGCATATTGTGATCGCACCCAGCGCGCGTGGGGCACGCTGGCTCGCGCGCGCGCATCGTGAGCTTGTCGTGGTTGATCGTCTTGACGAGTGGCTGGATGATTTGCCTCTTTTAGCCACAGATTTGTCACTCGAAATGATTGGCGAATTGCACGAGCTCAATCTGCACAATCTCGCTGCGGTCAGACGCCTGCCAACGGAGCAACTAGGTAAGCGCGTTGGGCCTGATCTGTCGCTCGCAATGGCACAAGCTTACGGCCATGCATCACAATCACTGCCATTCTGGAAACCGCTCATCCACTTCAGGGAACGCGTCGAATTTCTTGATCTCGCCCGCGAACAATCGCACTGGATGCCCGGCATAGCAGTTCTACTGCAGCAATTGCAAAACTTTCTCACTAAACGCGCCGCCGCCACAACTGCTGTCCAGTTCATATTTTTTCACGGCACTCAACAACAAACAAATTTACTACTGAACGCAGCACACAGCACTTACTCCGCCCCTCAGTGGCAGCGCCTGTTTGACGCGAAGCTTGAGCGCACTGCAATACCGCATGAGATTTCCAGCATCGACTTGTTGTGCGAATACATTGAACCTGTGCAGTTTGCTGAACTTGATTTTTTTGATCAAAGTCATGACAAAGCTATCCAGTGGCAATCGCTTGTTGCGTTGATCAAAACACGTGTCGGCAACCATTCAGTGCTGGAGTCGCCGCATCGCAATCACAATGCGCTGCCCGAATCGTCAGCAACATTACAAAGAGATTTCGCAACAGCACGTAACGCCGATCAGCTACGCCCAACTTGGTTAGTTGAGCCACCACGCAGACTTTACGGAGACACCCTGCGCAAACTCTTTGCATCGTTGCGTATTCAACATCCAGAACGCGTTCAGGAAAACTGGATAATGAATGCCAACGATCAACCGACCGAACGCGATTACTACATAGCCAAATCACCCGACCATTGCTTTTGGTGGATATTCCGCGAACGCGCTGCTGGTTTCTGGTTTTTGCACGGCATCTTCGCCTGACTGGTTCACGCACTCATGCTACCCGTCTATGCAGAGCTTTTTTGTCGCTCCAATTTCAGCTTTCAGCACGGCGCGTCGCATCCAAAAGAACTGGTCAGTGCAGCTTATGCGCTGGGCTATCGTGCCATCGCAATCACGGACGAATGCTCTCTGGCGGGCTCGGTACGCGCGCATACCTCTTACCGCGAACTGTTGTCTGAGAAAAAACTCACACGTGAAACAAGTAACTTCAAGCTCATTGTCGGCGCCTCCTTCAAATCGGAAAAAAACTCACTCATCCTGCTTGCGCAATCCAGATCAGGCTACGGTGATTTGTGTGAGCTTATTACCAAGTGTCGAAAAAATGTAGGCAAAGGAACCTATCGGCTTGATGCGCGCAACCTGACCAGCGTCAGAGATTGCTACGCGATTATCGTTCCGTCTTATGGCTGTGAGGAACTCATGGAGGCCACTGAAAAACTTGATCGCGCTATTGGTTTTACCCGGCTGCTGACTGCTTCTGATGCACAAAATTTTCAGCAGGCCGAGGTCATCGCCAGACAGTACAAACTTCCAATCGTGGCCTGCGGTGATGTCCTTGTTCATGACAAATCGCGCCAGTCGTTGCAGGACATACTCGCCGCAATTCATCACAAAACAACAGTTGATCAACTCGGCTCACTGGCTGAGCAAAATGCCGAAAGAGTTCTGAGACCGATCTCTGCGCTCAGGCATCTTTATCCATCTGAGCTACTCATGGCCAGCGTGCAGATTGCAGAAACCTGCAAATTCACGCTTGACGAACTTCGTTACGAATACCCGGAGGAAATTGTTCCGCCCGGTTACACAAGAGCGAGCTACCTTCATGAGCAAACATGGCTAGGCGCTAATCGCAGATACAACAGTCAGGTCCCAGAAAAGATTTCTGATCTGATCAAGAAAGAATTTGCCTTGATTGCCAAAAAGAAATACGAAGCGTATTTCCTGACGGTATACGACATTGTTCTCAAGGCCCGCGAGATGGGCATTCTGTGTCAGGGACGCGGATCGGCAGCCAATTCTGTGGTCTGCTATTGCCTCGGCATCACCGAACTGGATCCCGAAAAAATCAATGTACTGTTTGAGCGTTTTATGTCGATAGATCGCGACGAACCGCCAGACATTGACGTCGATTTCGAACACGAACGACGTGAAGAGATCATCCAGTACATCTATAGAAAATACGGTCGTGATCGCGCTGCGTTATGCGCCACTGTCTCCTGTTATCACACCAAGGGAGCGATTAGAGATGTCGGCAAAGCACTTGGCTTCTCATCGGATCAGGTTGATCGCATCAGCAAAAATCTGTCGTGGTGGGACAGGCGTGACGGACTGAATGATCGGCTGGTGGAAATGGGTTTTGATCCGGAAGTAACGCGTGTGAAGCAGTTGCTGCAATACACCGATGAGTTGATCGGTTTTCCGCGCCACCTATCGCAGCATCCGGGTGGATTTGTGATCGCGCAAGGACGTCTTGACCGACAGGTGCCTATCGAAGACGCCGCCATGCCAGATCGCACTGTCATTCAGTGGGATAAGGACGATATTGACGCTCTTGGCTTGATGAAGGTCGATGTGCTCGGGTTGGGCATGTTGTCCTGCCTGCGTCGTGCGTTGCAGCTGGTCGGCGCGCAACTGGGCAAGTCGTTCACGATGCACGAAATTCCTAAAGACGACAAAGCGGTTTATCAAATGCTCTGTCGTGGCGAAAGTACCGGTGTTTTTCAAGTCGAATCGCGCGCGCAGATGAACATGCTGCCACGGCTCAAGCCCATGGAATTTTTTGACCTTGTCGTGCAAATCGCGATTGTTCGCCCCGGGCCGATTCAAGGCGGTATGGTGCACCCATACTTGAAGCGCCGTCAGGGTATCGAAAAAGTTACCTATCCGTCGGAAGCTGTCAAAAGTGTGCTGGAGCGCACAAAAGGCATTCCCATCTTTCAGGAGCAAGTCATGGAGCTGTCAATGAAAGCGGCTGGGTTTACGCCGGGCGAAGCGGATAACTTGCGGCGCTCAATGGCCGCCTGGAAACGCACTGGCGGACTCGGTCATCTGAGAGACAAACTGATCAACGGCATGCTGGATCGCGGCTACACCAGCGAGTTCGCTGAATCCATTTACAAACAAATTGAAGGGTTTGGCAGCTATGGTTTCCCGGAGTCACATGCAGCAAGTTTTGCGCTGCTTGCCTATTACTCGGCCTGGATTAAATGCCATCATCCCGCTGCTTTCTGCTGCGCGCTACTCAACAGCCAGCCCATGGGGTTTTACTCGCCGTCGCAGCTGACTCAAGACGCTCGCAGCAATGGCGTCACGGTACTGCCAGTCAACATCAACCAAAGCGCAATCGATTGTGTACTCATTACTGAATCTGCAATACACGCAGATACACCCGACTTTACTCCGCTGCAAATGCGTCTGGGCTTTCGCATAGTCAAAGGACTGGGCGACGAAACCGCTTTGAGGATTGTTGAGGAAAGAAAGAAAGGTCGTTACCTCGATATACGTGACGTCGTCCAACGCACCAAGCTTGATGGCAAAGCCGTCAAAGCTCTTACTGATGCTGACGCGTTCAGATCACTCACAGGCAACCGTTTGCAGTCGAGATGGCATGCTGCCGCCACGCGAATGGCCGATCTGCCGCTCGCACCCAGCGCTGCAGAAGCAATCCCAGCTTCGCTCACACCATACACGCTCGGGCAAGAAGTTATCGCTGATTTCCGCAGCACCGGGCTCACCCTGCGTGCGCATCCGCTCAAGCTGCTGCGCAGATTGCTTAACGGCACCTATCGCGCTGAAGACCTGAAGCAAGTCTCTTCAGGACGCCACATACGCGTTGCTGGCCTCGTAACCTGCCGTCAACGTCCCGGAACTGCCAGCGGCGTCACCTTCGTCACGCTGGAAGACGAAACTGGAAACACGAACGTAATCGTGTGGCGTGACCTTGCAGAGAAAGAACGCCGCGCATTGATCGCATCGCGGCTCATGATCGTACACGGCAAGCTCGAACATCAGGGCCCAATCACCCATCTTGTTGCACTGCACATGGAAGACGCCTCGCACCTGCTGGCTGATCTGGCTGTGGTTTCCCACGACTTTCATTAGCCGTGGCCTTAGTAAGCAACCCTTAGCAGCAGAAACTGAAACAGGTTTTCCCGCACGCGCGGGTAAGCCCTGACGCATATGCTGGAACTCAGTTTCAAAATCAATTGTTAGCTCATCCACCGAGTCGCAATAAGGAGGCCTCATGTCAACCGTTGAAAATACCAAAGCCGAAGATTCCACAGTTAATCGTCGCAAGTTTTTGAAAGCCGCCACCATCGTCGGTGGCACCGTCGTCGGTGCTGCCCCGATGGTCAGCGTCGCGCAAACCCCAATTTCCTTCCGCTGGCAATCTACCTGGCCAGCGAAAGATATCTTTCATGAGTACGCGCTCGACTACGCCAAAAAAGTGAACGACATGTCGGGAGGACGCCTGAAAATCGAGGTGCTACCTTCAGGCGCTGTCGTTAAGGCGTTTGATCTGATCGATGCGGTTTCCAAAGGTACGCTCGATGGTGGTCACGGTGTACTCGCTTATTGGTACGGCAAAAATTCCGCGATGGCGCTGTGGGGCTCCGGCCCGGCGTTTGGCATGGACGCCAACATGGTGTTGGCGTGGCACGAGTACGGCGGCGGCAAGGCTCTACTGGAGGAAATCTACAAAAGCCTGAATCTCGACGTCGTGTCGTTCCCGTATGGCCCAATGCCCACCCAGCCGCTCGGCTGGTTCAAAAAGCCAGTCACCAAAGTCGAAGATTTCAAGGGCCTTAAATTCCGCACTGTAGGACTTTCGATCGACATGTTTACCGCTCTGGGTGCAGCAGTCAACGCGCTGCCCGGTGGCGAAATTGTTGCCGCTATGGATCGTGGACTGCTCGATGCGGCTGAATTCAACAATGCAACGTCGGACAAGCTGCTGGGCTTCCCGGATGTGTCCAAGGTCTGCATGCTGCAGTCGTTCCATCAGAGCGGGGAGCAATTCGAAATTCTCTTCAACAAGACCAAATACAACGCGCTAGCCCCTGACCTGAAGGCAGTAATCGCGAACGCCGTACAGGCCTCATCGGCCGAGATGAGCTGGAAGGCCATTGACCGCTACTCGCAGGACTACATCGAACTGCAAAAGGGTGGCACCAAGTTCTACAAAACCCCGGACGCGATCCTGCAGGCACAGCTCAAGGCTTGGGACGAAATCACTAAAAAGAAATCGGCAGAGAACCCGATGTTTAAAAGAGTGCTCGAATCTATGGAGAAATTCGCGTTGCGCGCCTGTCGCTGGCAGAACGACACTAACGTCGATTTCAAAATGGCCTTCCGTCACGCAACGACCAAAAAAGCGTAGTCAACAGTAAACAGTAACGCCCCCGCAGCGGCACACGCCCTCGGGGGCTTTTTTACGCCACGTGGCTTACGTCGTTCTCGCAGCGTCTGCACACAGGAAAAAATTATGCATGTTCAAGGGTTTCTTTTTTGGATTGACAACTTCAGCACTTGGTGCGGCAAGGCGTTCGCATGGATGATTGGGGTGTTGATGCTGGTGGTAGTAGTCGAGGTATTCAAGCGTTATCTGCTGAACGACCCTTCGGCATGGTTTCTCGACATGACCACCATGATCTACGGCGCGACCTTCATGATGTGCGGTGCCTACACGTTGGCGCAAAACGCGCATGTACGCGGTGACTTTTTGTACGGTTCATTCAAGCCGCGCACTCAGGCCGCACTTGACCTTGCTCTCTACATCCTTTTCTTTCTGCCCGGCATTGCAGCACTCTGCTATGCCGGTTGGGATTTCGCCGAAACCTCATGGAAGATCCGCGAGCATTCAAGCATTACCGCCGACGGCCCGCCGATCTATCACTTCAAGACGTTTATTCCAATTGCCGGTGCGCTGGTGATGCTGCAGGGCGTTGCAGAAATTGTCCGATGCGTGGTTTGTCTGAGAACAGGACAGTGGCCGCAACGACTCAAGGACGCCGCTGAAATCGACGTTGTCGAACAGCAGCTATCCGGTAGCACTCACGTCGATGCAGAGGTGCGCAATCGTGCCATCGAGCAAGCACATGCGATTGAAGAGGCCGCGCATATGCGCGCCTCGACTGGTCAGCCGACTGTGAAGGATTCAAAATGAGCGATCCAGCACTCGGAATTGTGATGCTCAGCCTGATCATCGTGGTGATCATGCTCGGTTTCCCAACGGCGTTCACGCTGATGGGATTGGGCATGTTTTTCGGTTTCGCGGCGTTTTACGATCCGTCACAAAGCTGGACACAGAATCGCATATTTGACCTCATGGTGCAACGCACGTACGGCGCCATGACCAACGACACGTTGCTATCCATACCACTATTTGTGCTGATGGGTTACGTCATGGAACGAGGGGCGCTCGTCGACAAAATGTTCTACGCGGTGCAGCTGGCGTTTCGTGGATTGCCTGCGTCGCTCGCCGTGGCGACACTGATCATCTGCACGTTCTGGGGTATTGCCAGCGGCTTGGTCGGCGCTGTCGTTGTACTCATGGGCGTAATTGCCTTCAATCCGATGCTCAAGGCAGGCTACGACACGCGTCTGGCCGCTGGCGTAATTACGGCGGGTGGAACGCTTGGCATCCTGATTCCGCCGTCCGTAATGATCATTGTCTACGCGGCCATTGCTGGGCAATCCGTCGTCAAGCTTTATGCAGCCGCCATTTTTCCCGGCTTCTTTCTGGCATTCCTGTATCTCGTCTACGTGATCGGCTGGGCGCTAATTAATCCGAAGATAGCACCCAAGCTGCCAGAGTCCGCGACTCGTGCGCCGATACCCGACTGGGTGCCGCAGATGCAGGCCGCCTACTCGCCAAATATGGGCCTAACTATGCTTTCGGCGCTGGTTCGACCGGGTGCGGCACTGAAGCTGGCAGTCGATGGCAAGCCATTCACTTACTGGCTGCTGGTGAAGAACGCTTTTGCGGCAGTGTTTCCGCTACTGATGGCTGTGGTCACAATGGGTGGCCTTTGGTGGTACGTTGTGATCCATCAGCAAGCGGATGCACCAGATACCAAGGCGGTAGCGGCTGTGGTCAAAGCGCAAAACGCAACGTCAGCCACAGCTGTCGGCAATGAACTGGGCGCGCCTCCGGGCGCCTTGGCAACCGAAGAAAAGGTGCAGGAGTTAGGTGGTAGCAATGGCGACTCAACCGCAACGGAATCGAAATCTACAGACGGCTTGCAGTCAATGGGCACGCCAGAGTTCAGTGATGCGCGCGGCGCGGCGCCCTCTGCTAGTGGGCCGCCCGAAGGTTTCTATCTGTATTTCTGGTTGGCGGTGGCCGCAGTAGCGTTGGTCGTAGGCTATTACTACTCGATCCTGAAAGCAGAGCAATTCGTCATCCTCAAACTACTGATTGAGTCAGTGATGCCTTTGGCGTTGCTCACGGTATTGGTGTTGGCAGTCATCCTGCTCGGCATCTGTACAGCGACCGAGTCAGCCGGCATCGGCGCCGCAGGAGCATTCTTGCTGGCGTTGCAATCAGGCTCGTTGAATCTTGATCGGACTCGACAGTCCTTGTTTCTCACCGCGAAAACCACATCAATGGTTTGCTGGTTGTTTGTCGGCTCTGCGCTCTTCTCGGCCGTGTTCGCCATTTTGGGTGGGCAGCAGCTGGTTGAAAAGTGGGTGCTCGCATTGGACATGACACCACTGCAGTTCATGCTGCTTTCGCAAGCAATCATTTTCATTCTGGGATGGCCGCTGGAATGGACGGAAATCATCGTCATCTTCGTGCCGATTTTCCTGCCCATGCTCAAACACTTTGGCATCGATCCGATACTGTGGGGAACCCTGGTGTTCGTAAACCTGCAGGCTGCGTTCCTGTCGCCGCCGGTTGCAATGTCCGCGTTCTACCTCAAGGGCGTCGCGCCACCGCACGTAACACTAAACCAGATTTTTGCGGGAATGATGCCGTACATGTTCATCGTCATCCTCTGTATGGCGCTGATGTACATCTGGCCAGGCATGACGTTGTGGTTGCCGAACTACCTGTACGGAGGCGGTTGACGCCTCTGAATGCGAAACGGGCGAATGGCTCAGACGCGAAACGGCTAGCCCAACATGCCTTGATGTTTGATAAAGGCGACGATTTCATCGACGCCTTTGCCAACTTTTAGATTGGAAAACACGAACGGTTTCGTGCCACGCATTTTTCTGGCATCGTGCTCCATGACTTCGAGCGACGCACCGACGTACGGCGCGAGATCGATTTTGTTGATCACCAGCAGATCACTTTTCATGATGCCGGGACCGCCTTTGCGCGGAATTTTCTCACCGGCGGCCACGTCGATCACGTAGATCGTCAAGTCCGAAAGCTCGGGTGAAAACGTCGCCGCGAGATTGTCGCCGCCGCTTTCAACGAAGATCATGTCGAGGTTGGGATGGCGTTTGTTCAGGCGATCCACCGCTTCAAGATTGATCGACGCATCCTCGCGAATAGCCGTGTGCGGACATCCGCCCGTCTCAACTCCGATGATGCGATCCGCAGCGAGCGCGGCGTGATCAACGAGAAACTGCGCGTCTTCTTTGGTGTAGATGTCGTTGGTGACTACAGCGATATTGTGCGTACCTCGGAAGCGCTGGCAAAGCTCCAGCGTGAGCGCAGTTTTTCCAGAGCCGACCGGGCCCCCGATGCCGACGCGTAAAGGACCGTGAGAATTGGTTGAAGTCATGAGCGGAACAATCGTGAGTATTGGGTTTCGTGTTTCATCTGTGCAATGGCAAGCCATGGCGCTGCGCTTGACCAGTCGCTCTCATCGAGTACGAGATTGAGCGCTGCATCCACGGTTCGCGTCACCGCCTCACCCAATGCAAACAGCAATTTTTGCGCCGCTATCTGGCCCATCGGCAACGCCTTTGCTAGCACCATCACCTGATTTTCTGTAAAGCCAAACACGTATGCAGAGAGACCATCACGAACCGGGAGGCCGCTCGCCAACGCAGCAAGGCTCGCAGCCACTGGCCCACACACGCGATCCATCGCGGCAAGTGCTGCGTGTTGAACGTCGGTGAGCGGCGCCACTTCACGACACCACGCAGCGTAGGAAAAGCCCACCTGCACAGTCTCGGCACGCGGTTCAGCCGATTCGCGAGAAGCAATGAATTCGGCGTTCAACCTCGCAACGTCGGAGGCATCTTCGCGTTGCCATGCTGCGAAGCATGTGGCGTAAACCGGCGCTTCAAAGCGCGCAATTACGAGTGCGAGATGATCCTCAATCCAGCGCCGTGCGGCGTGCGTATCCGCGACATCACCCGATTCAATCGCCCACTCGAGTCCCTGCGAATAGCTGTACGCGCCAACTGGTAATGCGGGTGAAGCCAACTGCAGCAGTCTTGGAAGCGCGGTCACCATCAGCGATCCTCGTTACCCGGTGCGTTTGACGTCGCGCGTGGCGATAAGCCATCGTGAATCTTGCCACCGTGGCCTTCATCGTCATGCGAGTGATGCACATGACTATGCCCGTAGGCGCCACTCTCTGGCTGAAAACCACGCTGCAACTCGGCAACCGTGCCGCCCAAACCTTCGACCATGGCGCGAAGCACATGGTCAGGCAGCATCAGCAAATGATCGTCCTCCACCTGCAACGGCACATGGCGATTTCCGACGTGATACGCGATGCGCGCAAGCTGCGTGAGGCTCACAGCTCGCACCTCATGCAGTGATTCATTCGCTGCGATGACTTCAACAATTCGACCATCTTGCAATGCGAGTTTGTCGCCATGCGACAGCATCGAACCCACCTTGAGCTGAATGCCGATTTCCTCCCCGCTCGCTAATGCGACGCGCACCCGAGAGCGTTCGCGCTGATCGAAGGTGAGTTCGACCGATTCGACGGCCTGAATGTCACGCGGAACTAAATGAGTCGCTATTTGCATTGATTTCTAGGATGCGCTATGCGCACCCATCCTTCAAAAGACAGCCCTGGGTGCGCGGAGCGCAACCTATGTTGAACGCAGCTCAAAACAAAAAATAGCGCTGCGCCATCGGCAAAACTTTCGCGGCTTCACAGGTCAGCAATTGCCCGTCTGCGCGCACCACGTACGTCTCAGCGTCAATCTCCATGTGCGGCATGTAGCCGTTCAAAACCATGTGTCTCTTGCGTACTTTGCGAATATTCTTCACAGGAGAAATCGTCTTTTCAAGACCATATTTTTTCGCGACACCGAGCTGAAAGGCAGCCTGCGAAATGAACGTGATCGAACTTGAATACGTCGCCTTGCCGAACGCGCCAAACATCGGACGTCCATGCACGGGTTGTGGCGTCGGGATGGACGCGTTGGCGTCGCCCATAAGTGCCCACGCGATCTGCCCACCCTTCAAAATCATCGATGGCTTGACGCCGAAAAACGCCGGACGCCACAACACGATGTCGGCCCATTTGCCTTCCTCGAGCGAGCCAACTTCATGCGATACGCCATTGGCAATCGCCGGGTTGATGGTGTATTTCGCGATGTAGCGCTTGACGCGGAAATTGTCGTTGCGGCTTTCAGAATCGACCGTCGCCGCTGATTTTTTCGCCGTCGCCTCGGGTGCGAGCCAACCACGCTGCACTTTCATCTTATGCGCCGTCTGCCAAGTACGCGTGATGACCTCGCCGACGCGGCCCATCGCCTGCGAGTCGGACGACATCATCGAAATCGCGCCGAGATCATGCAGGATGTCTTCTGCGGCAATCGTTTCGCGGCGGATGCGCGATTCAGCGAACGCGAGATCTTCCGCAATCGCCGGGTCGAGGTGATGGCACACCATGAGCATGTCGAGATGCTCGTCAATCGTGTTGACCGTGTACGGCATCGTCGGGTTGGTCGACGCTGGAAGAAAGTTGTCGGTACCGATTACTTTCAAAATGTCCGGCGCGTGACCGCCGCCAGCGCCTTCGGTGTGAAACGCGCAGAGGCCCCGACCCTTCGTTGCAGCTATCGTGTCTTCCACAAAACCCGATTCGTTCAACGTGTCCGAGTGAATCGACACCTGCACGTCGTACTTATCGGCAACGTTCAGGCAGTTGTTGATCGCAGCGGGTGTGGTGCCCCAATCTTCATGCAGCTTGAGACCAATCGCACCGGCTTCAATCTGCTCCGCAATGGGCTTCGGTTGACTGATATTGCCTTTGCCGAGGAAGCCAATGTTCATCGGAAACGCCTCGGCAGCACGCAACATTTCCCGCATGTGAAAAATGCCCGGCGTTACGGTGGTCGCACTCGTGCCCGCGGCTGGCCCGGTTCCGCCGCCGAGCATCGTGGTGACACCACTGGCGAGCGCCTCTTCGATTTGTTGCGGGCAAATGAAGTGAATGTGCGCATCAATACCCCCTGCGGTGACGATCATGCCTTCGCCGGCGATCACTTCCGTCGCGCCGCCTATTGGCACTGTCACGTTCGGTTGCACATCCGGATTGCCGCCCTTGCCGATCTTCCACACACGACCATTTTTGAGACCGATGTCGGCCTTGATGATGCCGAGCTTTGCGTCAATTATCAGCGCGTTGGTGATGATGGTGTCGGCGACTTTCGCTGCGGGCAATTGCGATTGCCCCATGCCGTCGCGAATGACTTTGCCGCCGCCGAATTTGACCTCTTCGCCGTAGGTCGTAAGGTCGCGTTCAACTTCAATGAACAGTTCAGTATCGGCCAGACGAAGACGATCACCCGTGGTCGGGCCGTACATTTCGGCATAGGCGCGACGTGAAAGAGTGGTCATTATTTCGTGCCTTTCACCGTGCGCTTCGTCTTGACAGATTTAACGCTTTTCGTGACAGGTTTTGCTTTGGGTGCAATAGCTTTTTTCGCGGCAAGCGACCCCATCACCAGCCCACGAAAACCAAACACAGTGCGGCTTCCGGCAAGATCAACCAGCTCTACAGTACGCGATTGACCGGGCTCAAATCGCACTGCCGTTCCTGCCGCGATATTGAGCCGCATGCCGCGCGAAGTTTTGCGGTCAAACTGCAACGCTTCGTTAGTCTCAAAAAAGTGGTAGTGTGCGCCGACCTGAATCGGACGGTCACCCGTGTTTGAAACCACGATCGTCTGCGTCTTGCGCTTCGCGTTGAGTTCGATGCGGCCATCGAGCGTGAGGACTTCACCGGGAATCATGTGTGCCTCACTGAATGGGGTTGTGAACTGTGACGAGTTTGGTTCCGTCGGGAAAAGTAGCCTCAACCTGAATGTCAGGAATCATTTCCGGCACGCCTTCCATCACGTCGGCACGCGAAAGGATCGTGGTGCCGAAACTCATGAGTTCAGCAACCGTGCGGCCATCACGCGCGCCTTCAAGCACGGCCGCGCTGATGAGCGCAATAGATTCTGGGTGATTGAGTTTCAAGCCACGCGCCTTGCGCCGCTCTGCCACGAGGCCCGCCGTGAAGATCAGTAGCTTGTCTTTTTCTCTGGGACTCAGATCCATGTCACAACCCTAAGTTAAGTGCTCCAGATGCGAGGCAAAATTGCCTCACGCGCAAACACCTGCAATCGTATCTTTTTCCACACGCCAATCAGCAAGTTGCGTACCGCTTCAGGTGCGGCACCCATGGCCTTGATGACGATGAGCTCCGCTTCGGGCGAGGATGCTGCTGCCAGCGGTGCTTCACCCAACTCGGCCCGCACTGCCGTGAGCACGTCCGCCGACACTACACCTGACTCGAAATCAGGCAACACGATCCACGCTGTCGCCGTGACCGGCAACCCGCGAAAGCCCAGTGGTGAAGTCATCAACGGATCGTTCCCGCTCAAGCACATCGATTCGCGCCACAACGGTGCGCCGCCGTCGGCACGCACCAAACGAATGCTCTGCCGAAACTCACCTGTGGCGAAGCGTTCACCTCGCGTCGTACGGCCCAGACAAAGCATTTCCCAGCCGAAAAAATGTGCCCTCGGTGCCAGCGTAATTTCCAGCGTTTGCTGCGCTCGCGCGCCGTCAAACACCATCGTTTCCTGAGGCATCCATTCGAGACTCGCGTCATCGGCCACGTGTAAACGCGTGATGGCGGAGGCCGCAGCGCCAGTCGAGCGATACCACTTCTGCGCTCCCGGTGTCGTGGCCAGCGCATGCGCGCCGCTATCCACGCGCAGATCAACCGACAGACTGTCCCCAGCGACGATGCCTCCGGGCGGATGCACGATGACGGCGTGACAAATGGCATCAGTTTCAGGGTACAGCGGCTTGAGGATTCGTAGCGGGCCGAAGTGGTTGCGCTCGGCCATCACGGTGCGCATTGCGCCGTTGACTTCGCGCGGCTCGAAACGCAGGTTCAGGCGGGCTGACCAGCCTGTCGTTGGCTTCCCCTCGCCGCCGGGGAGAGGCGCCAGGGGAGAGGGTCTGTGTGTTCCGTCCAGGCTTGGATCGGCTGCAGAGTCCCTCCCCCCAACCCGCTCCTCCGGGGCGAGGGGGCAGACGGAATGTGCAGCGCTCATGCCTCGCGCCGACTCAAAATCATCATTGCCAGAACTCCACCCACCAAACCCCAAAACGCACTACCAATCCCCAGCATCGACACTCCCGACGCCGTAATCAAAAAAGTAATGATCGCCGCCTCGCGGTTCGACTCTTCAGTGACCGCCGTCGCCAATCCATTGCCAATCGTGCCCATCAGCGCGAGCCCCGCGAGCGCCACGATCAATTCACGCGGAAACGCCGCAAACAAACCACCGACGATGGCGCCAAACAACCCGATCAGGCAATAAAACACGCCCGCCATGACCGCGGCCGTGTAGCGCTTGTCCTTGTCTTCATGCGCCTCGCGGCCCATGCAAATGGCGGCGGTGATCGCGGCGAGATTGAGTGCGAACGCACCGAACGGCGCGAAGATAAGGTTGATGACGCCTGTCGTCGTGATGACCGGCGAGATCGGCGTGTCGTAGCCCGAAGCGCGCATCACGGCCACACCGGGCATGTTCTGCGACGCCATCGTCACCATGAACAGCGGCACGCCGAGACCGATCATCGCGGGCAACGAAAACTGCGGCGTCACCCACATCGGTTTAGCCCATTCCACGGTCACCGCCGACCACTTAAGCGCGTCCGCGCCTGCGGCGAATGCGATGCCAATGCCGAGCACGCCGACCACGCCATAGCGCGGCCAGAAGCGGCGGCCCAACAAATGCGCCGCGAACATCGCGAGCACCATCGCGGGCGCTGTTTTGATCGAGCTGAAGGCTTCAAGCCCAAAGCGCAGCAAAACGCCCGCGAGCATCGCTGACGCAATAGCTATTGGGATACGTTTCATCAATCGCTCAAACAATCCCGATACACCAGCGATGATGATGAGCACCGCGCAAAACACGAACGCGCCGACCGCTTCCGGCATGGTCACACCCGCCGCACTGGTGGCGATGAGCGCGGCCCCCGGTGTCGACCACGCCGCGACCACCGGCTTTTTGTAGATCAACGAGGGAATGATCGAGGCGAGCCCCATGCCCAAGCCCAGCGCCCACATCCAAGAATTTACCTGCGCCTGATTCGCGCCGAGCGCCAACGCGGCCTGAAACACCAACGCGCCGGTGCTGGTGAAGCCTACGAGAACAACAACAAAACCGGTGACGACAGCGGAGAGGGAAAGATCGCGAAAGAAGGACATGAGGCGGGTTGGCATGGTGCAGCAGCCATTGTTGCAGAGCATGGCTTGAGATCAGCGCGAGGGAGGATTGGGTGCCATTCAGCATCGCAATTGCCATACGGCTTTTTAGTGAAATGCCCATTCAATATGGGCTAAACGCCATAAAATGCTAACTATCGATAAATCACCAAATACAGCCTTAGCCCCAATTCAGCAATCATTTAAGCAAGAAAGCTGTTAGCCGATATCTATGCAAGCCGATTGCCGGTGACCGACGCTTCGATCAGTTACGTTTCGCCCGCGTCTCTTCGCGTTTGGCGCTCGTCACGCGCCAATTCAGCTGACGACGGTAACCGGGCGGTTGCGCTTCGAAAAATTTCCACGCCGCTTGGTTCTTTTTGAACGTGCAAATGTCCGCAGCGCTCAGTTCCGGCGCTTCCTGCTCAAACGCATAGACACCCGTCTTTGCATGCGACCGCGTCTCAAACGCTGCGAGCCCAGCGGCCTGAATTCTCCCTTCCGCAGTCAGCACGGCAACTCGATTGACGTTCACCACACTCCAGATGTTCGTCGGTTTGCGCGGCGTGAAACGAATTACGTACTGTGTTCACCCAAACTTTTGCGAACCCCATCAATCCAACCCACGCACAGTGCTTCGTCCACCGATTCAGGCCACGTGATACTTGGTTCGCCGCTGCCCTTTTTGTGAAAGCCCACCCACAAATACTGAGCGCTCGCGTGATGTACAACGAACCACTTTCGCAACTCCGCAGGTGTTGCGAAGTGAGTAACGTCAGTGGGGGACCATACCGCCACGTCTAAGTCCGCTCGCGCTTTTTCAAGTGCGATTTTGCGTGATAAGTCAACGCCATCTCAACGCAAATACGCAGCGCCGCAACCGGCACCTCATCTCCCCCATCAAACACCAACGCACGGTTGCCTTCAAACTTGAACGCGGTCGGAAACATCGTCTTGAACGAATCGACCAACGTGGTCTGGCAATTGAAATACATCGCGTACTGCGTGGGGCGAGCTTTCTTCCATGCGATACGAATTGTGCTGCCGGATTTTGATACGGTGGTGACGTACGCGGGTTCGCCCCACTTCAGCGATTCTTCCAACGCGCCGACGCCCTGCGTTTGTGCGGCGACCTCAAGAATCAACGTGCGCAAAGCCATGAGTTTCTTCCGCACGCTCGGCGGATAACGCTCAAAAGTCTTTGCTACATCGGGTGGTTGCATAAGCCTTACAAGGAATGTCACCTTGTTCGCGAGTTGGAAGAAACGTCGCAAGATTATCGCGATTGTTCAGCGCTCACTCAACTTACGCTTCAGCAATACAGTGCAAAATCACGTCGCCACAAATCTATTTGTTCGACGCAGTCAAAAAATTGAGCGACGCACCACACACTCAACCCGCGCAAGCTCCGCCGCTCAAGGTCGGCGCAGTGCTGCTTGCCGCCGGGGCGGGCAGTCGACTCGGTGGTCGCCCTAAATCGTTGCTCGAACTTGAAGGTACGCCGCTGATCCGCAGGATGTGTATTGCGCTGAGCAACGCCGAAATTCACCCGGTCGTCGTGGTACTGGGTCATCATGCCGACGCCATTGAACGGGCAATGCAGGATTTGCCCGTCAAGTGGGTGCGCAATCCATCGCCCGACGATGGGCCCGCATCATCATTACGCATCGGTTTGCAGGCGCTGGCATTTGATGTGGGCGCTGTGATCGTCTTGCTTGCCGACCAGCCTTTGATCACGGCGAAAGATATTGCCGATTTGGTCGAGGCATTCAATTCGCGTGGCGACAGACAAATGGTGGTGCCGCGCGTTGATGGCGAACCGGGCAATCCGATCATCGTGGACGCCGCATTGCGTAACGAATGGTTAGCAGGAGACGTGAGTGCTACCGGCCAGCGCTGGCGTAATGCAAACCCAAAGCGCGTGCACTGGTTTGATGCCAGCAACGACCACTATTGCGTGGACATTGACACGCCCGAAGACATGGCGCGATTCACCACGAGCACGGGACGCACGTTGCGTTGGCCAGACGAGTGAAGCTGAAAATATCGCCGCAACATACCGTTTGAATTTGCGGCACTAAAGCGGCGCGTTATCCTTGGCCTCTGTTTAAGGAGGTTGCAATGAACGAACACGTAATCGTCAACATCGCAGGGCCACTAATGAGCCTGACGATGAATCGACCCGAGAAAAAAAACGCGCTGACCAACGCCATGTACGGCGTGCTGGCCGATGGCTTGCAGCGCGCGCATGACGACCCGGCGATTCGCTGCATCCTGATTAGAAGCGAGGGCGACAGCTTCACGGCGGGCAACGACCTGAGCGATTTCGCCGCCGTGTCAGCGGGCACTGCGCCGTCCGAACGGCACGTGACGCGCTTTCTGCACAGCCTTGCTATGGCCGACAAACCCATCGTTGCCGCCGTGCAGGGGTTAGCGGTTGGCGTGGGCACCACGATGCTGCTGCATTGCGACGTGGTGTGCGTGACCGATCAGGCTCGGCTGACAACGCCGTTCGTCAATTTGGCGCTGGTTCCGGAGGCAGCATCAAGCCTGTTGCTTCAAGCGAGAATCGGCTACGCCCGCGCCTTCAGCATGATCGCAATGGGCGAACCCGTGGACGGCAAGACAGCCGTGGAATGGGGCTTGGCGCGCTATCTGGTGGGCGCTGACGGCTTGCGCGCGAAAGCACTGGCAGTCGCCCACACGCTCGCCGAAAAGCCCATCGGCGCGCTGCGAGCCAGCAAGCGCCTGATGCGCGACGGTGCGCAATTGATCCAAGTGATGGATCGCGAATCAGCGGTGTTCGCAGAACGCCTCAAATCGCCAGAGGCAGCGGAGGCGTTTCGTGCGTTTGCCGAAAAGCGCTCACCGAATTTCGGGCAATTTAGCTAGTGTAGTGTTGCATCTTGTTTGCTACTTATAAAACGATGGATTTTTCACCGAATCTAGGCGCGAAGCGCAGCAATAGCTAGCTACTGCGAGCATTTGCAACGACGAGTCGGCGGAAAAGACGCGTTTTTAAGTCGCAATAAAAGTGCAACACCACACTCGCGTCGAGTCCTATGGCTTGGCCGCCAACCCCAACCGCTCGATCAGCAACTTGTCTTTGGCGAACGTCTCGCGCGCCCATTTCGCATAGTCTTCGCCGCTGCGATACCAGATGTCTTGATTTAATTGATCGAGCACTTCCATGTGTCTTGGATCATCCATCGCTTTTTTAAACGCGTCGTGCAGCGTTTTGATGATTGCCGGATCCATACCTTTTGGACCGACGAGGCCATACGGTGAATTACCAATCACATTGAAACCTGCGTCCTTTGCCGTCGGCACGTTGGGCCAGCGCTTGGTGCGTTTCTCGCCGAAAGTTGCGAGCAGACGCATCTGTCCGCCATCCACATATTTGTCCCAACCGCTGGCATCACTACCCGCCATCACGTGACCACCGAGCAGCGCGGTCATCAAATCGGCGTTGCCTTTGTACGGAACATGGTTGAGTTGCGCCTTAGCGACGTCCGCCACCTCTTCCATGAGTAAGTGTGGCGAGGTGCCCGTGCCTGTTGAACCGTAGTCGATTTTGCCCGGTTGCTTGCGGGCCGCTTCGACGTACTCGGCGAACGATTTATAAGGCGAATCGCTCTTCACCACAAAGCCAAACGTATAGCCCGATACGCCGAGGATGAAGCTGAAATCGGTGAGTGGATTCCACGCGGTTTTTTGCATGTGCGGAATGCGCAGCATGCCCATCGGGAACTGCGCAATCGTGTAGCCATCGGGTTTGGCGGCGAGTGCCATATTGCCGGGGCCAAGCGTGCCGCCACCACCGGGCTGGTTCTGCACGATGATGGTTTGACCGAGATTCTTTCCCGCGATGTCGGCGAGCGTGCGCAAGTGACGATCCGTCGACCCGCCTGCTGGCCACGGCACGATCAGGTTAATCGGCTTATTGGGATAGGCCTGCGCGAAGGCTGAGCTGGCACCGATGATAAGCGGCACGGTCACGGTGAGCGCGGCCAGTGACAAAGCTACACGACGGCGCGATGAAGAAAAAATAGAACAATCAAACACAGAAATTACCTCCTAGGTATGTCTCAATTATCAGTCGCCAATGACGCGACGCGTGCAGGGACAATACTGATTGTGATGCCGCGATTACGGCGATGAGACCAACGCATTTCAACGCTTGACGGTCTGCGCCAATGCCCACGCCTGTTCGGCGAGCGGACGCGCGCGACGGCCCGCTTCCAGCGCGCGCTCACTCGACGCATTGCCCTGCAACGCTCGCGCCATGATGCCCTGCAAAATGCCCACGAGGCGGAACATGTTGAACACGAGGTAGTAGTTCCAGTCGGCGGGACTGACGCCACTCGCGTCGCCACGACCGGTGCGCTGGAGATAGCGTTGCAAATACGCACACTCCGATGGGATGCCAAGCGCTGCGACGTCGAACCCCGCCAGTCCGCGCGAACCGTTGCCGTTCAACATGCGCCACACCATGCAGTGATAGGCAAAGTCCACCAGCGGATGGCCGAGCGTCGACAACTCCCAGTCGAGCACGGCGAGAATACGCGCTTCCTCAGGGTGAAAAATCACGTTGTCAATGCGGAAGTCACCATGCACGATGCGCGTTTCGTCACCTGCTTTTTGCTGCGCCGGAATGTGCTTTGGCAGCCAGTCGATGAGCTGATTCGCAGCATCAATCGTCTCTGTTTCAGCAGCTCGATATTGCTTGGTCCAGCGACCGACCTGCCGCTCGATGTAGTTGCCCGGTTTGCCGTAATTGCCAAGACCAATGGCAACGGGATCAACGCGATGCAGCTCGGCGATCACGCGATTCATCTCATCGTAATGTGCGGCGCGATCAATGTGGGTCATGTCGGGCAACGCGGGATCCCACAGTATGCGGCCCTCGACACAATCCATGATGTAGAACGCGGTGCCGATCACGCTGGCGTCCTCGCAAAGCGCGTAGGCACGCGCCACTGGCACAGCGGTCTTGGCGAGCGCACTGATCACGCGGAACTCGCGATCTACGGCATGCGCTGAAGGCAACAAAACGCCGGGCGGCTTGCGGCGCAAAACGTATCGCTTGCCGCCCGCACTGAGCCGAAAAGTGGGATTCGATTGCCCGCCCTTGAACTGCTCCACCACGAGTTCACCGGAAAAACCTTCAACGTGACTGCGCATGAATATTGCGAGTGCGGCTTGGTCAAACGCTTGCTCAGGCGCGACTGCGCGGGTTCCTGAAAACTGGCTAAGCTCTGTCATGGATTCATGATTAGATCGTCACGCCACCATCAACGACGATGGCCTGTCCCGTTACAAACGATCCCGCTTGCGACGCCAGAAAGATTGCTGCACCGGCAATCTCATCAGGCTCACCAATGCGACGCAGCGGCGTGCTGGATGTGCGCAGCTTCAGTGCTTCGGGGTCTTCCCAAAGCGCCTTCGCAAAGTCAGTTTTGATGAGCCCCGGTGCGATGCAATTCACACGCACGTTGTGCGGCCCGTATTCCACTGCAAGATTACGTGCAAGTTGAAAGTCGGCGGCTTTGGAAACGTTGTAAGCGCCAATCACCGATGAGCCGCGCAGTCCACCGATGGAGGACACGATGATGATGGCACCGTCCTTGCGCTCGATCATTTGCGGCGCGACGAACCCAATCAACCAATGATTGGCGATGACGTTGTTTTCGAGAATTTTGCGGAACTGATCATCAGCAATTCCCGCCAGCGGTCCGTAGTACGGATTGCTCGCGGCATTGCATACGAGAATGTCAACGCGGCCCAGAAGCCTCGTGGTTTCAGCCACCAGATGTCTCAGTTCCTCCTTTGATGAAATGTTGGCGGGAATCGAAATTGCGCTTCCGACGCCGTACTTTGCGTTAATCGCGTCAGAGACCATCACGCATGAGTCCGGCTTACGTGATGAGACGACAACCTTTGCACCATGCTCTGCCATACGCTCAGCAATGGCCTTGCCAATGCCACGCGACGATCCGGTGATGATGGCAACCTTTCCAGCCAATGAAAAAAGATTCATGTCATTGCTCCTTGCGATCCGAAGGCACCGCAGCTGGATAGCGCCCGTACTCCATGCGCGCGATGGTGCGATTGTGCACTTCGTCCGGGCCGTCGGCCAGCCGCATAGTGCGCATGCTCGCGTATTGCTTTGCGAGCCCCGCATCCGTCGACACGCCTGCCGCGCCAAACGCTTGAATCGCGTTGTCGATAATGCGCAACGCCATGCGCGGTGCTGCCACCTTGATCATCGCAATTTCCTGACGCGCGATTTTGTTGCCCACTTTGTCCATCATGTCCGCGGCTTTAAGGCACAAGAGGCGCGTCATCTCGATGTCAATACGTGCTTCGGCAACGCGTTCATCCCAAATCGATTGTTCAGAAATTCGCTTGCCGAATGCGACCCGCGATTGCAGACGCTTGACCATTTTTTCAAGCGCTAATTCGGCGCTGCCAATGGTGCGCATGCAGTGATGAATTCGCCCCGGACCGAGCCGCCCTTGAGCGATTTCAAAGCCGCGACCTTCACCAAGCAACAGGTTTTCTGCAGGCACGCGCACATCATGAAAAACGACCTCAGCATGGCCGTGCGGCGCATCATCAAAACCGAACACGGGCAGCATGCGAACGATCTCGATGCCCGGTGTGTCGAGCGCCACCAGAATCTGCGATTGCTGCGAATGACTCGGCGCATCCGGGTCAGTCTTGCCCATCACGATTGCCAGTTTGCAACGCGGATCACCGACGCCGGAGGACCACCACTTGCGACCGTTGATGACGTAATGATCGCCATCGCGGCGCATTGACGTTTGAATGTTGGTCGCATCGGATGACGCGACATCCGGTTCGGTCATCAGGAAGGCCGAGCGAATGGTGCCTTCCAGCAACGGTTGCAACCACTTTGCCTTGTGCTCAACGCTCCCATAGCGCGCCAGCACTTCCATGTTGCCGGTGTCGGGTGCCGAGCAGTTGAACACTTCGGATGCGAATCCAACCCGGCCCATTTGTTCGGCACAGACCGCGTATTCGAGATTGGTCAAACCTGCGCCACGATACGGGCTGTGCTCAGGCAACGAATCTTTCGGCAGAAACAGATTCCACAAACCCTCCGCCTTTGCTTTCGCTTTCAACTCTTCGACGATAGGCACCACTTGCCATCGGTTTTCGCCAAAGCCTTTCATCTGCGCGTGGTACGTCGGCACCGCCGGATAGACGTGCTGATTCATGAACGCGACGACGCGAGCGCGCCAAAACTCCTGCCGTTCGGACAATGTGAAATTCATGCAATCCTCCTGAATGTGTGCATCTTGCCGCTGTGCCGCAATAGAGTTTACAAAGTTTTATCGTGTTTACTGCGCTGCGGCACAACCAACCGTCTACCGCACCTATTATTCTAAATATGTCCGTGCGCTCGATATTTCCAAGGCGTTATCTCACCATATTACATACTTATTTTTCTTTTTTGTATTTTTGCAATGGTGCAGACAAGCGCTTCACGCCAGTGAATCGGCATAATTGGGATTCATGCCACCGCGCATTTCTGATCAACGTCTGAGCGCTACATGCCGACAGCCCCAAACGCCTCCCCACAAACCGCCCGCTTTCAGGAGAAGCGCGAAGCCATTCTCGGCGCGGCAGCGACGTTGTTTAACGAGCGCGGCGTCAAGGGCGCAACGCTTGCTGACATCGCGGGCAGCGTAGGTTTAGTCACTAACAGCGTGACCTATTACTACCGCAAAAAAGAAGACCTCGCGACCGCCTGCTTCCTGCGCGCTATCGAAATTTACGACGGGTTCGCGATTGAAGCCGCAAGCGAAAAAAACGCGATGCTACGGCTGCGCTTTTTCTTTCGAAAACATGCGGAATTGCTGGCACTTATCGAACTCAAGCACGCGCCGCAAATCGTCGTCTTCAACGACCTTCGCGCACTGCCAAATCCGCAGCTCGATGTAGCGTTCTCGGCGTACACCGATATGTTTCGCCATATTCGTGCGCTGCTTAAAGGACCGGAGACCAGCGGCCTGTCACGCGACGCGCTCAATGCCCGTACGCACATCGTGCTGTCGACCGCCAACTGGATGCGCGCCTGGATCGGGCGCTTTGAGGCCGACGAATACACGCGCATCGCCGATCGCATGACCGACATCGTGATCAGCGGATTCGCGGGTCCAAACTCGCAATGGCGTGCGGTCGAGGCCGAGCACAACTGGCAGCTCACGAGCAATGCCAACGACGCGGGCGATACGGCGGAGGCCTTCCTGCGCGCGGCCACTTTTCTGGTCAACGAACAGGGCTATCGCGGCGCGTCGGTCGACAAAATTTCTGCGCGACTGAACGTCACCAAAGGCTCGTTCTATCACCACAACGACAACAAGCAGGACCTGATTTCAGCCTGCTTCGAGCGAACGTTTTCGGTGGTGCGGCAGGCGCTGAGTCTGGCCGAGAGCGGCACCGGCAGCGGCTGGGATCGCGCCTGTGCCGCCGCCCGCGTGCTGGTGCGCTACCAGCTCTCGGAGGACGGCCCGCTGCTGCGCTCATCTGCCACCAGCGCGCTGCCCGATCAAGTGCATCGCGACAGCGCCAGATTGACCATGGCGCGCTTGACGGAGCGAATGGCTTGCGTAGTGGTCGATGGCATGATGGACGGCTCCATACGCCCGCTAGACCCCGCCATCGCGGCGCTGGTCGCGATAGGTGTGATCAACGCGTCCGCAGAACTCGAACGCTGGGCTCCGGGCGCCAACGTAGAGACGGCATCGGACATGTATGTACGACCGGTTTTTGCGGGGTTGTTCTGCGCGTAGCCTCTGCACAGCGCAATCAAACCAACCTCACTGACGTCATTCTCGCGAAGAGGGAATCCGGAAACTTCATAGTTGCAGTGCGGACATCACAGGCGCAACGAACCGTAACGCATCACTTTGAGCGAATATCTTTCGTTATCAGCTTTTTGCCGAAATCCCCATTATTTGTGGGCTAATACACCGTTTATAGAGATAGTCGATAAACAACCAAATCGAGTGTTAAGCCCCAAAGAAATATGGCTTTCAGCAAATAGTTGTTGGCGTTTTTTATCGCAAATCACCAACCGTAGGGGCGGCCCTGGTCGCGATCTCAACGTCGCAAGGATCGAGTCTTTCGTGGCTGAGGTCGATCCTGGAAAACCGATTCGCGCACAGGATGCAGCCCACCTCACCCATCCTGCGAAAATAGCGCCATGATCGACGCTACGACCTCACTTACGCCAAACCCGTGGCGACTCACCACGGCCCCGATGATGGATTGGTCCGACCGACACTGCCGTGTCCTGTTTCGCCTGCTCGCGCCGAACGCGCGGCTGTACACCGAGATGGTCACCACCGGTCCGCTGATCTTCGGCGGCGAGGAGCAGCATCGGCGTCATCTGCGTTTCTCGGAGGTTGAGCATCCCGTCGCGCTGCAACTCGGTGGCAGCGAACGCGACGACCTTGCCCGCGCCGCGAAGATCGGCGTGGACTGGGGCTACGACGAGATCAATCTCAACTGCGGCTGCCCAAGTGAGCGCGTGCAGCGCGGCGCATTCGGCGCGTGCCTCATGGCTGAGCCGACGCTGGTGGCCGATTGCGTGAAAGCGATAGTGGATGTCGTTCCTGCGCACGTTCCGGTCACAGTAAAGCACCGCATCGGTCTCGACTACAACGAGAGTTACGACTTTGTGCGCGACTTCGTTGGCACCGTCGCTGACGCGGGCTGCAACGTGTTCATCGTGCATGCAAGAAACGCCGTGCTCAAGGGTTTGAGCCCGAAGGCCAACCGAGAAATTCCGCCATTGCGCTACGACGTAGTCACGAAGTTGCGTCGAGATTTTCCGGCGCTGACGTTTGTGCTGAACGGTGGCATTACGCGCGTCGCGCAATGCGTCGAACTGCTTGATGATTCCGCAAGCGCGGCGAGAACCGCAATCACCGACCAATCGCGGCTCTCGCCGCTCCTACAATTGCCCGCCCCCTCTCCCCTCGCGGGAGAGGGTTGGGGTGAGGGCGTGCATGGAGCGCAATCACAATCCACGAGCGGGCGATTCAAAGGCATCATGCTCGGCCGCACCGCCTATCACGACAGCTACGTCCTTGCGCAAGCGCAAAGCGCCATCTTCAACACGCCTCTCCCCACGCGCGAAGAAATCGTCGAGCAGATGTTGGCCTACACCGAACGCGAAATCGCTGCGACAAAGAATCAAACGCATCCCACACGCGTTCGTGACGTGGCTCGTCACATGCTGGGCCTGTTCACCGGCCAGGTCGGCGGAAAATCATGGCGACGTGTGCTCTCCGACGCAACGCTGTTGAACGTTAACGACCCGCAACTATTTCGACGCGCCCTGCCGTACAGCGGTGCCTACGACGACCACCGGCAGCCTGTGCTGGATGCGATGACGGGATGACCGTTACACCTCTCGCCTCGCCCAAATCTGCACGATACGCGCGGGATTGCCGTTCATCGTCGTTGCATCCCTGTCGATCTCATCACCAATTGAGTAGCCGTCGAACAGCTCAGTAAACCACTCGCGCGGATGGTGACGCACGACGCCACCGTCGGGCAAACGAAACGTTCCATACGCGCCAAACTCCTGCGCGAACGCCGCGTATCGCTCAACATTTCGGGCATCCGTCTGTAGCGGATAGTCACTGATCAGAAGCAACCCGCCGCACTTCAGAACTCGCGAAATTTGCGCCATCAATTCACGTTGCCCTGCGTCCGTTGGGATGCAGGTAAGCACCGCAAACAGCAGCACCGCGTCGACACTTTCATCGGCATACGGCAACAAATCACCATCGACCACCAAAAAGTTCAAGTCGGGATGTTCGCGCCTTGCAGCGACAATCATCTCGGCGAGTAGTCGACGCCCACTACGCTGCGCAACCCGTGCGTCGCCAGTTCACCGCACAGTCTCCACGTCCACAACCGTAGTCCAGCACAGCCGCAGCCATGCTCACCTCGCGCACAAATCGCTCATGATCCAGCGGATGCAAAAATACTTTTGACGCGGCAGAACGATCCCAAAACTCCGATTGTGATGCGGGTAGTTCCTCGTTCACGGTCGGACTTCCTGTTTGGCGGCGACGATTCCAAGATGACGCCGCTATGCAGCCACTCCGGCTGAAACTGTCGCGTCCCAAGGCTTGATTTTTCCCAGCACGTCTGCGAGTGTGTCTTTCGCCCGTGCCGCATCGAAATCCAATTGCAAGCCGATCCAGAAACCCTCGGAGGTTCCGAAAAACTTTGACAGTCGCAGACCGGTATCAGCCGTCACCGCACGCGTCCCAGCAACAATTTCGCCGATGCGGCGTTGCGACACGCCGATCTCATTGGCCAAACGGTATTGCGTAATGCCCATCGGCTTCAAAAATTCTTCGAGAAGAAATTCGCCGGGGGTAGGGTGAGGAACTTTGCGCATCTTGATTGCTACTCGTTATCGGTACGCAGCCCGACGCTTGACGGTTCGCTCGCTCGAATTCGCGGCCAGATTCGAAGGCGTTTCCAGCAACCGTCCAGAGGCGAATTTGTGCAGCACGCTCGCGATGAACGTCTGGTACGGAATGCCTTCTTCCAGCGCGCGCGCCTGAAGGTCCATCAAGTCTGGCGACGAGAGGCGGATATTGATTCGCCGATCCTTGATGAACGTGGCCGTCGCCGCCGCCTTGAATTTATTCAGGTCGCGCTTGCTCGGCGATGTGGACTTGAGTTCGCCTGCTTCATATGCCGCGAGCAAGTCTTTTTCAAAGGCGTCAAGTTTTTTCATCAGGGTCGCTCCTCAGCAAATAGGCTTTGGTGGCTTTTCTGCTCGGAATCACTGTCTTCAAAAAGAAGTAATCCGGCTCTTCAACATAAGGCACCAGGTAAACGTACGCATCAAGCGCCACCACAAACACAGACTGGTTGGGATATTTTTCCGGATTGGGGTGACGCAATTCATCAAGCAAACCATCCGCCTCAATCGCCAGCACAATCTCTTCAAAAGAAATGCTGCGCCCGATTTTCAGCGCCTCATTTTTTCCGTGATTCCAGCGGAATGGTTTCATGTATTGATTTTATTGCAATGTGTGCCTTTTGTCACCTGCGGAGGAATTCATGCAGGGCGGAACGCTTGCGGTTCCGCCTCGTGCTACTGAAGGCAATTCATTCGCAACGCGTCATCACAACGCATTCGGCAGAACCGCAAGCGTTCTGCCCTACGGCCCTTCAATAGCAGCAACGTTGCGAACCGCACCCTCGATTCCGCTGTAGCTTCATCGAGGCTACGCTGGCTAGTTACCCGTGTAGGTTAATCCTGAGGCGTTTGCAATGATCTCAATGAGCGACAGGACGTGATTGCAGACCGTATCCTCGGGCACCGGAAATGCCACTGCATTTGGCGGATAACGCACGCGAAACGGCGCGCCGTGCATAGCGGCAAGGTATTCAAACCAAATTGGTCGTGAAGTCGGAATCGCTAGTCCCTCACGCACGGCAGCATCCCAAAGGTTTTGCAGGTCATGCCCGAAAGGTGCCTTGGCGAGCGTTCGCTTGACTTTGTCCAGTGGCTCGCCGCGCTTTAGCCCTTCTGCAAGTAACCACGCCTTGAGAGTAACCTCCAACGCGTGCCCCAAGAGCATATTGCCCGCAATACCAGACCGTTGCCGATCTAAGGACATTGCGGCGTCGGTCAACTGCTTAGCGTGGCCCAAGTATGTACCAACGGTACTGGATGGGCCGTAAGTTTGGTAAATCATCGACTCGTCCGTCGGGCAAGTTCATCGCACCCCACGAATGCTTGCGAATTGTCCCTATCGATAAACCGGAAACCGCCCACAAAGCGCCGCAACTTCACCACGCACTCCCGCAATCACCGCCTCATCATCAGGCGCATCCAGCACGTCGGCAATGAAATTGCCAACCATCTTGGCCTCAGCCTCCTTGAACCCGCGCGTGGTAAACGCAGGCGAGCCCAAACGAATACCACTCGTGACTATGGGTTTTTCTGGGTCGTTGGGGATGGCGTTTTTGTTGCAGGTCATGTGCGCTTTGTGCAGCACGTTTTCTGCTTCTTTGCCGGTAATTTTTTTGGAACGGAGGTCGACCAGCATGAGGTGCGATTCAGTGCCGCCGCTGACGATACGCAGGCCGCGCTCGACCAGCGTTTTGGCGAGGACGTCGGCGTTCTTGAGCACTTGTTCCTGATAGGTTTTGAACTCGGGCTTCAAGGCTTCGCCGAAGGCCACAGCCTTGGCTGCGATCACGTGCATCAGCGGGCCGCCCTGGGTGCCGGGGAAGATGGCGCTGTTGAGCTTTTTGGCGAGGTCTTCGTCGTTGGTGAGGATGATGCCGCCGCGTGGGCCGCGCAGCGTTTTGTGCGTGGTGCTGGTGGTGACGTGTGCATGGGGGATCGGGTTCGGGTACACGCCCGCAGCGATCAAGCCGGAATAGTGTGCCATGTCGACCCACAATTTCGCGCCGACTTCATCGGCGATTTCGCGCATCTTGGCCCAGTCCCATTTGAGCGAATACGCGCTGCCGCCGCCGACGATCATTTTGGGTTTGACCTCGTGGGCCATGCGACGCATTTGGTCGTAATCGATGGTCTCCTCTTTCGTCAACCCGTAGGCGTGGGCCTTGAACCATTTGCCGCTCATGTTGAGCGCCATACCGTGCGTTAAGTGGCCGCCTTCGGCGAGTGACAAGCCCAAGAATGGCTCGCCCGGCTGCATCAGCACGAAGTACACCGCGGCGTTGGCCTGCGCGCCGGAGTGCGGTTGCACGTTGACGAACTTGGCACCGTACAGCGCTTTCAGGCGATCAATCGCGAGCGTTTCGGCGATGTCGACGAACTCACATCCGCCGTAGTAACGACGGCCCGGATAGCCCTCGGCGTATTTGTTGGTGAGCTGTGAGCCCTGCGCTTCCATCACGGCTTTTGAAGCGTAATTTTCGGAGGCGATGAGCTCGATGTGGTCTTCCTGGCGCTGATTTTCTGATTGCACGACGGCAAAAATTTCAGGGTCAACCTGAGCCAGTGAAGAGACAAAAAATTCCGGGCGCGCGTTCATGAGCATTTTCCTTTGATGTTGAGGTTGGATGCCCAGGCGGACGGCGGGTTCGCGTCGAAACATACCGAGGCGAAAAGCGGGCTTCCTGAGGGTGGCTCCCTCTCAGTCGTCGCAGAATTTTCGCGACGCTTACGCCAGTCACACGCTTGGCAGAATTATAGGCGGGGGGTTGGTGTGTAGGGATCAGCTTTTGGCTGAAATGGCTATTTCATTGGGGACGGGTCGCTAAAACATCGTTTATCGACTTATGACGTTTTATGCATTTAAGCCCATGTGTATTGGGGCGTTTATGTAAAAGATGAAACTCAGCTTTGGCTCATAGGGTGCGCGGAGCGCACCCTATGCCTGCTGCAATTTCAGCGTAATGCCCACAAACAAAACGCTGCTACGAGCGTCGGTGGAAGCGCCGCCAGTAGCAAGCCACCCGCGCCAATGGCGTTATCTGCAAAACTGCCTTTCAGGATCGCGTAGCCCGCTGGATTTGGCGCGTTGGCGATCACGGTGAGGCCGCCGCCGGTGACAGCTCCTGCAACGACCATGTACTTGAATTCGTCGCTGAGCCCGGGCACGAGCGACGCGAGGTACGTGAGCGCGGCGTTGTCGGTGATAGCGGTGAGCGCTGCCGCGCCGAAGAACGCCTCGTCGGGCGAGAGCTTGGTAAGCAGCGGCTGCAACCACCACTGCTGCTGCGCGCCGAGCACGACCAGCCCACCGAGGAAAAAGCCCACCAGCAAAGCCTCGCGGAGGATAAGTTTGTCCTGATACTTTTCGTACGCACTCGCGAAGCCGAGAAAGAAACAGAAGATCGCGATGAACACCACCTCATGATGTGCAAACACCACGACGAGAGCCAGGAAAGCCAAGCTCACGACGATGATCGACCACGGCACGGTCATCTGCGCGCCACCGGTAGCCTGATAGGGAACGTGACGCAACTCTTTGCCGAAGATCAGCGTGACGACAAGCGCGTTGATGAACACAGCCAGCGCCGCGCGCCAGCCGAAGTTCGCCATCATGAACGCCGTGTCCCACTGCCACGTCGCCGCCACCATCAGCACTGGCGGCGCGGCATACGCGGTGAGTGTGCCGCCGATGGAGACGTTGACGAACAGCACGCCGACGGTTGCGTACTTTAATCGCGTCGAAATGTTCTTCGAGAAAAAATGCTCGCGCAGAAGCAGCGCGGCCAGCGTCATCGCGGCGGGCTCGGTGATGAAGGAACCCATCAGCGGCACCAGCGCCAGCACGATAAAGTAGAACACCATGGGCTTTGCGTGCGCGCGTACGGGCGCGATCCGCGTCAGGCCGCGCACGAGGAAGCTTGCGAGCTCCACGACCGGTTTGCTCGCTGCAATCACCATCACTACGAACACGAATAACGGCTCGGTGAAGTTGCGGCCTTCGAGATATTCGACGGTGGCCGTTTTACCGGTCAGCGTGAATTTGAACGCTACAAATACGAGCGCCCAGAAGCCGAAAACCGCTTCGATTTCACCGAGAAAATGAAAGGCTCCTGCATGTGCGGGGTAGCGATGCGCGAGGCGCTCGAAGTAAGCGACGGAGAAGGTGTGGATGACGGCGAGCGCAAAGAGCGTAGCGCCGATCATCTGGACGGTGGTGGGGTTCATAGCGGTAGTCTACGTGTGCGGACTTACCTGAGCGTTGCGGATTTGTGGGAGCGGCGAACGCGGCGATTCTTCACCACGCGGATCGCGGCTTTCGCCGCTCCTACGAGTGCCTTCCTCGTTGGGGCAATTACCGGCTCAGACCACCTCCGCCTCTATGCGCCCTCACCCCAGCCCTTGTATGCTGAAAGTAGTTCGATTTAAAGTATTGAGCCGTAGGATGGACAAGGTT